>WLWI01002405.1_pt1 | contig 16149 bp, 12 predicted proteins | sample 6701501 | NCBI WGS metagenome assembly WLWI01 (sample SAMN12718690, study PRJNA515312) | sponge metagenome | isolation source: marine sponge | host: Mycale hentscheli | place: New Zealand: South Island, Marlborough, Capsize Point | collected 2014-11-01
TAAACGTTTTCCTTGTGATATTCTTTAGCTAAATAGTGGCTGTAAAGCACAATGCTATGACACAACTGGACACACCTACACAAGACTTACCTTCGCGGTTAGTCTAGTGGACAATGCATTTTCAAGTCAATACTGTTGCGTATGGCTTATAACCCTGCCAAAGAGCGCATTGACTTACCACTGCCACTAACTCGAATAGAAATGGAAGTCCCGTAAGTTTTCACGTTTTAACTGCACCCGTAAAAGAATTCAAAACGGTAAACAATTCTTCAATTTCTATGGTGATACGGGTAATGATTGCTAAAAGAAAGATTCTGTTTAGTGAAGTTTGGGACGGGGTCGACAACCGAACTAACACAAAAAAGCGAGGGTCAAAGTACAAAAATGCCTTACGTACGTCCAAACATATATATAAACAAACAAACATCCCCGATTTTCAATTGTGTTACCCCTGTGTGTCGCTCGCTACGCTCGCTCGCCAATAATAAGAATACCCTTACTTTATGTTCCTACCACAATACCAAATCAAAATAGGAAGCCTTTTATATACTAGTGAATTCTGAACCTACAGGCCCTGAGCCAAAAACACAACCCTTACACCAACTCAGCCCACACTCACCAACTCAGCCCACATTCACCAACTCAGCCCACATTCACCAACTCAGCCCACACTCACCAACTCAGCCCACACTCACCAACTCAGTTAACCAGTTAACACTCACCAATTCAGCCCATTAAGTCAGCCCACGCTCACCAACTCAGCCCACACTCACCAACTCAGGCAATTAAGTTAGTCCACACTCACCAACTCAGTTGACACTCATTAAGTCAGCCCACACTCACCAATTCACCCACACTCACCAACTCAGCCCACACTCACCAACACAGCACATACTCTCTCTCTCTATATATATATATACATATATTATTCATTTGATACTGAAGAATACCACAAGTCTGTTGGCTTAGTATTTACGTGCGTGCTGCAGACGCTTTACCAACTTAAGTAATTGGTGGTGTGGGAGAAAAAAAGGGGTCACACGTACCATATAAATAAGCAAAATAAAAATAAATAAACACCACAGAATCTTGATTGTGTAACCTGTATAAATGTCTCGCTTGCTTCGCTTGTTCGCCAATAAAACACATCTTGACATACCAAATAAGCTTTTCAAAGCGTTTAACCAATAATCCCATTGCTGAGACAATTCTAGAGACTCAAGAGTTGAGAATTGAAAATTATAGATGCTAGTGGAAAACTAGCTCAAATGAAGTATATAGTAGGTAGCTTTACATAGTTGGCTAAATAAACTAAAAGTACAATCATAGGTCTGGCCAAGACACTCTAACTAAAGATCTGGGAGTCTCAGGCTACACTTACATGCATACATTTAGAAAAGCGAAAACCATTCCCTTTGACTTTCTAATATATGTTTAATATACTAGTGATGTGCTTTAGCACAAATGGCGAGTGGGTTATTGTGCACATGTAATTCAACAAACAGTAGCTAAAGCATTTGAAATTAACCTTAAATCTGATAAAAATTAATTCGGTCTTAGGAAGGCATCATTCAATTCATTTATTCTTAAAAAGTAGATACATGAGCCTGACCAGTAATAAATATGCAATTGCTTTCTTATTTCAAAGTAGTGGTAGCTTCTGCAGCATGAAGCTTTTCTGACTATCTAAATGACCAGTAAGTAGTTTCTGACAATTGAAAAAACATTCCAACTACAAGTGGTAAACAGTATTCAATGCCATAGTAACTCCTTGCCTTATCTGTTTGACTTGAAAAAGAAAACAGTTCTAAAGATAAATTACTGCTATAATAGCCGAAAAACTGGGAAAAAGCCTAAAAAATTGTGTAAGGACAGCCAAAGACTTCTGTGCTATTCTTTAGCTAAGTAGTAGCTGTAACACACAACTCTTTCACATGTACTTGTTCATTGGATATGCCAACACCAGATTTGTATTCGATTCGTAACTTGACTACAGGACAGATAAAAATATGAACTCTGATAAGTTTGTAAGACCTAACTGTCCGCAAAAGTTCAGATATGTCAGAAACAACCTATTCAAATGGGTAAATACTTGGATGATACGGGTAAAGATTGATAAATCAAAGGATTATGTTGATTGGAGTAGAGTATGGGGCGGGGTCACCATCCAAATGAACACAAAAATGCAAGGGTTAAAGTAAAAAATGACATATGCATGTACACACATAACATATACACAAACAAATAAAAAATATTCCCGATTTGCAATTGTGTTTACCCCTGATAGTGTCTTGCTCACTTTTCTCGCTCGCCAATTAAATATTGTACAGTAAAATTATATTTCACCTGGTTAGTTCCAACTATTTTTAAGGTTTGATTGCTCTCTCATTGCTAAGTAAATATTTTAATTGACCTACATATAATGTGAGGGAGGCTTGTTTTTGAGCATCACAATGGACCACATTCCCCATCACCAGAAGTAAATAAGGTACAACCTGAATCTGAAAGAATTATTACAACATGTATGTTATTATAATTACAAAATTTAAATTATATGAAAATCCACCAACCACAAAGCTAGTTTTATAGTGAGTGAGACAGTGATTGAATGCAAGACAATTATGATATAGGAGCAGTACAAAACACAATGACACATTACTAAATAAAGTAAAAATGCAATTCCATGACAATATGACCATAAAAATAGTATACTCTTAATGTAGACAATAGGGTAGTGTATTTTTATATTACTTTCAGTCCTCTTTCTGAAGGATTTCAGTTTTAGGGCCTAAGTTCTGGACTAACTTCTCAGTATTATTAGAAACATTTAAACTTTTAAGACCACAACTCAATCACCCTGAGGGTGTGACCAAACTGATGCTAAAGATCATTTGCTCATTATTCATGTTGACTCCATGACTTTCTGATTCATGGGTAAGTTAATACATCATTGTACAATGTACAAACAATATTATTAATCATTTATCAAACTAACTTGTTAGTAATGTGAATCATCGATTTTTAAATCTATGAGCAACACGTCTGCATCTATTCTTGCTCCCAAATACGAGTATTTTAATTTTATAAAATACAAAGATCATGTTGGGATGCAGAAATGGTACAATAGTGCAACAAAAACTGGATGAAAATTAGGAATGATTTAACCAAACATAAACAAAACTTGAAATTAATTGGTAAATGGATACACATAATAATACACATTCATGTCAGTAACGATGACCACAAAGTATGTATTCATGAATAATTCATTACCTGAGCCGGGTGAGTAAAGTGTTATCATAATGAATAGGTAAAGCTACCTACAACATGGATAGGAGAGATAGACAAAGGTGAAAGGGGATCCATGACTCAAGAAGAGCTGAAGAGAGGAAAGGAGGAGGATAAGTAAAGCTGAGATTGCTTAGGAAGAAAGAGAACAGTAAGAAAAACTGTTGCAACTAAAACAAAGGGTAGAGAAGAATAAGAATGGATAAAATACCTTGTGCTACGGCATTCCCAATTTGCTGAAGTTAGCACATCAAGTCCCATGTGTGGCGGGGTACTTGCTAGTAACTAATTAATTTTTCTTTTAATTAACGACTACATTTTTCTTCCTTTCCTCACTCTCACATTCCAACACAACCCTTTCTTTTGTTAGTTTATTTGTTTTGTTTTTGTATCATTCATAACTATATATCATAAACATTTTAAACTTTCAAGTCCTAGATATGGTATAGCAATTTTATTGAACATATTGGCTAGAGACACAGTCCGGCCCACGTTTATGTGGCAAGATAGTTGACTCCTCACATGGGAGTCATTTGTGGCAGGGCTAGTGGCACGCAATGAAGCTATAGGTATAGTTCCAAATTGGTGCAGTGATGATGGCAGGCCGACAAGGAATACAAGATTCACTCAATCATTCGGATGTTAGGACGATAGGAAAGCTTGACATACACCAGGTATATTCGTACTGTGCCAGAAACATTGCAAGGAGTGGCAATGATGTTGGCATCAACAAGGCAAGCATAACAGATGCACACAGACTCACTCATGGACCATCCCTCCCTCTTATCTTGGTCATTGACTTAGTTGTTCCAACTAAATAACACTCACTATTTATCTGCCAGCATCACTGGTCCAGTTAGGGGGAAAGTCACTGGCTCTGGCCAGCTTCCCTCTGGCTGGGTAGAGTAAAACCTTGCCTATTAGAGCAAGATTAATAATAAGATGAGGGGGTATGGCTATGAGTGGTGATTAAATGAAGGTTAAAGCATAGATTTAACCAAGGTTAAGGAAGTACAAGATAGGTGCATGGGAAAAATACTATAAGCATGGTGTGAAGGGGAGGAAGGTCTATTAATATAATGAGGAGGAGACATCACATCATTCAGGGAGTGAGATAACAACCTCACTCACTGTGAAGGGGCAGTGGACTGGGCAGAGTAAAACACTGCTTATTACCCCCAACCAAAGCAGGATTAATAGGATGAGGGGGTTGGGTAGGGCCTCAGCCTAGGCCAACCTGCCAAGTCATTAATTTATTATCATGTACTGAATCCTACTGTAATAAATTACTACATCAATGAATCATCTAAAGTGCAAACCCTCAATCCCACCACCCCACCCCCCAAACTAATTTATATTCCTCTGCCTATGGTTCCGAGTAAATCAGTATAATCTCCAAAAATCAGAGTGTGACAGACAGACAAACACAGATAGGGTGACTATACTATACTACTATAACCTGCACCTCACACATGTGCACTGAGAATTAATTAAAATAAGTTGGCAATCCAAGGAAAACTTAATAAGCGGCATGAAGACAAAAAAGTTGGCTTATCTCTAACTCTAAGTATAATAAGGTAATTGTTGTGTGCATAAAACTGAGTCTCTACTTTACAGGAACTGTATTGCAGTAAACTCTGACATAACCATGGGAATTTCAAAATCCACTATACTTATCAACTTGTAAGGAAGATTAAAACGCCCTTGATTCCTGGCATGATGAGCTGCCTTTTCCTGAGCTGAATTGTTGGACATCCTACCATGGAGGACATTTTACTCTATCAGACAAAAAAAAAAGCAAGGACAAATTTCTGCCAAGTAAATTTCATTGATGTGACAATACAAATGGGCAGGACATAAGCTTGGTATAAAATACATCTAGGCAATGAACCCACACATAAATCTCTTTTTATTAGGGCAGTAAAAGTCAGTGTTGAGTGGTACAATGAGAGCTAGTAGATTAAAGATCTCAGATAATCCTCTTCACTAACCACTCATGCTAAGCATCACAACACTACAAGAATGTTCTTGAGCCTAAGAAACAATTTAAATAAGTTTAAATGATATCATTGAATCTTTTTAGAAAAAGATTGGCAGATTTATTATTATTATTATTGTTACATTACTTTATTATTATGAAATTTCTTCCTATTTCTTTCAATAAGTTTTAATTGACAATATACATTGAAGGTTGCAACTAACAGGAAGAAAATATGTTGTACCATTAATTATTTGAATTTGAATTAATATAAAGTACAAACTCACACGCAAAAATTGCTCTCCCAAATCAGGATATTTAGATACCAGTAACCTGAATGGGAAAAACAACAAAAAAACAACAACTAATACATGAAGCAAAAGATAAGAGTTGGAAAAATAACTTTAATAATAAAACAAACAAATAAATAATTAAAAGGATGTATAACAACTGGTGGCCTCAGAAAATTAAAAGAGAGATTAGCTGTCCTAAAAGACCAGGGGCATGTTAATACAAAACTTATAAATGGTGAGTAACATACAAAATGTAAATGCAACTAACTTCTGCAATTAATCACTGCCACTTTATGCCCGCACTTCATGCCTACACTTCATACTTTCTTATTTTTAACACAAGTAAGCAATTTAACACGAGCTACATACAGTATTTAACACCAAGTATTTGCATAACTGGTATGATTTAGTGTGAAAGTGACAATAACAACTTATCTTACCTAATAACTTTAGCTGCTGCTGCTTGCTGAATATAAATTGAAATAGGAGCTGGAGAAAAATTAAAGTTACACAACTGAGAGTAAATTCTATATTAACAACCATAATGTCTGTCCAAAACAACCCTTGTGTAAATTTCATTGACATGTATGAATAATTGTTACCTTTGGTGGAAATCTCTGATGTAGAAAGTTTGGTCATAGAGTTTGTTGCATCTTCCTGGAGCTTTAGAATGCCCACTAGGCCAGTCAGAATAGACTGTTGCACTTCCTCATACTTCACTAGCAAGCATAACAGCTCCAGTGCTGCAAACAATGGAATGAGCATCTACAAGTATGGAATTTTTTTTTATTTTTATAGATTATACCTATAGGTGAATATGTTTCTTCAAGAATTAGTTCCTTAACCAAATTTTAAAAAAAGTATTTGTTCTTAGTTTATTTACCGGCCATTAGTTTTCTCAAAGTAGATGCTAGTAGAACTACATAATATTTAATTTATATCCTAACCCTCATGCTGAATGCCAAAATGTAGACTCTTCAGGAGCTGCAGAGAAGGTTCGACAATAGAAGCACTAGCAACACCTACTGCATCTTGAACTTGTCTGAGTGTATATGCTGCCATTCTCTGTGCATCAGGGGAGGAAGAAGACAGTAGAGATATTAAAGCCTTGTAAACTTGGCTCTGATAACATGGATTACCCTTCAATAAAAAACAACAACATAGTTGTAATAAAAGTATTATATACACTGTATTCATGTAACATACAGAAGATAGTTGGTAAAGAAGATTACGTGCAGCTTCCTGTGTTTCACTAGATGGAGAGATTGCCAAACATTCAGCAACCAATTTTACTCCTAAAAATACATGCATGTTTTTGCTTAATACAAATTAATGAGATCTAAAAAAAAAAAAAAAAAAAAAAAAAATGAAACAAAAAACAACAACAACAACAAACAATAACAACCATGAAACTTCCATTGCAAGTAACTGGCAAGTGAGAGAAGTGAACGAGACACTATCAGGGGTAACACAATTGAAAATCGGGGATATTTGTTTGTTTATGTGTGGACTTACATTATGTCATTTTGTACTTTGACCCTCACATTTTTGTGTTAGGTTTGTGGTCTACCCCTTCCCATACCTCCACTAAACAGAATCTTTCAGTTTAGCGATCCCATATCATTCAAGAAAATTTAATCGGTTGCCCCTTTGTATTATGTTGTTTCTAAATGCCACAAGACACGCTTAAGCCTTAAAAACTCGTTTGTTATGGCAAAAGGTTACTATGGTATTGAGACACTTTACCAGACACAATTTCAGAAAATCAGACGTTTATATAGTAGCTATGAGTGCTTGTTGTCAAGAGCTACTGGCAATTCAGATAGTCAGAATGCGATATTAGAGACTACAGAAAAAGCACATCACTAGTTGCTCTTTGATTGCAATGGATCTTTTTGTTTTATTTATGTAACTAATATCATATATTACTAGTGATGTGCTTCTTCTCAAATGGCGAGTGAGCCATTCTGTACAAGTAATTCAAACAAAGCTGCAAAATGGTTGCCTAAATGTTATAGCTCATATTCACCTAGAAAGAATCTTTGGGTGACAAATCATCCTAATCACCTTCCAATCAGCCCCTGCATACTTGTACCTTTAGGATAAACAAACTGCCCCTCTCTCCCCCCCCAGTCCGGGCTAGAAAGCCAGATTTTTTGGCGAACCTTGTTTTTGTATACAAACAATTATTTAAACTTATTGAGGTCAATTTATACATGCTGAATTCAAATCTGATGAGTGCCAGTTGCGAAAACTTGAGCATTTCTCGATTTTAAAATGCACCTTTTAATTTTTCGTATTTTGAAATCAAATAAATCATCTCATCTACCATTTACTCAAGCATTAGGCCATAGTAGCTTCTCAATGGAATTAGTTCTTCTCAGACATAGCATTTATAATGACATCAAATTTTTATCTGCTGAGTTCCTGTTTGTGCACTATTATTACCTTATATGGTAATTTCCGTCACTTTGTTTGTGCCACATGCTTGCTCATGCTCAAACTGGTAGTATAGTCTAGTTTAGAAATAAAACGTGGTTACTTCCTTCAAGAAACTGAAAGTTCGTAATTTATAGCCATGCTCTACTTTATTCTGAAAGTTAGAAACAACCAGCAAAGCTTATCCAGAACAAGAATCTAGAGTTTCTATGCAGCAAGTAAGCTTCATAAGCTAACAGATGGTGAATTGCACTTCACAATCATGTATTAGCTAAGTCATATTGAGTGATACTTTTAGAAGTGCAAGATAGAAATAAGTGACTAGCTGAGTTTTACAAAACTACGAAATTTTTTTTGCATTCAATTGTCTTAAAGACTGCATGTTCTGTTGTCAAGAATGCTCAGTAAAATGTCCTCAAAAAATTCCAGTAGCTTCATGTAGAAGACATGCGTGTAGAACTACTGGATGGAAGACAACTTCCAAATAGTTAAATGAGTAGTCTTCATATTACACCAAGTAGTCTGGAGTCCTATGAAGTACTTTTACAGATAAATGGTTGCCAATTTGGCAACTTTGGGAAACTCAGAGAAATTGTGAAAATTTAAAATGGTCACCATGAAATTGATCAGATCCAACATTTTTCAGGTACTAGCAATATCTAGTATAGAATTCCTGGGAATTATTCCTGAACCAAGTTGAGGCTAGATACAATTCCAAATGGATCCAGATAAATTACTGACTATGAAGGAAATGTATTACATAGTAGAATTCTTTTCTGATTGTATTTTTCAGTTCAGACACTGCAAATTTCAATTGTGCCGCTTCTGCTTAAATTAAATATATGACTTAGTCAGAGTTCTTGTATAGTGTGCTGCATACAGTAGGTTAATGAGTGAAGTCCTCATGCAAGAGATTAAAATGAGTAATAATAGCTATATAATTGTCTAATAATCAACTACAGAGTTTTAGGGCTGTTTATAAATCTTTCTTTCAGAGTTGAAATGAAACACAAGCAGACTGGTCTACTTTAAGAAGGTTCCCCAAAGAATTACTAAATATGTTGCTTATATTTTCCTGCTGTCACTGAAGGCTTCTTGTTTAAGATTGTACACTTTCATTTAATTATTCAGCTACTCGCTACATACAGACATATATTTAACAATTCTGGAGACAGTGTAATGCTTCTGATTTCCTATCTTGATTGCCATTGGTTCTCCAAATTGGTCAACAGAGACAGCATTCTAGTTCCATGGATGGTCAACAAATAAGACCTACTTTAGCCTCTGAATCAAGAGAATGCATTTTGAGCAGATGAAGAGAGGTGGAGAACATATCATAAATGTCCTACCGATTTCATTTTAAAACAGGCTTGGCTAGTTCCAATATAGCTGTTTTGACAGCTGCTAAAGCTGCAAGTTTTTAGTATGGTGAATGTATTTCATCTGGTTATTGGCAAAAGATAGCTAAATATGTTACGTGTTGTGAGAATGGTATTATTGTAGATATGAGGCATTAATAACAGGACTAAACAAGTAGGTGGTAGATTTTAGAATACTCAAATCCTAGCAAAAAGCTATTGCTTCATTGCTCATATTATTCAACCAAAATGCATCAGCCTGCCATCACACTCACACTCATGTGTCCAGCATGTGCACCAGTGCATATCCTTCCCTTTTGACTCTAGCATGTCAAAGTTATCATACCATTGAAATATTTTACTAGCTGTTTTAGTGAGTACCATCATTTGTAATGTAGTAGCATTATCCTCAACATACTGTATGTATTTGCTACTGACTTTATGAAACAGTAATCCATGTCATAGCTATGTAACTCTATCATGGGCAAAATCTTGACCATATTTTTGGCAGTTATTTTGCAATTTCGCAGTGTCTGAGGCCTCCAATTTGAAAAAAAAAAAAGCCATCAGAAATGAATTTTGTACACCTAATAACCATGCTGGACATATAACTTGAAATAACAACAACATTTTTTTGAACTAAGAATATTCATCGCGAACAATTAAATTTTCATAATTTCCCGGAGTTTTCCAAAGTTACCACTTGGGTAAACCAAGTTAAATTTATTCTAGAACCACTTGGGGATGCAAATCTGTAAAAGCAACTTTCATATAGGGTTTTGTAGACTTAAAGCAGCAATTCCAATAATAATTGAGATAAAATTTCATTTTTTAAAATTTAAAACAAAACACTCAATGTTTCATCACTGGCACTCACCAGATCTGAATTCAGTACAAAAAAAATGGGTCTAGAAAAGTTACTTTATATCCTAAAACAAGGTTATTGGTGCTCCAGCCTGGACTACCCCCCCCCCCCCACTCCGCAAATATTAATGATATGAAAGTTTTTTTTTTCTTGGCTTTAAATTAATCATGATTAGTTTATGCGAAAAACTTTCCTTTTCTGTTGCTATTCCTACTAGCACACCAGTCTGACTTTGAGTTAGACCAGTTCAGCCAAACTTGCAGGGTCTTATGAATAGAATGGCTGTTTGCTTGCTTCTTTAAATGAAGATTAAAGACAGCTATTTATAGTCATAAATTGTTAGGAAAACGTGACGTTTTGGGTGTGGTCACAACGAGCACGTATGTGACACATGCACACACAAAAATATGATCACCCCCCCTTTAAATGTTTTCTCGATCAGTACCATAATTTTAGCTAAAAATACGTTAGCTTTATCTCAATTTTACCCATTAATGTAGCATCCAGACTATCTAAATGACTCAGTTGTAGCTCCTGACAAAAAGCACTAGATATATAAAACACGTTTGAGTTTTTAAATTGCATATGGTAAAGGGTTTTAATGCCATAGTAACCACCATAACTTCGTGACTGAAAAACAACAAAAAACAAAACCAAAAAAACCAAAAAAAAACACACACAAGGAAACACAGTTTTGAGCGTTACTGGGGGGAGGGGGAGACAGATTAAAAAATAACAGGGAGGTGACATATTTATTATGTTCATTGTACTGCAAACACAACACTTTCACCACACACACATACAAACACTTGTTACTGGATATACCAATTAACACAAACACTAAATAAAAGCATAATTCAAGGAAGTTTATAGACCTAACTGCATCCTACAAGGATCCATATCTGAAACAGCCTAATTTAAAGGGGGTAAATGACTGAATTCTTGGCTGATGATACGGGCAAAGAACACTAGCAAAAAGATTCTGTTTAGTAAAAGTATGGGACGGGGTCGACCAACCTAGTAACACAAAAACACAAGGGTCAAACACAAAAATGACATCCATCCATCCAAAATTACATATAAACAGACAAAAAATATCCTGGATTTTAAATTGCTTTACCTCTGATAAATCTGATAGTCTCTTGCTCACTTTGCTTGCTCACCAATAATATTTATGAAAATACTCCTCAAAGCAATGTCAGAGACAATTTTTTTTTAGTTTTTGGTCTTGACTATCACAGCAGTCATTTTTTTTCTATCTTAATACAGATTAAGTTAGCAACATGCAGATAGAAAGAAAACTATAATCTTAAAAAATAATAATTATTATCTTGAATTTGAGCTGTTGTATTATAATTCAGTACAGAATAGAATGCTATATTACTATGTAAAACAACAGCTCAAATATTTGTCAAAATAATAATAATTATTATCAGATAACGTAGTAATGAGCCTCTAGCTTCTCGTTATAATCTTCAAGTTCATGCAAACTGAAATTAATAGCTATTACCATAAATCCCCACTGAAAAAAATGACACAGTAAGGTAATAGTTTAGTTTAGTGTCATTCAACTAATTCTGTACATTTGACTTCTAATTTACAGAATTAGGCAGATCAGTTCTCCATAATGTACAATGGTGCTAGTCACTATGAGTGTATGTCTTTCAAGTTGTTTGGCATTTTTAATACTCACCAAAGCTTTCACACAGAAGTTCTTTATATTGTCTCCCTTTGTTGGCAATAATAGTAAGGAGGAACAGTGCCTCAGTTTTTACAGATTCCTTTGAAGAATTAAGGCATTCCATTAGTGTCAAAATGCCACCAACTTCCAAGAACTCCATCAGAAAATACTGCCTACGCATTATGATGCAAAGTGAAGGCATTAATTTTCTGTTCAGAAACAAACTATTAATACTTGAAAAGAGCTTACTTTTCCTATCCGAAAAAATACTTTAAAGTTCTCATGATAAAGACAGATTAGAAGGAAAACAACAACAAACATACCCACTGACAGAGCCAACCATCACTGCAAGGGACTTCAATAGCAGATCCAAACACGGATTATTCATATACCTGCAGAAAACAAAGAGAATTTTTTTCTTACTTCACATTTCACGATTACAATATCTACTTACGATATTCTGAGCCAAGCTATTATTCGAGCATTGAAAAGGCTGGCACAATCATTAAATTGCTGTTCAAGCTCAGGAGCTGTCAAGTGCTCACATTGTTCCACGAAATCCAACAACATATGCTCTCTTATTTTGTTATCTCCCTACACCAACAGCCAATGACAACTAAAACACCATACTCCTTGGATGTTATAATCAAATCACTTTCACATCTATTATCACATTTACTCCAACTCGCATTGGACTGCAGTGTGTCTCAGACATATACTAATGCACAGGCTAAACTGTTCCCTTTGCAACGTCCTAGCTAATTGCATAACTAGTGGAATTCACCAGACCCCCAGACAAGACAGCGGTGAAGCGTCGGTTGTATCTAGTTGGGCGGAGCCCGACCTCTGCTGAAGGGAGAGGTCGGGTAACAAGCCTATACCCGGGTTTGTTCCCCGCTGCGCTGCAACGTACGTTGCATTCCAATCAGATTGCAGTGTAGTTAAATGCTAAGAGAATAGCTGACTCAGCAGGAACAAGCCCGGGTATAGGCTTCAGGGGCGGATCCAGGGGGGGGGCCCAGGCCCCCCCCCCACCCCTCCCGTACACACACACCACACACACACCACACACACACCGACATGTGATACACACAAGGCACAAACATGTAATACAGCCAGCATTTAATACTTCTTTCTGTGGTTAGTGTACTTCGTTTACACCATGACCACTTACTTGTGCTGGCATTCTACTAACATTGCCTTATGATAGCAAGATTGCCAGTTTGTAATGTGAAAATGTCAAAGAGAGTTCAGTCTAAAGATCCAATTCAGAGCTCGACCTGTGGCAGCACAAATAGAAAGCTGACTCTGAATTAGCTGTAATCCTTTGTACTCCAGAGAAAAGCCTAGTACATGCAGATTGTGATTTCTTTCCCAATATTCACACTCTTTTATGTATAATGGGCACATTGCCAGTTACAAGCTGTGAATGTGAACGTTCCATCAGCATGCTCAAATTGATCAAGACTTCACTGAGGAGTAGTATGGGACAAGACCGTCTTAATGGATTGGCAAATTATTACCATCGTGACATTGAAATTACTTCAGAGGAAGTGGTGGATGAATTCTCATCCAAGACGGATGGTATTATGACTATATAACTTGCTTCAATAAATTCTTGACTAATTCTTTATTGTTGTCAGTGAGTGTAATTTTTTCGTGTATGTAACAAATTGAAATATTCAGAAAGAAACCAAAAAAATTAATTAGTGGGTGTGATAAAATGGGTGTGGTCAAGTTTCCACTTAACTTTCGGCCCCCCCCCCCCCTCTATAATGCTGCATCCGCCCCTGGCTAGATATTTCACTCTCAGGCTTAACTTGGCTACCACAGAACCAGAATACAGCAAGAATGCGTCAGTAAAGTGTGCAAAATAATATACTTCATGTGGAATCTCATGATCTTATGAATATTTATGCATTAAGAAAGAAGACAAGAAACTTAAAACTACTGCTGGATAAACTATGGTGTGTAATCTCTATTGTGGGACAAAACACTGAAATATTTCTAAATAATTTTAATTCTTACAATGTCAGCTTTGGAATCTAAAATAGTTGTCTATAAATTTAATTACATTTAAAAGAATTAAAGTAAATAAAATATAATTGCTGTCAGTTTGTGGCTTTACTGTTTGGAGTTAGCTAAGTGTAACTAGTAAATAATCTGCAATTTTTCTTTTTTGTTGTTGTTCTCCCTATTGTATATTTCAAACAAGAAGCCCTTGGTATATCATATAAATACGATAAATAATTAAGGCTAAGAAAAAAAATATTACTTTCATAATAGAAACTTATGGGATACTAATGAGTCCCAAATAGATGAGGAACTTAGCCAGTGATCAAGATGGAAACATTATTCCCATTGATTCAGTCATTCTCGGCTGTAGCTAAAACTTAACCGGACGTTTCGACTTATTATAGCCAAATTGGCCATTAGAACGAGAAAATTTGCTAATTTTCCGAAGGTGACTACCCCTAGAACATGGGTTAGTAAATTCTATTTGATGTATCAAACAATGGTTAGAGAATGCAGGACATAATAAATAAGATATTGCAAAATCAACAGCAAAATATTATAGTGTGGAGTAGGAAGATACTAGACTTCAAGTGTTTACTTGTTGACATTTCTAACTCTCTCTGAGCTCCACTCCCATTCTCCACTCCTCCTGAATTTGAAAATGTGAATAGAAAAACACTGAAGTTAAGCATTCTTGGCTTGCTGGCTATGAATAGCTTAATAATGATTGGCTAACAACTGTGGTTTATGACTTCAAGGAAACTAACGATATTCATAGAAATATTGATATTCATTTTATGTTGATGCCAAACAACCTGAGATCACATGACTGGACTTGGCAAGTAAACAACATCTGACTAGGAGTAAACTTGCTGCTTAGGGTAAGTTACTGATCATACTACACTGGTTAAGATTTTAGTTCTTCAGTAGATAATGTTTAAATAAAAAAAGACTAATTCTAAAATCCTGATGGTGTTATTTCTAGTCGAAACCAAACTGCAACATCATTAACACTGAAAATGGTCAGAGTAAAGGTGAGTCAGTACATTTTGTGAGTTGACAATAGGCATATAGCTAGAAAGATTGCAGCTTTTTTTTTTGGTATTTGAAACAATTTGCTGGAATCTTAGGCAACTTTCGAGTTAATGAGCCAGCTAACAAATATGTGAGGATGTTAGTTCAGTGGTAAATGTGTTGCATGGTGGAGAGACCCTTATCAATTACACTTAATATTGACTTAAAGCATGCATTGTACATGACTCCACGTAGTTAGCAGAAACAGTTTTTCATTATTGTTAAATTCTATCAAGTAAAAACTAATGCACTTCTGGTTGGAGTAACGATTTAACTTCATTTATAACTACAAAGATTAGTTTTGTAGATAGTTTATGTGAGAGTTTTTCTTTTTCTCTTTTATAACCCAACCATTTCAATGTGTTTTTGTGATTGTGTCATTTGTGTCACATCTAGCTATGAGAAGATATTCTAATTATAAGCGGAAAATATTTAATTAAATGTGGGTATGAATAATTGTCAAACACTACATTTACCAAATTTAAAATGTTGTACTAAACAGATTTATTTTTTAATTAAATATTTTGAGAAACTAACAAACAAAAGAAATGGTGGGTTTAATAATATTGTTCCAGCCAAACGAAGGTTAGTGTCATTCATAATAATGTTAAACAACCAATCTTATTGACCACAATGAACTTTTGAAGCTGTTTTTCAATGATTTCGATTTGATTGTCACACAATACAAAATCACTTATCCACTTGTTAAGTGATTCAACTTACTATCTTCTGTCAAATTGTTATTGAAAGAGCTAATATCAGCTACTAAAGCTTTTTTCAAATCTGAAGCTGATGTAGTGAGATCCACATCTTTCAGTAAACTCAGTAATCCATTCCAAGTACACGCATAATTTGGAGACAGTCCTTTTTCATTCTGCATCCACTTTTCTATCACATCTCTTATACATTGCTCAGGATTGCGATCATTTCTAGTTTCTATTGCTATTCTTGTATGTGGATCCAATGTCAGTAGATCAGACACTTTGTCCCAGATTGAAGACAACACTCCATAGATGTGCAAAGTTTGTAGTTCTCCATACTCATCCTTCCATTTTATAAGGTGGAGAAAATCAGCCCTCAATTTTGAATTTCCTAAAGTTTGAAATTTCATTGACAATTTTTACAACACACAAAATATCTTAATAATGGGGTTTCAA
>WLWI01002406.1_pt1 | contig 16148 bp, 6 predicted proteins | sample 6701501 | NCBI WGS metagenome assembly WLWI01 (sample SAMN12718690, study PRJNA515312) | sponge metagenome | isolation source: marine sponge | host: Mycale hentscheli | place: New Zealand: South Island, Marlborough, Capsize Point | collected 2014-11-01
CTATTTGAATTGGGGTACTGTAGTACCTGTTTGCAGCTGTGACATCCACAATGGGATTGTTTGCTACGAATTTGACAATATCTAAATGTCCATATCTACATGCCGTATGTAGAATAGTGTAGCCATTTGTGTCCTTTTACTTTTGGACTGTATTCTTGATCATGAATAAAACATTTTAGAATATTCAATTTTCCATTCCGTGCTGCAATATGAAGACATGTGTCATTGTTTGTGTCTGGAATTAGTGGATCTAAATGATGAATTTCTACTAAATACTTGACTACATCTAAGTGACCACCTTCACTGGCAGAGTGTAGAAGTGTCCAGTTAGACATTCCTCTAATAAATGGATCTTGATGTAAAATCTCTATGAAGTACTTAACACTAGGCAACTCTCCATAAAATGATTCTATTTGTAATGCAGTATCGTCAAGTGAACTTCTTGTCATGGGATTGATGTACTGGTTTTCAATGAGATACTTGATAATAAATGCAACTGTCCACTTAAACTGGCATAATGTAAAAGACTCATATTGTACTGGCCCTTTAATATTGGGATCAAAGTGTAAGTCCTCAAGGAAATATTTTAAGACTGATAGTTGTACCATTGCAGACTTTTACTACATCCAGTTGTTTATAAGCTGCAGCCACATGAAGTGGAGTGTTACTAAGCTCGTTTCTTAACGAAGGATCACTATTGTAAGTATCGATTAAATACTTCATTGAGTCTACTTTGCCTGCAGTTTTGCCTGCAGTAGCTCCAACAAAAAGAGCACATTGTTTACTAGTTGAGTGTATTTGAATGTTTCTAGCAGATACTTCATTGTATTTAAGTCATGAACAGATTGCAGCAAGGACAAATGCTCTTCAGTGGATGTTTTGACTGACACAAAGTATTTAGTTATATTTAAATGTCCTTCATTAATGGCAACGTGTCCAATGTTGTATTCAATGCTTTTGTAACTTAGTGTATTCTCCATCAAGTGTTGTCTAGCATCTGGACTTTCTGATAACATCTGAACTACTTTTAAATGACCTGCTGCAGTGGCATAATGTACTAGAGTCCACCCATAAATATCTGGAGATAATGGATCAAGATCTTTCTCTTTCAAAAGATATTCAGTCAGGTCTAGATTCCCTCTTGCAGCAGCCAGATGAAGAGGTGAGCATTTATTAGCATTCAGTGTAGTGTGATCCACCTGACATTCTTCTATGAGATATTTGACTATAGTTAAATGTCCATTCAGTGCAGCACAGTGTATTGCTGCATTCTCATCTTCATCTAATTGAGTGACAGAGTAATCTGATGTTTTAATTAAATTCTTTAAAGCTTCTAAATTCCCATTAGATGCGGCCATGTGCATTTGTGAGTGACATTTAAGTAGCAATGAATGTTTATGGCATACATGTTCAAATTCATTCTGTGATTGCTATAAAACAACAACATATATAAAATTCTTGTAAAACTTATAGAATAGCTACAGCTTAAGAATAAGTTGCTGAAAATATATATAAATGAATCAGTACGTGTAGCTACAATTGCAAATGACTTTTAAAAAGCTGGCCTACTATTAATGAGTGATAGCACGGGTAACTGGTGCTATTAGGGATCAATAGCATGGTTACCATGCTATTACTCTTATTAATTCCTCCTGCAGGGAAATTCTTCTGTAACAAGTTGAACAAATGATATTTTATAAATGAATTTGACCCTTTCACTTAATATGTTAATTTTTACTTAAAAACTCTTTCAACCTTGTAATTATTGAACTAATTAGCTAAATTTACAAAGAAATATTGTTGTTGCTGTATTTTGACTTTGTAGGAAATAATATCTACACTGACAGATAGGAGAGGCTGGACATGCTGGCTGAATACCATTGAAGCAGAGTGATGCAGCTGACACCTCAATAAATCACAGATATAGCTATTATAATATATATCTCTTCTTCCTCCATTTTTTCTCTCCTGATCCTTGACTTTTCTTTTTCTCTATTTCTCTTTCTTTCCATGAACTTAGACACCATCTGCTCTCCTAGTCCCTTTCTCTTTATCTCTCTATTAACCTTTGCTGATCAAAGACAGATGTTCTCCTGTTTCTCTGCCACTATTGTCTTTTTTCCATTTATTGTTGTACCTGGTTTGGTTGCAATTTAATTCACTTTGCCAGTAGTCAAGCATAGCCAGACCCTTTAGCATTGCCTCTTGGTTCACTCGGTAATTCAGCACTAGTTCACGAAACCTGCTCACCTGTTTCTCTGCCACTCCTATCTATCCATTTTTGCTGTACAGGCTTTGGTCAGTTCGTCTAGTGCTCTTGGTTTACCCGGTAATTCAGCGCTACTTCACGAGTATTTCATGTCCATGCATTCTAGCTCATTAGCTTATGATTACGTATGTCGTCGTTGGTCACGGGTATTATTATATAGACTAGCAAGTACCCTGCCACATAGTGGCGCTTGATGTACTGCAAAATAAGAATGCAGTAGCACAAGTTATTTTGCTCAGTTATCGTTCTCTACCATTGGCTAAGGTTACATAAATTTCCCTCTCCTGCTCTCTGAGCATTTCTTATAACCCACCTCTCCTTTCTTCATCTCTTCTTCTTGAGTCTTGGAGTCCCTTTTCCTTTGTCTATTTCTCCTGCTTCTGAATTTCTGTCCTACTTTGAGAAACTTTTGTCTTCTATTTCGTATTTTTGTCTTCCTTTTGGAAATTAACCCCCACCTTTACTCGTTGATTCATCACTCGTTTTTTGGCCTTCCCTTCCCTTCCATTTTAAACCTACACCGCCTTACTTCGCCGATTCCACCCGCCTTTTTTGTTACAATTAATCGCCTTTTACCTTCTCTTTCGTATTTCCACCTCCTTCCTTTTATAAACCTACACCGCCTTACATCGTCTATTGCACACGCTCTTTAGAATTAACTAGCACTTTCTACTGAGAATGTGACAAAACTTTCTACTGAACGTGACGACACTTTACCTACCATTAGAGGACTATACTTTACCTACCATTAGAGGATGATGCTTTACCAAACTGTACAAAGCTCATGAATTATTCATGAATACACACACCATCTGTCATCGTCGGTCGTCGTATGTTATGATATAGATAATAATAGCTAGTGATGTGCTTGAGCACAAATGCTGAGCGAGCCTAAATCTACACTATTGTTAGATGATTGGTTTTAACTTCCAGCACTCAAGCTACTAAAAAAAAAATCTCTTTTTATTTATATGTGTATACCATAAAGGGGTTTCAATACCATAGTAACCACTCGCCACAACCATGACAAATAGCCATTAACTTACCACTGCCACTAAGTTGAATAGAAATGAAACTCCGGTAAGTTTTTTAAGTTTTAGCTGCACCTGCAAAATAATTCAAAACGGTAACAATTCAATTTCTAGGGTGATAAGGGTAATGATCAATAAACCAGAGGATTCTGTTTAGTGAAAATCAGGACAGGGTCGACCACCGAACTAAAAAAAAAAAACCAGGTTCAAAGTAAAAAAATTATTTTCATACGTCCAGACATATTATTGGCGAGCGAGCGTAGCGAGCGAGACACTTACACGGGTAACACAATCGAAAATCGGGGATGTTTATTTATTGGCGAGCGAGCGAAGCGAGCGAGACAGTATTAGGGGTGGATAATGCAAAATCGGGTATATGTTATTGGCGAGCGAGCGTAGTGAGCGAGACACTTACAGGGGTAACACAATCGAAAATCGGGGATGTTTATTTATTGGCGAGCGAGCGTAACGAGCGAGACAGTATTAGGGGTGGATAATGCAAAATCGGGTATATGTTATATGTATATATGTATGTGGGATGGTACGTATGCCCTTTAAACGCGCGTGCGGGCAACTTTTTTCTCCAAAAAACACGGCTTTTTAGGCTTGACCCCAGTTTATTCTGAAACTACAGCATTAAGCAAGCCTTACTTTATACTTAAGCTCCAAAGTGTGAGAAAATTCCTGCGAAAATGCTTGCTTTTCAAGAAACAAAAAGTTGATTCGACCGGTTACTATGGCATTGAAGACCCTTTTCCAGACATTGTCTCCAACTAGAAACTACTGGAACTGTACGTTTCCAAGGTTAACGCTCTACGCGTGCGCACTTACCCATACTATTTCACTTACCCGTACTATTTCACTTAACTACCGAAATATTTCACTTAGTTTCCACTTAGTTTTATGGAGGTATTTCAATTAGTTACGCGCTATTTCACTTTCCCCGTGCGATTTCAATTGAACAGCGATTTTTCCCATACATTTTTGAATGGGCAACTTACGCGCCGTACTATTATAATAAGAAATGTTGGTATTGAGAGTAACAACTACAGTTTCATCCAATATTTAGGTGCCATAAGCTTACCAGAAAACTCATTATGAACAATGCACTTTGTGAACTCTTCTTTTTGTACTACATTCCTTAATTTTTGCCAGCCACATAGCTAGCAACAACTAGTTGTAAGGTCATTTATTATGCCTAACTATTTATCATTTAGGGATTTCATGTCAGAAAATTTCCAGTCAATATTTATTGATGAGAACAATTCTCAAACTAAAGATACAGTAAGTTAAAACTTTACAATGATCAAATTGTCTTTCTTTTCACATACTTCTCAAAGAAAGCAGATGATGTCAAATAGCCTACAGAGTTGATATTCATTTACACGTGTGTTGTGCAAACTACTAACAATTAATAACTATAGAGAATTTCATTATTACATGAGGCATAAACTCGAATTATAACTACTTTGTTTCATTGTTTTACCTTTATATAATATATAGACTGAGTATCTAAATTGCTACTACAATGGTATAGTAAAGGAACATCCTGAATGGACTGCCAGTTTGTCTTCCTGTCATGGATTACAGTAAGCTACATTGAGTTTGTTACTATGTGCGAGCAATTTTTTAATAATTTATATGTAGAGCCGAGTTTGGAGATCCTACGGACGAACACAATTACTTTCATTTAGAGCCTTTGCTCACACACGTAGTTGATATAGTAGTATTAGATGAGGTAATTCATATTTTTCATGATCTTGCCAATGCTACTAGCAGGTTTATTATGTTGTTGTTTTTTTCTAGATGATACCTCATGCATTATACAAGCAATCTGAATATGCTACCAAAAATAGAACATATGGTAAGAAAAATTTGCTAATTTTATATTATGTTAAAAAACTAGATTTTGTAGCAGAAAAATAATTCAAATTAATTTCGTTGTGCAATCATTTAGTAGTGTAAGTATAACAATGGAGAAATGTCTTATAAATGTGACAAAGAAATATGACTAGATGTAGTTCTCAGTAGTTTTAAACAGACCATAGTTACCAACCATTTCTGTTTTGTTGCGTATTGCTCCCAAGTTTTGTTGGCAATTTCCAGATCATGGTCAATTTGTAGAATTCTCCTTGTTTTAATTCAAGGAATAGATCATCAAATTCTGTCAATTCTTGCCTGTTCGGGACCAGTCACTATCCACATTTGGGAAGCAGAAGGATTCTCAGATAGGTTTACTGTTCCACCAGATCCCTTCACAAGTTCAAGTTTCCCCTACCAGTTATACACGTAGATCTCCTCACCATAGTAAATATGTCATAAAACTATTCCTTAGGTCTGGCTCCACAGAATCTTCCTCATTGATTGATGGTGACTTGTGAAAATCCTTTCTCCTTACTGTTATCAGTCCAAAGATTAATTATTCCTTTATTAGGTACATCGCCAAATGTGGTCTGTATTCATTTGGTTTTCTTGAAAGTGACTTGAACTTTTGTCAACAGCCACAAGTGTAATATACACATTATTTAGGCTAATTTTATAGTATGTGCTTAAACAATTAGGCATAATAAGTGCAATTATAATCAAACATAAAATTGTCAAGGAGAACTTCAAATATATTTTTATTCGGAGAAGCCATAAATGCAGAGTTGGTGCATGCAATAATTGTTGAGACAGGAAAAGAATAGTTGGACTTATATTACCCAAACTTGTTTGTTTGCAAATAATTAGCAAGGGTACATAGCTGTTATTATTTGCCTCTCACATGTGCCCTATGGCATCAAACTTTGCACTAGTATTGAAAGCATAGTGATTAGAGTAGATATAATATTGCTATCAAAGCATCCATTAAGAAGTAAGCAATTTTGCATATCATTGTCAACAACTTGTGAATTTTTTATTAGGCTGTGAAACAATGGAAAATTATTTGCATAATGATATTACTTCACAACACAGGGTAAGTTTTATATCATACATAAGAGCCTATAGCAGATTAAATTCTGACTTATTATGTGAACTTAAACTAATTTGTTTAGTATGTATTTATTGTGTGCATGGCAGTTAATTGAAGCAGTCATTGCATTTTTCACATAGCAACGCCTGGCTGCTGATATTATAAGTACACTCCAGTTGAATATTCACGCTGTATCTACCCAAAAAATCAGGCCTGGTTTTGCAATAAATAGTGCTTATGAAATGCAGCTATGCCTTTGCAAGCACAGCTGGGCAGTGTGGAGAGTATAACATTAAAATCTGTTCTGGTGTACTGCCTCAAAGGAATGGGAGAATTACATTGTTCATAGTTCATTTAGTAGCTAGCTACATTGTTCATGTTTTTCCACTAGGGGTCACGTGGGTTGATCCTGTAATGATGGGATACTTTAAGTATACATATGTACAGAAAACATTGCAAATATTTACATGTGAACTAATAGAAATGTAAAATAGATATTCACCATTATAATGGACACTAAGAATGTACACAAAACAGCTTCTAAGCAATTTTCATCACTGTACAGTAGTATAGTATAATCGAAAATCGTAGTGGGGCTATTTCCTGAGACTTGAAAGCATGTGAGGTCATTTTTCATCTTCTTAAATTCAGTAAATTGATTTTAACGCAATGTAGCCACAAAACGTTTTTAAGCAATGTTCAAATTTGATTTATACTATTTATTGATTGAATTGTAAATGAGTTTCTATGGTCCTAATCCTAGTAGGTCTAGTTATGGCCGACAAATATAATGTCAGTATCGAGCAATTATACACTACAAACAATTGTGCTCTATTAGGTGCGTCGGGAAGCATCAACATATTATGTAGAGTTTGTAGCTGTGAATGATGATGCACAGGTAAGTATCATGTCCTAGGTAAAAAAATAATGATTATATTCGATACAATGTATGTATAGTATACAGCATTTGGGCGTAATGCAACAGCCACAGTGCAAAGAACACTTGCAATAGCCAATGGAATGAATAATGTAAGTTATTAGCTTAGTTAGCAATTACAAAATAATTACAATGGTATGACAAATCAGGTATCAATAGGTTGGTACATAGCTGGTGTAATGAAAACAATAGATGTAAATGCTGTCTCCAACTAAGCTGGAAATATTTAATGTGTAATGAACACTCATCAGTAGAAACTCCAATACTGGCGCTGCAGCAAACTATTATAGGATGCAAGAAATTATTTGATAATGTGATTACAATGTGATACAGGAAGGATTACCCTCAGTGCAAATCATATAATCATACAACCAAAAAACAAATGATTAGCATTTTTCTGACAAACTAACTCAAGACAAATAATTCTGGCAATTATACCACAAAAGTTATTATCCCCTTTCTTATTCAGCAAGGAACAATAATATGAAATTAGATAAACTGTGAATGTTAATTTATTTAGCAACAACACAATATAACAAAATGTTAAAAATATTATTTAAACTTGGCAATATTACTAAATATTTCTTCTTATTATTACAACTAGTGAGGTGTTTGAGCACAAATGACAAGCGAGCCTAAAACTTTAAACGATTGACTTTAACTTCCAGTATTCAAGTTACTAAAAAAAAAAAAGTCGAGTTTGTAAGTTATGTATATACTGTAAAGGGGTTCAATCAATACCATAGTAACCACTCCCCACAACTGTTTGAATTGAAAAAAAGCAACAAAAAAACAAGTCACGGTTAAACGTTTTCATTGTGATATTCATTAGCTAAGTAATTGTAACACACAATGTTTTCATGCTTAACTGAACATACATACACAAGACTTACCTTTTTGGTTAGCCTAGTGGACAATGAATTTTCAAGTAAATACTGTTGCGTAGGGCTGATAATGATGACAAATAGCTATTAAATTACCACTGCCACTGACTCGAATAGAAATGAAATTCCAGTAAGTTTTTTTGAGTTTTAACTGTGCCTGCAAATGAATTCAAAGCGGTAAACAATTCAATTTCTAGAATGACACAGTTAATAGTCAATAACCAGAGGATTCTGCTTAGTGAAGTTTGGAATGGGATCGAACACCCAGCTAACACAAAAATACAAGGGTCAAAGTACAAAACGACATACATAAATCCAAACATATATGATATATAAACAAACAACCGTCCCTGATATTCAATTGTGTCAGTCAAAAAACTGTTTCGCTCGCTCGCCAACTAGTATGTGCATTGTGCTTGCAATCTCAGTCTGTGTCACCAATTATTTTAAACACTTCAATATAAAGTATTTTCTATATTTTCTGTTGTTTTTTTTCTATTGCCATATACTTTGATACTACAGTTGTATATCCGAGGATTCGGCATCAGAGTTGTGCTCACTATGGTCATGACATTCACAGGTGGAAATCAATTCCCTGTGTTTTCGGACGCTTCCCTTCTTCTCAACTCTTTCACAAGTTATGCTAACAATGTCACTGGTGGTTTGGGCAGCCTCCCAAGAGACAACATCATGCTCCTCACGTAAGTCTACACAGTGCTAGTATATGCAGGAAGCTACTGACAAAAGTGCCAAATTAAATGATAAGTGGTCAATGGTTGTGGGAGTAATTATCTTCCTTTAAAGTATTGTCTTTTGGTGCCATTAGGAGTAGCTATACAGCTAAAGGGCAAGGGAAAAAAATTTCTCAAAATAAATTCATGGGATTAGTTCTGCTACACCAAAGATACCTATAATGTGATTTGGTTTTAATTCCATGACAAAGTAAGGTGAATATTTCTAAAGTACTCTTCCTATTGAGGTGGGTACTATTCAAATGGGCAGAAATCGGAGGTAAAGATGCAATTTGTTGATTAAAGAAGTTTGTTAAAAGTCCATTGCCAGATTGTATGATTTACACTGATCAATTTCATACTCTGACTAGCCCTATGCTATAGCCTTTACATCAACCATAGAAGTAATAGCATCAAGCTTTCTAGGTAAGCTCTGTGATTAGCTCATCTATGAAATCTATAAATTATAATCATGAAGTACAGATGAAGTTATTCAGTTTCCTACAAAAGAAAGAAGCTGTAGGTTGTCAAGAATAGCTAAATATTTATTTCGAAAATTATGAAAATTGAAATGTATGGCCATTTGCGTTATAATACCCACTATTATAGTATGTGTACAACACATATATCACAATGTAAGCATATATTATTATAATTATACAATATTATTATCTAGGGGGATAGATTTGGATGGTACCACTATTGGCATTGCCTTTATTCAAGGAATGTGCACTCCACTTTCAGTGGGAGTAACCCAAGATGGTGGAATGCCTCTCGCCACTGCCATCACGACTGCCACGCATGAAATGGGACACAATTTTAACATGAGGCATGATGATGAAGGTAATATTACTATATTAGTGGTGTGGTTGAACAGGATCAATCAAACCTCTATTGGTGAGGTAGGCTATCTAAAGAGGCCAATCTCTCCATAAATGATCTTACAATGTGACTGCACAAGAAAATTGGGCACAACTCGGGACCTGTCAAAATGATCTATTGCACTTACACATTCCTTGGTATCTATATTATGACCTCTTTAAGTTTTATAACAGTTGTACCTTCAATTGTTGCTTGCATATAGGACCTAACCATTTCAAGCTATGGCTTCTTAATACATTTTTGAGAAGTGAATAGATCTTTGCCCATAGTTTACGTGTGGCACGATGTGCCCAATTTTCTTGTGCATAATTATTGTCAATCCCATAGTAACGAGGCAAACCATACGATGGGTATTATGAGTAAACTGTAAATAAAAATGGAAAGGTTTAGAGCTTTAATTGAAATAAGGTATACATAGTGGCTTCACAATGCTTGTTTATTGTAAGTTTTGTGTTATGATCACAGTACATCTTTGCAAAACATGATCTCATTCCTCCTTGTGACCTGCACTTGAGGTTAACCTTTATCTCACCTAGCCTCAAAAATGTTTCTGAAATCAATACTTAGTAACATATCATGAATATATTAACACCCACTTGGAGACACAAGATATGTCCAAATGTGAGCTTCATACATGTCATATTTAAGAGTGTGGGAGTCAGTGAGCTAGTACCAGTAACATTACTTTAGGAATAAGTGACAGTAGGACTTACTAAAGAGAGTGAATTTTATATAGCTTTGATATACATAAAGCAGACTTACGAATCTGTCCACACGGTACATTATAGTGGGATATGTGAGAATAGTTGCCTTTGTCACTATTGAGGTCCATTTTTTGTAGTGGCATCAGGAAAGTGCCGACAGATAGAAGCATCTCTCCTTGGTTCAGCCTCTTGAAAATTGCAACAACATGATCAATAGCTTGAACAAGCTAAGGAATAAGGACTATATTATGTTTAAGAACTTATAGATATTTTGAATAATAAAGTGGAAAGTAATCACTTTTATAACTAATTACTCTTTACTTTTTTGTGACTGATTCCATATAATGTTATATCATAAACAGTATGACTATTATTTATATTTAGGCAGAGTATGTAGCTGTCCTGATTCTGCTTGCATTATGGCTGCCTTTGTCTCCTGGCCTCCTGCTACTCGTTTCAGTAACTGCAGTGCCTCAGATCTTAGTATGATAACAGACCAGCTAACATGTCTACTCAATGTCCCTACAGCATCCCAGGCTGGACCTCGATGTGGGAATGGAATAGTAGAAGACAACGAGGCTTGTGACTGTGGAGAACCTGGTTTTTGTACCAATCTTTGCTGTAATGCTACCACCTGTCAACTCACAACTGGGGCTCAATGTGCTCATGGGATGTGCTGCAATACAAGCACATGCCAGATACTAGCTGGTGGGACAGTATGTCGTGCAGGCACTGGAGAATGTGATATCAGTGACGTCTGTTCAGGATCCTCTAATGAGTGCCCACCAGATCTCTTCAGAATGAATGGCATTCCATGCGCATCAGACACTGGCTATTGCTTCAATGGAACTTGTCCAACACATGATGCTCAATGCATGGCATCATTTTGTAAGTGAATCTCTAGTTACTTAACACTAGTTGTGTATAGTTATCTAAATCATTTAATGCTTCTGTTTATCTTTCAGCTACCAGAGCAGCTATCATCTGTCTTCAGTTTAATACAGATGGCACCTTTTCCAGAAATTGTGGACATGACAACACTAACTACTTACCATGTTTGATGAGGTAAATATGCTTGCTTTACTTAGGGATTGCTACATTCAATGGAAGCTAAAGTAGAATAAATTCAAAACAAACATTAATAATACACATTAACCTTTCAGTTCATTATTGCAATACTTTATTAGTTTTTAAAGTAATAGCTATTAACATGGAAAATGAGTGTATGTGCACATACAGATAAATACATGTACACATACACACACATACGTACATGAATATGTAAACATATACACACACACCAGTGCAAGCATACAATTAATTGGACTACTATATCAAAGAAGCACCATAGTGCACACTAGTTGTTACAAAATCATCTCAGATCAAATGATTGATTAATTGGCTATTCTAATCAGAATCATATATCAATATTGATTGTGCTATGAAAACAGTAGATGTAAATGCTGCTTTCATAAGAGAATAAGTTGAACAGGCCTGAGACGAATTCCTGGAATAACTAAGGGAATCATGGAGTGCCTTATTTACCTATTGTATCCTGTTCATTTTTTTATATTTTATTTTGTTTTTATTTTTTTACAAAGTCTTGACCAGTCCATCCCCCGCTCTATAAAGACTGAAAGCTGGGTCGCTGAACTGAGTTGGGAAGAAGTGTTCACCTACAATAGCTAACCATAATCCACCACAAAATTCTGAGTAGAAGAAAGGCTGAGAAACAGGAGAATGCAAGGGTCAAAAAAGTATAAAAATGTTTGAATAAGCTGACTCATATAAACTACTTCAAGGAAGAAGTGAAAGAAAAGACATAGAAAGGACAAAGATATTGAGGAGCAGGAGAGGTAAGCAAGGCAGGAGAAAGAAATCTATGAGTTGGAAAGAGAAACACAAAAACTGGGATGGCTCAGGAAAAAGAGAGCAGGATAGGGAAACCGTGGATAAAAACACCTTTTGTTACTGCTCTCCTAATTTGAATTAGTTAGTACGTCAGGTGCCACTGTGTGGCGCGGTACTCATTTACTAGTCTTACATAGCGAGACCCTTTACTAATTGCTACATGGGAAAAAGGTATGGTAGACTGACATTAAGCAGTTTGTTCTTGCCAGGTCAGTTAGTGGTTAGCTGCGGTTCAATTAGTGTGGGTGTAAATTGTTAAGTGTTTTAAGGTGCAAGAATTGTTCAGATCACTAGGTAGAGCTCATTCTGTATTTAATTGCCATGAAGAAATGTTGCTTTTACAAAATTATGCTGGGAGATGCTGTTGGTCTTTAATTTAATGACACCAATGTTGATACTTGGCAAGTCAAAAACCTATGGCCCGTATGCAAAGCAAGAACTGTATCTTGCTGCTAAGCAAGGTATTTTCAACTTCAGATCTCTTATCCAAGTCACTGCTTAGCATCATCCAAATAAAGAGCTTTGACATGGCTGTTGGATAATTTTGCATGGAAATACACCACACGCAAAAGTTTGAGCTGTCTCATGTCACAGGATATCAAGTCACCTATTGTTTGGTATCCCTAATTAGCGAGGAGAACTGAACAAACTGTTCAATGTCAGTCTACCAGACCCTTTACCTGCATAGCAATTGATAAAGGGTCTGGCTATACGAGACTACTTGTATATTGTGATTTGTCAATCAATGCATCAACATCCATCGTATTGTTAAATGTTTAATACAATAATTTTGCCATTGTTGTATTATTTGCTGGTTTTTGTTCATATTTTCATATCAACCTGAAGCAACGTCCAATGTGGCCAACTTCAATGTGATAATGGAAGCTACACTGGAATATATAGGACACAAGGATTTACTGCAAATTTTACTGTTGATGGGACTCGATGCACGTAAGTACATTCAATCCTATCTACCTATTAAGTCCAAATTATTGCCGACTGAACTAGGAGTTACTGAATAAAAAATTTATGCAAGATAATGGTAAAATATTGGTAGAAAATAAAATGAATGAAGTTCATCACAGAAAGTTGTATACTAATCACTTTCTCTCCAAGTTGTAATAATGTGAAGCATTGTTACATTATAAGCTACAAATAGCAATTGAAATAATATTATAGCATAATGCCTAACATTTTTGTAGTCCACATAATCACTGAAGTTGGAAGTTACCATTGTTTAAGACAAGTTAATGAGATCAATTATTTAATTAAACAGTGAACTAAAAAATGTAAACAATATCAATAGTGTATGCAAAGGAAATAATATACTGATGTAAAGCAATCTATGAACAATAAATTAAAGAAGTTGTGGGCTTGAATTTGATATAGCTCATTTGGAGTGGAACCTTCAACTGGCATAATTAATCCTGGACTAGTAGATGATGGTACCAGATGTGGCTCTGATAGGATCTGCATAAACCAGGAGTGTCGCAACTTGTCTACCTTAAACAACCCAACTTGTCCGATAGGAGGCAATGGATTAGTTTGTTCAGGAAGCACTTCAGGAGTAAGTCAAACAATGTGAATTTTTTTTTAATCTTGTAACACTATAATGGTCTTGTGTAGAATAGCATAAGTAATTGCCTTCCTGGATAGTTGGCGAGCGAGTGGAGCAAGCGAGACACTCTCAGGGATAACACAATTGATTATCGGGGATATTTGTTTGTTTATATAATATATGTGTGGACGTACGTATGTCATTTTGTACTTTGACCCTCGCGTATTTTTGTGTTCGCTCTGTGTTCGACCCCATCCCAAACTTCACTAAACATAATCCCCCGGTTTAGCGATCATTACCCATATCACCTTAGAAATTGAATAGTTTACCGCTTTGAATTGCTTTGCGGGTGCAGTTAAAACTCAAAAACTTATGGGAGCTCCATTTCTATAACTTATGGGAGCTCCATTTCTATTTGAGTTAGTGGTGGTGGTAAGTTTATATGCTATTTGTCACAGTTATAAGCCATAAACAACAGTATTTATTTGAAAAGTCATTGTCCACTAGACGAACCACGAAGGTAAGTCTTGCGTAGGTATCTTCAGTTGTGTGAAAGTATTGTGCGTTACAACTACTATTAAGAATATCACAAAGAAATTTTTAAATAACGTGACTTGATTTTGTTGCTTCTTTTTTAATTCAAACAGTTGCCGGGAGCGGTTACTATGGCATTGAATCACCTTTACCGTATCTATATAATTTAAAAACTCGACTTTATTTTAGTAGTTTGAGTGTTAGTTGTTAAAATCAATCGTTTAACAATAGTGTAGTTTAAGGCTCACTCGCCATTTGTGCTCAAGCATACCACTAGTATTTGTATTTTGTTTGACTAGATATAGACATATATGATTATTAAAGTTCAAACCACTAGATAGCAGCCGAAATGTTTGATTAATAAAAACATTTATGACTAGTGGGTTTGAGCTTTAACAATCAAATAGTAATTGCTATAAACAATTGAAAAACACCATAGCCTTAGATGTTGCTTCTAGTCTTTTAATGAAGAAAGTATAAAAAAAATTCTACAGTTACTCAGTTGTTTTGTAAGCTTTTGTTTAACAAACTATTTTGATTTCATAGTCATCAGTTCTAAGAGTACAATTCATTGTTAAAAATGGGGAGCTTTGAGAACTTAATTTTGGTGTTAAATAGAAGGCACTGCCTGGAAACCCCAGTCTAAAGCCTAATATTGTCTCCATAGTTAGTCATTACTGAAAGATATTTAAAATATAAAAAAATAGAGGATATAAGCTATTAATTATAGCTATATGCTTATTTGGCATAAAATTTATTAATGTAGAAATTATAAGGAGTCAAGGTGGCGTGTTCAGACAGTGCCTCTGGGTAAACACCTCACGAAATGTTATTTAAACACCCTATTATTACAGAGATTCAGGCATGTAATGCTATAATATGCTGTAGTAAAGCTGCACTTCTAGGTTTCCAAATATCCCCTTCAACCTAGCTGTATCATCATTGGTTTTAGAATGGTCTGTCACTGTCAGATAATGAAGTGTACACAGGTACTCAAAATGCATTTACATTCTTTAATCAAGTGAATTGGAAAACAATGCATTAATAAGAGAGTTAAGAAATACTACAACATTATCTTTTTACTATCACACTCAAAACATTCTTTTATTTTTTATTGCAATTGCCTTTACAGATCTTTATACATATATAAATGTATGAATTGATTAAGTTTTATTTCAAACCTTGATAAAAATAGATCTGCAACCATCTTGGAGAGTGTTCTTGTCTCCCTGGACTTACAGGAATGTCATGTGACTCTGGTACGTGCAGATGGTAAATAGAATATCAGCATGATGTAGCTATATTTATTTAATTATGCTTACAGAAAGAAATCGGTCAATTGTGCTAATTTCATTTTAGAAATATTGTTTACTTTAGCAAGGGTGTATGCAGGTGAGGGGAGGGGGGTTCCGGAGGTTTACCAGTAACTCCACTCTCAAATTCATAATATTCACAATGAAATGCAGAATTATTTAATATTGAATTAAACAAATACTTATTATTTCTTCACCACAAGTGATCTATCCTAGCTACAATTTTTTGTTAATATGAGTAACTAAAATCAATCTATCGTGCAGAAATAACTACAAATATGGCAACAGACTCTACTACGGAAATAGATACAACCACTGAAGAGTCTACAACCAATATTCCAACTACTGAAGAGTCTACAACCAATATTCCAACTACTGAAGAGTCTACAACCAATATTCCAACCACTGAAGAGTCTACAACCAATATTCCAACCACTGAAG
>WLWI01002407.1_pt1 | contig 16144 bp, 12 predicted proteins | sample 6701501 | NCBI WGS metagenome assembly WLWI01 (sample SAMN12718690, study PRJNA515312) | sponge metagenome | isolation source: marine sponge | host: Mycale hentscheli | place: New Zealand: South Island, Marlborough, Capsize Point | collected 2014-11-01
ACCTTGTATGCGAAATTTAAAAACTGGACCTTATTTTCAGTAGCTTCAGTGTTAAATCATTCATATAAAAATAGTATAGTCTTTAGGCTCGCTCGCCATTTGTGCTCAAGCACATCACTAGTATATACAAATAAATATATTATAAACATCCCCAATTTTCGATTGTGTTACCCCTGTAAGTGTCTCGCTCGCTACGCTCGCTCGCCAATAAATAAACATCCCCGATTTTTGATTGTGTTACCCCTGTAAGTGTCTCGCTCGCTACGCTCGCTCGCCAATAATATAATATCAATGAAAAAACAATGTTAGTGTTGTGCTAAATCAAAATTGACACATAATATTTTTTATTTTAAATTTTATCACTATAACATAACTGCAATGTTGTAATCAAGGCTAGTGTAGATAGACATAATTTGTTAATATTCTATGTTATGTGTTACTATCATTTCTGAAAGAAGATTCATTAAGTGTTCCCTGAAATATTCCTTGTGGCTGGCTTCCGTTTTCAGTTTTTTGCCACCATAAATAAAGTGATTGACAAAAACAGCCAAGGCTGATTGATGAGCACCATTGGCACTGGCAATGCATTTTAACCAGACATCCATGACCCAGTTTTTCTTCTGGGATCTTCTTTAATTGTAGTGTGATAACCAGCTGGTGTAACACGTAGTGTACTCATGGCTCCTTCATTGAGCTGCAACTCTCGCAAGGTATCCCTTACAGCTCTGGATTGAATGCGAACCAATTCAGTCCACGATCTAGTAGAGAGGTTGTCGTCAGCAAAAGTAAGTACCACCATTATATTTCTCGGGTCTTTTTTGTACAACTGGTGCTAATGCTCGAGTCATAATTTCTTTAGTTGCCGACAGCTTGACGCACACAATAACTAAAGCAGAAGGTCGTACCTGGTCGGATTGCAGTTGCAGGGGTGCCACCTCGCGAATCGAGCAGCCAATATTTTTGTAGGAACTTTTCCATTCTCCATCGATATCACTAAATTCGTTTGTTATAAATTTGTTGTGAATCATAAATTTTATTAAGGTTGATTTACCAGAATTCTCTTTTCCACTCACAATTATTTTGATGTCAACTTGGAGGGAGCGCCAAGCTTTCATTTTCGTTAAACAATCTTGTGAGCACTTCAATAATTTGATGGCTAAAATATTATGACTACAGAACCATCTCTTAAGCAAGCGTAAGTAGCTGTAATTCAAACCTATCTTACGGTACACTTCTTCTCTTTCAGTGCAGCCAACCGTGTGTGCTTCGAGGGCTTTATCGCTGTACGCAGCACCGTGCAGTTTTACGAAAGAAAGATACGAATCCCCGTACAGAAAAGGATCTTTGCAAACTTTGTCAAAGCAAAGCTGGAGTATTTGGTGCTTATAGTCGTCAGAAGAAACTTTTACAATTTCTTGCCATATGTTCCAAACCCAAGACTTTCCTTCGACGTCGCACGCTAGGTGTGATGTTGCGTGCTCGTGCCTAACGTATCCAGCGGGTAAAAACGATATATTTTTCACTAAATCATCTGGTATGTTTATCGTTCTCAAGCATTCTTTCAGGGAACTCTCCCATCCTGCAATTTCTTGAGAATAGAAAAGACTTCTCGTTTCTTGAATGCTTTCTCCACCCAAATCGTCGTGTATTTGTTCGTATTGATCGTTGGCAAACGTCAATATTATAATGGGCGTGCCTCCATATTTCCACCCCGAATTCAATAGTTAATCTTCTTAAGCAGTTGAGATCAACATTTTGTTTCACACTTGGAATGAACCTTGTCTGGTTCATTGGAACTGTATAAAGCAGTATTTTTTTGCTCTCTGCATTTCGCATACACTTTATTTCCCTTATGGTTTTGATTCCGACGTCACTCTTCCAATCGGAATCTTTATGCATAGCACAAGTATCCCATATTTTAATTTCTTGCTCTTCAAAAGCATAGGGATTGTTAAGTTGTATTTTAGTGGCTGGATTATTATTTTCTTTAATCCTAATCCCACACAATCCGTTGACCAACTCGGTCTTTCCTGATCCATACTTTCCAGCAACAATTACATTTACTTCTTGGAAGGAGGATCTCCACTGCAATTCCAAGTCAGCAACACTGTCAAGGGGGTTCAGCAGAGCACACATTTTCCTGTTCATAATTAATGACTAATTCATAATCACACTTTTTCTCATTTTACTATTACAAAATTTACTTGTCTAAAATATGGTTAACACAACTAGGACAAAGTTTTTATAAAACAATATAAGCAGCAATACTAAAGCTATACAAGTCCTTCATCTTTCTCAGCTTCTTCTTTTCTTTTCTTTCTTGAAACAGCTTTTGTGACCGCTACCCCAGTTCCTACACCAATGCCACCTCCTACTGCAGCTCCAAGTCCAAATCCAATACCAGCAGCCATGCCAAAGGATGGCACACCTACTGCTAAAGCACCAATAAGAGCTCCAACAGTAGCCCCAGTTATTCCAGCTGCGCCTCCAGCTACAAGTCCTGAATGATGAATATAGGGATACAAATGGGGGAGGAAGGAATCGATACATATGTGCCACACACACTGATCCACCCCTCTATTAATATTCATCACTATGTATATCATAATTTTTCTCTAATAGAATTTACCTATTAATCATAGACAAATCCACCATACTCTGAAGGCGATTTATGATTTTAAATATCATCTTTAACTTACAAATATCTATCATACCATGTTACATACTAAAAAAAGTATTATTGATGGTGTTCCATGTAATGCACACCTTGTGGGTTCTTTACTTGCATGTTTTACAAAAGTATTATTGATGGTGTTCCATATAATGCACACCTTGTGGGTTCTTTACTTGCATGTTTTGCACTACATGAACATTGAAAACTTAACTTTTATAACTTTACATCAGCCAAAAGCTTGTACTGGGGTAAAATTTGTCTAACTAAATTTTACTGCATTAAAAGGTAAAATTACATTAACTTGATTAAGTATAGCACCATTTGTAGCCAATACACTGTAAACCAAGAGGTGTGTAGTTCATAAATTAAATGTGAATCCCTTGTAGTAATAGTCACACCAAAATATGGTATGATGTGCACACCTTATCGTTGTAGTGTGAAGTAAACACCAACCTGCACATGCTATGAATATAATTAATGTTTAGTAAAGGGTCTATGCTTATCCCTTGAGTGTGAATTTCATGCTAAGTGTGCATTTACACAAGGCGGAAGGTGTGAAGGACACATTATATCTAGATTGTGGGCATTCACACCCACCAGTTTGGTGTGAATTTGTGTGGGTTTTCACGCTATAATTTTTACAGTGTGTGTTTTATCCAGATATACTTAGATAACCATTTAGAGTATGGTGATTGATGTAATAGTAATAATAATAATAATAATATTAATAATATTTATGCCATGGTACATAAGCCAAACCAAAAAATTGTAATATTACAATTAATCACTGTAACAAAACTATATAAAGCAATTACTAACTGATAAAAAAAACTTGATATTACATTGCTCTTATAAATCATATTTGTTACTTGAGTCAGAGTATGATATGGTTAAATATTTCACTGAGCAGGCTAATTTATTTTCATGAGCGAGAGGCGAGTAAAAATAAAGCCATATCAATGTAATAAGTGATTTATTCTATGCTAGATATCGTAACTACTACAGTTTGTACTAGGACTGGTAACTCAAGGTGTAAAGTTTGTTGTAAGGACTCCCTACACCCCCAGCTGATAGTATAGCAGTTGCTCTAACCAGTAGGGTAGGTACCTGTGAAAACCAGGAAAACTGGTAATAGGTCTGTTTCATGAAGCATCAATAACAAACAGTATAAGATCATTGTGCCATTATCCAATCATCAAATATATATTTAATTATGTTCCAATGGCCCATTTTGTCATATAGAACAAGTGATGTTCTAGTTTTTACCATGATAGGCAAACCTGGTAATTTAATATTTGAGATGATGGTCACAAGGACCCAATGGTTAACAATCATGCAACAGTTCATTTGTCTATGTTTTTACTGAATTGACCTAGAAATATTGTGATCTACTTGGAACAAACAACTTCAAAAATACAAATCGTTGTTCACAAGAGATATTAAAGGTAACGAATAGATTTCAGTGTTTAAGAAGTTGTCCATGATCAATAAATAGTACTAGGGATAGCAACAGGAGGTGGATTGATACCTCACACACCCCCTATTTCTATATATTCATCATCAACATTTTTTCTTTTGTAGAAATATAGAGAATTTCTGTCATAGTCTGAAAAAGTTATTTATGATCTTAAATATCATCGGTGACCTACAAATGTCTATTAAACCAATAACATATGAAATATAATAATATTGATCGGGTTCCATAAAGCACCACTGTGGGGGATAGGTTCATCGCTGCCACCAGGAGATAGAAGTGATGGCCAATAATAAATTATGTTATTAGGAAGATAGAGAGTACTTACACCAAAGTGGTTGACCAAGAGTCAGTCCTTAGAGTTGACAATCAAGCTTATAGTTTATAGTTAATAAGCATAGCATAATTTGTAGCTAAAGTGTTTAGTCCTCCATATTAATTAGTAGCCTTTATTTGTTATAATAATAGTATGATGATCAATAATAATAACAAATAACAATTATACATTAGTAACCAATTAGGTTTTTCTGAAAAACTGTAGTGTACTTAGTGCGAGCAGTTAGTTTGGAGATAGTCTTATCAATATTGTAGCCTGATGTCATCAGGCTACCACGTAAATTACTATTTTTGAAAGATTGAAATTCTCTTGACATAGCTGTCAAATCCTTCAGTACTTATGTGCAAACACCATTTCTCCTCTCTTCTGAAAGAGATAGCAACTTTAATTCCCCACTCATACTTCCTAACCCCCTTCCCCACACACAAGTGCAAACTTGAGCTGGTAAAAATACGACAACTTCTGATTACAATCCTTGTTCCATTAATCATCCATTATATTTATTGCAAAAGCAGTATAATAATTATAATATTATTGTAGTAGCCCATTTTGTCCTATTGTACATCTAATGCATTCGTTCTTACCAATGACATTCAAACATGTTAAGTGAATATTTGAAATGATGGTCACAAGATCCCAATAGCTGCCTCTCATGCACCTATTCATTTGTCTATGTTTTTACTGAATTGACCCTTAAAAATTGATTTTTACTTTGGAACAAACAACTTCATAAATACAAATCACTGTTCACAGAAGATATTCAAGGTAATGAATAGATTTCAGTGTACAAGGAAGTCGTCCATGATTACCAAAATTAGACTGGAGAAAAATGTAACAGTTAGAATGATGAATATAGAAATAGAAATAGGGGGTGGATTGGTATGCGAGGCACATGATTTCCTCACATATCGATCCACCCCCTACATATTTCTATATTCATCATCATTCTGCAGCATAGTTCTTCTCTGTCAATTTCTCTCACATTGAAAGCTATTAATGACCTTAAATACTAAAGGATCTATGTTATTTGTACTATTAATAAGGTGTTTTTTTCTACATGAAGAATGAAAACAATTTATTATATAGCTGCAGGCACAGTGCATCTGTCTGTATCTGTGTCTGTCTGTCTGTCTGTCTGTCCATCCGTCCATCTGTCTACTGGTCCGTCTATATCTGTCTGTCTGTCTGTTTGTCTGTTTGTGTGTCCATCCATCCATCTGTTCATCTGTCTACTGGTCTGTCTGTCCATTCATGTCTGTCTGTCTGTCTGTCTGTCTGTCTATCTGTCTGTCTGTCGATCCGTCTGTCTATCTGTATGCATGTTCATATGTATGTAAGTAACAATTAGGTATGATTATTAATATCATAATTATCCTATAATGATATTTGAGATAAAAAATTACATGCCAAGAATGTTAGGGGAAAAAAAGAATAAAAAATCTTGTGTAATTTATTTACAAGTGTAGTGACTCCAAAGTTAATTTTGACCATTTTATGTATTAATGTGAGCTGTATCTCTGGGTTCACACTAACAGGCAGTGACAACCAGCATAAGTTCTTGAAAGTGTCCATTGATAGCATAGCATTGGCTGCAGTTTACTTAAATCACACCAATTTTTTAACGTGTGATTGTATTCTATAATTATGAAGCAGCTATGAATTATGCTGTAAAATCATACTTGCGATTATAAATGAGTTTTTATCAACAAATTCTTTTTAAATTAATATTCTTTGCATTTGAAATTTTTTTTTGAAATATTGTAATGATGTCTATACTAAAGCCATCACAAAATATTAGCATTACATTTGGTGGTTAGAAAGTGCAACTAGCAATAAATAAAAGTGTAATAAAGAAGTCACAAAAAACTGTTAATGATATTACAGGCTACATGAAATAAACATTAGAGGGCATTTATGCATCAACTAAGGTGGCAAAATACTTATAATAATTATATTCATACATATAAAAACTGGGAAGTCTTACAAGTCTTATGGCAGATGACAATCCCTTATTTAGATTACAACTGGGAATGAAAAACAAACCTTACAAGTGTGTATGTTAGATGTATAAAGGTTTGGTAATATATTATATTGTGCATATACAAGTAAATGTAATTAACTCTTTCAAAAGTTTGTTTAACCTAGTAAAAACTATTTTTATTCAATGTTAAGATTACTATGTTTTATATTATATCGACAAATTGGAGTACGGTATATTATCAGAAGATATCAAGTGTGTTACTTTATAACAACAGAGCTACTTTTGTTACACTGTAAGCTGTTTTATTATATTATTATTTATTAGGCAAATTGGAGTACGGTATATTATCAGAAGATATCAAGTGTGTTACTTTATAACAGAGCTACTTTTGTTACACTGTAAGCTGTTTTATATAGGAATAATTACTTAGTAGCGCCCACACCAGCTCCCACTATTCCAGCTGTTGCTCCTGCAGCTGCAGCTGCTACATGCTTATTGAAGTTACCTTTCTGTGAGTTAATTCCCTTAGGAGATTTGCTGTATAGTGATTGTTGATTTAGCACCGTAATGAAATTGCTTTTACTTCGCAGGTCCTCAAATTTAATAGGACCTTCTTTCATAAGATGAGGATGGCATCTGGCTAAAGAATTAAACAATGCTGTCTTGTCGGCGTAGTTCAAAATTTCGTAAAACATTATTACTAGCCAAGAACTTTCAGAGATATACCCAGGAATTTCATTACCAGCTTTCGAAGATACTATAACTGGAACCTCAGTATTTCCAAGAGTTTCTCGCAGTGTTGCCTCTAAGTGGGATACTCTAGACTGTAATTCTTGGTTGTAATTAATTTCTGCCAGGGACTCGTCCAAATATATATCCTTTACAAACTTGTCTGCCTGTGTTAGGACAATGACAATGCGGGGAAACTTAGCATCATTAATCTTGTGCAAGATAATTTCAATAATGCCTTTAAGTTCCTGAATATCATGTTTGTGAATACAGAACAGCAGAACATGAGAAGCTTGTAAATAAGGCCCAATACATTGAATGTATTCTTCTTTTGTCATATTATCACCAAGACATCCAGGTGTATCACTCACAGTAATACTGAATTGCTTTCCGTTGTAAGTCCAGCAAAAATCTGCAGTCTGTACTTCAGTAGTGACCGGCTTTCTATTTTTCTTACAATAAAATTCTTGTCTTCCGAGGAGAGTGTTGGAGAGTGTACTCTTACCAGCTCCAGTTTCTCCACATATAATCACTTTTAGGTTGCCTTCTTCTGGCTCTGGTTCAGCCATTTTGTAATTGCCTGGGAAAGAAATTTGATCAGTATTTACTAGTTTGGTAAGTAACTAATAATATCACACTCCAAAACTTAATTTTGTTGGATATGTTTTTGTTGACTGTTTAGCATTTGAATTAATGTAATTAGTCAGAAAATAGGTCTTATCAATGTAAGCTAATGATTATTTTAAGAGGTCAATGAAAAAAGGCTAGCTAAAATAGAATATTCCAGAATGATTACTCTTCAATTCATGCAAAACTGTGGAAAGTGGTTACTATGGCAAAGATCATTTGCCTGGGAAAATTAAAAATTGGCTTTTTTTAGTACTGGAGTAAGTTGCCAAGAGCTATTGATGATGTTAAAAACAGGCCATCTCATCCATAATGCATTAAAGGAAAATCTATAAATTCACAATAGTTGTTTTTTTTTACTATAAATTGATTTGTACTCAAAACTAATTCACTAGTTACTAATAGTAGATACTTAATATATGAAAGAAGCTATGCAGCAGCTACTATTTATTTATATAATTTAGCTCTAATTTATCAGTTGAGGATGTCATCTATCAGTATATGTATTTTAAGAATTGTGTGTGTATTATGTTCAGATTATTATTACTTTCTTACTTCAATTTTCTTGAGTTATGGAGCTCATAACACAATTAATACTGCTCAAGGTACCAGTAGCTCTTGACAAAAAGCTCAAAGGAGAAACTGAAAAACTAGCCATTAAAATTTGAGTGTTACTTGTCTAAATAAAATTATTTTCAAGATTTGAGAAGTTCATTTATTGCACAACATAGTGGAATCAGTTTGTTTTTTTGATGGTAGGAGTGATGGAAACATTAGAGAGATGGCATTGGTTAGATTGTTTGTTAGTGTTTAAGTGCAGTAAAGAAAAAAACTGATCGGTAGTGGGCCTAGTACGGAACTGACAATTAGAGAAGCTATACAACAATTAAAAACTTACATAAACCAGTACCATCAAGTGCCTTAAATTGAGGACTTGGAGACTGTAAAGTTTGAATTGGTGAAGCTTCAGATTTTGGATTCTGAAACTGTAGAGTCGGAGATTGTGCAGGTTGAGACTGTGGGTTCTGAGACTGTGGAGACTGAGAAACCAAAGGCTGTGGAGGCTGTGACCGTGGAGTTTCAGATTGTGAAGTCTGTGGAGTTTGAGATTGTAGAGTGGAAAATTGAAACTGTGAAGCCTGAAATTGTGCAGCCTGTGACGGTGGAGTCTGAGCTTCTAACTGATACTGACTTCGAAAACCTTCATCATTTCATAATAGTATAAAATGATTTTGAAAATATGTAAGTACATTGAGTTCAATTTCACTCATTTCTTATTCTAATTAAAAGACGTACATATTTAATAAGATATTTGAACTAGAACCTATTTGAATTAAATCACCTAATCATGGTGGAAACCCTTAACACTATGTTGATACAGTTACAAGTATAACTATTGTACAGTTTGAAAAGAACATGGAACATGAGATTGGAGAACAAAAAGGAAGACAACAGAAAACTAGAAAAGAGAAAATAATAATAAAGTATGGAAAATAAACCATAGTATTAGTGAATAGAGATGATGAAGAAGGAAACTATTCTTGTAGTCTTCTGTACTTTACCAGACTGCTTCACTTTATCTTGGTCAGCTTTTGTTTATAGCTATGTATATTAATATGATATTGTATGTTCTTGGAGCTTTTGCCAGCTTCCTCCCTAAACTTTTGCTTTGATTGATACGATGGTAAGACTAGTTTCTGCATCATGTCACTAACCACTTCTCAGAGCTTTTAATGGCTTCAAAAAGCAGAAAAATAATCAAACAAGTTTTTAAGTGAAGCACTGAACAAAAAATTAATCACTGTTGTTAGATTGGAAGATTCATAACAACTACATGCTGTCACTTGTGGTCAGCTTTTGTTTATTGCTATGTATATTAATATGATATTGTATGTTCTTGGAGCTTTTGCAAGCTTCCTCCCTAAATTTATGCTTTGATTGATACGATGATAAGACTAGTTTCTGCATCATGTCACTAACCACTTCTCAGAGCTTTTAATGGCTTCAAAAAGCAGAAAAATAATCGAACAAGTTTTTAAGTGAAGCACTGAACAAAAAATTAATCACTGTTGTTAGATTGGAAGATTCATAACAACTATACATGCTGTCACTTGGTGAGACTAGAACAAATCAAACAGTTTTAAAGCTAAACATTAAAGTGAGACTTAATTACTATTTTATAAGACGAGATTCTTGGTCAGCTTAAAAAACAGTGGATTAACTTCTGGATTTCCAATTGTATGAGGAGGGGTGCGGGCTCTTTTTTCTCCAAAATCCCAGCATTTTGGGCTTATCCCATAGTACCACAATGGAAAGCAAGCCTTGTTTTAGCGTTCAGTTCAAAACTGTATGAAGGTTCCCTAGAAATACTTTATTTTTCAAGTCACAAAAAGTTTCCGAGTTGTTACTATGGCATTCAAACCCTTTACCAGATGTTATTAAAAAAATCCGGCCTTTTTCAGAATTTGAATGCTTGTTGTCAACTGGTTGGCCAGTGCTTACTAACAATTAAGTAGTCTGAATTGCTTAAAATCAGAACTTGAGTAAGAAAGTAATTTTGTATTTGTCTGCTAAAATTAAGGGTCAACTGCTATGTACTGTTTTGCATGAACTAAGCTGAATAAAATAAATTATGTCACAGTATTGTAGTTTTATGTAACCTAACTAGGCAGGGCCGCTCGATATTTTGTGCTCAATCACACCACTAGTTTAGTATATTGTTAAAACTTTACTTTCATGTATGATTCAGCCTCACCAGGAAATATAACAACTTAAGTAGTTGGGCGAGCGAAGCAAGACTCTCACTAACGAGTCTCAAATGAGATTTTGGCATATTGTTATATGGCAAAGTTCAAAGAGGTCAATGCGTGTCCACCCCTGGAGAGGCTACTTAAAAATGTAAACATTAGCGTGGGCACAAGAAATTTGGGACAAAAGACTTTGAAATAATCCTAGGAAAAGAAAAAAAAACGGCGAAGATCCAGGGACACAGAATGGGAGTGACGTTCGCACTTATGTTTTCCATGAGTTAGCCGAGTTCATTAATTTTTTTAGCGGCGGTGGTATGTTAACTTTGTTAATGCGCTGTTCGTTATTGGCCCTTCTGGGTTCCGCCCTAGCCACCTTCGGGAGGCTGTTGATTGTCCCTCCCCTGATCATTCCAGCTTGATCACTAGGTCTCTTACCAGATTTATAAATTTGCTGGCTGCTGGACAGTCTCCTCTGGAGATACGACCCTTTCTCTGCGGTGCCTCTCTTCTCCCAGCTGCAAGAAAAGTGGTGGCCATTGCCCCATTGTTGTAGGTGGTGTGTTTAGATGGCTGACCTCGAAGTGCCTCGCTTAAGTAGTTAGAAACACAGCTGTCTCCTCCCTCTCTCCCCTGCAATAGGGGGTTGGTGTAAAAGGTGGATGTGAGGCTATTATCCATGCAGTCTCCCATCTGTTCTCAACTCGTTCTGACCCAGATGACCATCATTGGACCCTGCTCCTTGACTTCTCCAATGCATTTAATAGCACCAACTGTGAGATGATGTTCAAGGAGACCCGCAAGTGCATTCCTGCAATAGCTGCTTGGTTGGAATCCTGCTAATCTTGTCAACCCCTCCTATTTATAGGTGACTGCCTCTCTGCATGCACCGGCAGCCTTTGTAGCATCTCTTTCGTCATCACAGTCCCTAGTAAGAGTTATGCTTGGCAAGCCACTAGACTTCAAACTCGTACCTTCTCCACTGGCCATCTCTGCTTTGGCTTCTGTGTCTGGTCACCCTGACTGGCTCTCTCTGTAGGATATTGATCTGCCGCTTCACCAACACACACTGTCAGCTGCCATTGATGAGTGTCTATTCAAACAGCTTATCACTATGGTCCCCACCACCCGGGCTCGGGCCCTAGCTCTCTCCTCAAGCTTGCCCCATGCCGGTGGCTGGCTCAATGTTGTCCCCTCACCTCACCTAGGCCTCAACTTTCACCACCAGGAGTTTTGCTATTGCCTGCGGTACTGGCTAGGAATGCCTCTACTAGCAATTCCTATCCCTGTCCAGAATGCTGCTTGGCTGATCCTTTTAGTGACCACCAGGTTGGGTGCGGGAGAAATGGGGACCGAATCGCCTGCCACAATGCCATGCGTGACGACGTGATCTTCTCTGCTGCCCAGTCAGCGGCTCTGGCTCCCACTTCAGCCTGCCGCTCAACTGGGACTGACTTTGTCCCCCTGGTGGCTGAGATGTTGGGAGGCTTGCTGAGGACACCACCATCTCTGTTATCGGCCGTGCAGCAGGCAATAGGATTGGTCTCACTGACTCTGGCTCCATCACGAAGCAACTATTCAGGAGACTGGACATAGCACTGTGGAGAGGGAACGTCTGCCTGTGGCTGCACAGGTTCCCTACTCTCCCTCCATCCCTGGACGGCATTGCTTAGTTTAGGTTGTTGTTGTTGTTGTTTTTGTCAAGTTCTACATTAGTCCAAATGTGTTTGTTGTGTTTTTGCTTTCATCATAGCTATACGCCTTACGTAACAGATTTGTTCTTAGATGTATTCTCTCTCTGTCACAAGCTTTTTTAAACAATACAGAATTAAAAATATTTGGTCGCCACCGGGAATCGAACCCAAGACCGCTTGTATAGCGCACAAGTGCTCTGCCACTGAGCTACGACAACCACCCAGCGAACAAACCAGAGCGCTTGTGCGCTATACAAGCGGTCCTGGGTTTAATTCCCGGTGGCGACCAAATATTTTTAATTCTGTATTGTTTAAAAAAGCCTGTGATAGAGAGAGGATACATCTAGCTAATGAGTAAAAGAAAGCTGAGAAAGAAATTATGAAGATTTGTTATTACTGAAAATCCAAAGTTGAATAGTCAAGCCACTAAGAGAATACAAGGTAATGCTATAACTACTGAGGCGCCTGGTGTGACCCCGAGCTCTCTGTCACGCCCAGCAGACATCCTTCTTCCCACCTGGAGAGGTGGTCGTCCTGCAACTCTAGATGTCCATGTGATTAGCCCACTGCAGGAGTCTATGGTGTCAGAGTCTTCCTTCACTCGTGGCCATGCGCTACAAGCTGGTGTCCAACGCAAGCTATCCTCCAGCTTCTAGAGAACTTGTACAATAGAGTATTTTGAATGGAGCAGCGTACTTTGGAAAGGCGACCAGTTAAACTAAAACCAGCTTAAACTAAAACCGTTAGTTTGCCCATATCATCGTTGGAAATTAGATTGCTCACCCCTTGAAAACCCTTTGTTCAATAGTCAAGTCACGAAGATAATACAACACAGGTCTTGAATAGCATGGCATAGCCAGACCCTTTACCTACCGCATCGTGGGGAAAGGGTCTGGTCAAATGCAATAGGGTCACTTGTTCCGCTGACTCAGCGAATTATCCACAATCCCTATACAATTCTAGTGCAGTTTCTCACACTTAACACAACCTTAACGTGGGGAACCGGAACAAGTCACTATATTGCATTGGACCAGACTCTTTTCCTGCAATGTGGTAGGTAAAGGGTCTGGCTACTCCAGACTAGGTCTTCAGCTGGTTATCCAGTCAACATGTATGTATAAGTGTTGTGTGTTGCTATAAAGAATTGCAAATTAACTAAACAAAAATATTTAAACAAAAATTATTAGCAGCTAGCATTCAAATATAAATTTCAGTCAGACCAGCTCGCTTGCCTTATGTGCTGAAGCACATCACCAGTATTGTGTGTGTTTGTATCTTGCAATCACAATATATATATGTGTGGACGTATGTATGTCATTTGTACTTTGACGCTATATATAATAGGTGTGTTGATGAACACCTCTCGAATTAATTGTAATAAAAATGAGTAAAATATTCCAATTATTTACTATTATTATTATATGATTTAAATATACCACAAACAATTTGTAGCTATTGTATTCATAATGTTCAGGATAGTTAGTTCATCATGCAGCTAAATTTGAAAACAATATGGTGCAAAATACTTACAGTTGGGATAAAAAAAATTAGAGGTAAGAAACAGTAAATTATTATGCTAAGAGGTGTATCTAAAGGCTCTTTTTGTTTAGCCTATTATTAAGCGTGAATCCTTAAAATATGTATAGGCTATCTCATTAGCCATTTGTGCTGAAGCACTCCACTAGCAGCATATATACATGTATGCGTAGTATATACATACATGTATATATAATATAAATTATATACACATGAATGTACATGTGTGACCAAATTGTAATGTATGTGATAGACTAATGAAATCAACCATTGTTTGGTAATAGTTTTATATCTTATATAAAAACAGGTTAGCATTTGAAAGCAAGTGAAATCAGTTAGGAAAGAAAATATCAAAGTTACGGCAATAATTTTTAAGCATTTGTAATCCAGGAAGAAACAACAATAATTGGTAAAGCATTCTATATCAAGAAGGATGACTTAGCTTTGTAAAGCATTATACAAAGCCGAAGAGCTTAGAAGCAGAAAGTAACAGGAAAAAGAGAGGAAATGAGGAAAAGGGAAACCATAGCAATCTAAATCCTGTTGCTCGCTAGTAGAATATAAATATCTTAATACCTTAGCTACACTATTAATATTTTTACCTTTCAAGTCATAGCAGAATTCATTGCATGTCAAACTGTAAATATCAGCATTTTCATACTTGAGTTTTGTAATTTGATAAATCTGCTCATCAGACAAAGGGAAAACAGAATCCACTAATACTTTGAGGAGATGAAAAATAATGTGAATACTTGAAACTCTAATTCCAGCCACTACCAGTTGCACAACTTCAACATTCAATAATTTAGAAATTTCTTGTTGAAGTTTTTTTAAGTACACTTGCCGACAACTTCGAAAGCTAATATCAAGTTCAACTTTTACCTCCTGGAAATTATTGGGTGCTTCCATTGGAGCAGATGGCATCACGTATATACATCGCTTTCTCAAGTATGATTCAAAACGTTGCTCATAAACTTTCATCTTTGTTTTTCCCTCTTCATCTTGCAATTTCTCGAAAACTTCTTTGACTAGTTCGTAATTGAAAAAAGAGCTGTGTTTTGATATAAGTAACATCATACTTGGCAACGAATCACTAATTTTATCGTGATCCTTACTTGTTTCAAATATCGCAGGCATTGGGAATAGTGTATAGTCTAAATACGCTAATCGATCCACCAAATCTGCATGAGCATATAAGTACAAGTCAAGGTAGCTCAAAATACTTCGAAATTCAATCATCATATTAATTGACTCTATGTCTGGTTCTGAGTGAGATAATTCTTTTGATACGTCAAAAAAATTTGGTTGCGAGGAAGATGATTCTTTTGATTGATCTACTATACATAAAATTATATATCCATATATACAACTGTTTTGTAATAATGCAAAGATTGTATTGATTGTAACAACTTTATGCATCTTACTTTAACTGTGGCTAAAAAAACAATCCATGATTACTCATAGGTCAATGACATGTTGTAGATATTTATATTTGAATTTGTAGGACAAGACTAATTCTTCTAGCTAGCTCTCTAAACTGAGAGCCGCAGCTGTCTATACAATAAACTGAAATATTTTTGAGTATTTACTACTTCTTTATTAGTTAACACCTGTGTAATTTGTTGTTGTGCCTAAATAATAACATGAAGTTCTCGAAGATAAAAATTCAGAATAACACTTCTTCAAGTGATGTTCAAACTGGGATTAGTACAAAACTTAACTGGGCATAAGAATTTATTCATTATTGCAGGGTCTTTAATTTGTGCAGGACAGTAAGATGAAAGGGCTTTCTATAAATTAGGCTCTTCGCAAGAAGTATGGAGTGATACAAATAGAGGCAAGTTTGAGGGTACAAGCACATCAATTTGTCTCATGTCAGCAACTATATAGGTATAAGTATTGCACGTAGATTGGAGCAGTCACATGGTGTACTTTATTGCAGTGTTAAAGTCTTCTACAGAGTTTCATTTTTGTTTCATATTGTTCTGGAAATGGCACATAGGCTTAGAATGATAATTTGGGTCAATTCTTCAATTCTGTCCTAATAATGGAGCAGGAGTTAGCCATCCAGTGTACTTGATATCATAATCATAATGTTAAAAACATAAAAAAAAGAAAATACTACAGCTTTCTAAAACTTTAGAATGAGCAATGGGGTATAATACCCAGACAGATTCTAAGTGACCTATGTAGTACTAAAAAGCATGCAAAGAATTTGATGATTTCATGATGCATAGTCCAGTAAGTAGTATTTAAATATTTGTAAGGGGGGGGGGGGGGGGGGGTGGAAGGAGGGCCACACGTTAGTAGTGTAAATCTTTTGCAGACTGCGATAAGTATAAATC
>WLWI01002409.1_pt1 | contig 16140 bp, 9 predicted proteins | sample 6701501 | NCBI WGS metagenome assembly WLWI01 (sample SAMN12718690, study PRJNA515312) | sponge metagenome | isolation source: marine sponge | host: Mycale hentscheli | place: New Zealand: South Island, Marlborough, Capsize Point | collected 2014-11-01
ACTTCCTGGGATCCACAGCTGCCTGATCTAGTTCTCCCAAGTATTATACTAGGAGGAAAACCACAAGTAGTCAACAGAGTAATGCTTTGTTTACTATTCTGGAACAGGAACTGGATATTCTAATTAATGATACCTCATCCAGCTGTATTTCACAGCCTCCTTTACTATAGAACTGCTCATTCATTCGGAATATTTTTGATATGTTTATTTCATTCAGACTGCTATTATAGCAGTCTGAATGAAATACACATATTATCAAAAATATTCTGAATGAATGAGCAGTGGAGGCTGCTAGCTTTTTGATAAAAAATATCAGGACGCTATTGCTAAGTATAAATCAGCCATGATCAATCTAAGAAAACTTTACATATCTCAAAGGGAGCACTCTGCATCTGTGAATGTAGCTATAACTTTTAAAAGACCAGTTAGTTAGATCATAGTCATCTCAGCTAGTAATACGAGTTTAATTCCATGTTTATGTGAACTTACGATGCTGAAAGTCGCTTGGGGTTTCTGTCAATAGTAATTGTTTAAAGTTGGGGATAAGGTAATTTGTAAATATTTATATAAAAAAGCATCATATTCCATGCAATCTAGCAAGCCACCATCTTCATTAAATGTTTGGACTAAATGGTACAATACGGTAGGGTATGAATTTTCATATAAAAAAAAAAAAAAAGCATGGGGGAAAAAGAATGTTTGATTAGTAAGTCCTTACCTGTACAGGATAAAATGTACATTTCGCCTTCTTGCTGAACTCCTCTTCAGGGGTCAGCCTCATTGACCCCTGAAGAGGACTTTGGCTAGAAGTGGAAACGTCGAATTAAAATTTAAGTAAATATTACATTGGCAGTTAGAATTGAGAAAATTCATGTCAGGAATGACTCTTCAAAATCATACATAGGACTCCATCATTGTTGTGTAGCACAAGTGTCCCTTTTGTTTACCTATTTAATCTTTTTTAAAAATAAATTAGAAGCAAATCAGCTCAAATCCCTCGTTCAACTTGACGAAAGATCTAGCCAGGCAATTTGTAAATGGAGTTTGTGTGTAACTCTTCCTGTTTACATCTAATCCACTTCTTGGAATCTAGTTTCTTTAAAGTGAAAGAGCCAACCAACATAACTAGTGATAACAGCTGTTTATGTTGGACAGCTTGCATGTTTTAGAATTCACTCTCCACATCAGAGCTTATTTTGTATAGTTATCCACTGGTATTCATCAATCTTGTAAAAGGCAAAGTGTAATGTAGTAAGTCACAGCAACCAAAATACAAAAAATATTGTGTCTATTCATTGTAGCACCACAAGACTATCTGCGAGATTTAAATGTATACTTTTCATTGTATTCTTATGATAATGTAAAGCTACAAATCTTGAAAAGAGATAAATGTACCATTTTAACTAAATGATCTGACAACATTACATGCTACTATGTTGAAAGTCATTTGGGGTTTCTGTCTATATCAATTGTTTAGAATTGGGAATAAGGTTGTTTAAAACATAGAAATGGACTACATAATTTCATAGTAGCTATGAAGTGTAAGGGTACAAAACTAACATTTGCTGACTAAGCATTATATTAACAAGTGAACTCTTGTATCTGCAATTTCTATTTAAGGTAACATTAAAACTCAATTCATATTTAAGTATTGCCATTCAAGAAAAACTTTATAGTGATACATTTTCCCAAAACAAGCTATTCCAATGAATTTCAAAACACAGTCGATTTAGTTTCACTATGCCATTACTTACGTTAGAGATAGCAAGTGAACTTATAGAAGTGATTTCAGTTATTGTGGTTTTTTCAGGGAACTCCAGATGAATTTATTCAAGATTATACTACTGCTGTCATTAATAGTTTTGTTTAGCAGAGATTGCAAAGGTGAGAAGGTGAATGGGGTACAATGACCATATGACCATACATATTAAGTATTAAACAGGAGTTGTGGAGTTACCATGAATAGCTAGCTTAGTAGCCAGTACTTTTTTTAAAGCTAATTGTTAGTCATATAGCAGACATTTATGGTAGCAATCATTTTGTTTTCCAAAGACAGCATAATATTAAGATCTTATATGAGTTAATCCTTTCTAAGGCCTATGACTTAACAGTACTAGAGTTAGCCCATTGTAGTTGGACATATGAACAACAACAACAACAGCAACAACAACAAAAAAAATCAGCAACATTAACAACTTCTTTTGGGAAATCTCAAGCAGTAGGCTGCAATTTAACTGATTTCACTGTTGTACAAAGTTACATTCATTGCGTGGCGGCTCGTTTGGTTTGTGTAACATAATTGCTATTGTTATGGCAAAAATGTTCAAAGATATCTGCAATATTTCTATTTTAAGGTAACTGTGGTAGTAGAAAGTGTGTACATGGAAGTGGAAGATGTTTTTGGCAGCGTACATGTGTAGATGGACATTGTATTTTGCAGTCAACTTGTGAATGTAGCTCAGGATGGACAGGAGCTAGTTGTGATTCAGGTAAGGTAGTCATTATTATACTTGATTACACAAATGAAAATATTTTGGGACAAATTTGGCTTGAATATTGTTTTCTGAGAAGTTCCATCAAAGTCATTAGTGCACCATTAATGATCATTATGTGTTTATTTATGGGCAGCAAGGCATATATTCATAACATATCAGCAGTTCTATTAATGTTATACACGATAATTTGAAAGAAAGGACATTGCTTGTGCTGCTTGGGATCTGAATGAAAGTAAAAGCACAAAGCTAATTGTTTTTGCTTCTTCTGTAGTTCACAGATTTTAAATTTATATTTAATTCTTGTATCACCTTGTTGGAATCACAGTCAAGTTATGAGGCAATGCAGTAATATATACACAAATTATATCATTAGGCAGTGCAAGTAGGTGACAGTGTCAATGCTGACTCATCCTAACCACAAACGGAATGTCACAGAATGTCACAAAAGGTTTGAATACTGGTAGCTATAGAATCAATGTTACCATCTTTTTCATTGACAACATAATCACAGAACTTGACTCGCAGTTATTTGTTTGGTAAAAACTGCATCAATTCTTCTTAAATTAGTAAATGACAAAGTTAACTACATTTTTATGATTTTCCTAGGTAGCTACATCACACATTTTTGATTAAGATCTCCCCCCCCCCCATCCCCTCTCCCCCATCATGTAAAAAACAAAAAACAAAACAAAAAACAAAAACAAAACAACAACAACAACAACAAAAACAACAAAACACTGTAGTTAAAAAAAAAAAAAGATCTTCTTTTAAAATTGTTGGCTATTGGCCTGTGGGTAAGCCTGTCTTAGTACTTGTTCTTACTTCTTATCTTCATAAAGAACAACAAATATCTGAGCTAATCTTTACATTTATTTCTATGTTTAAGTTAACTTCAAGTTAACTTAAACATAGAAATAAATGTAAAGATTAGCGCAGTCTCTTAGCATAATATAGCTATAGTCAATATCACTATATCTCGGAATAATGATACAGCTAATTGAGGAGAAAATATCATGTGAAAGGAAAGTAGAACTTAATCAGCACACTGACAAATATTAAGTATACATATTTTATATAAACATCTGTTAGAAATTTTCAGGTAGGTTTGACTAAACTATTTTACTGAAGCACTTATTGTTTTTTAATTCTTCATTAGTTTTTAGTTACCAGTTAATTCATTATTCAAAATTTACATTTTGTAAGTTGTCATAAAGGAACACATTCGTTTATTAACCTCTTGAATACAAGGTAAAAGAATATCATGATATACAGCTACATTGAGTTTTATTGTAATGGTATGTTAGCAACATCAGCTGTAATAATGAAGCATGCCAGTAGTGCATATTGCTAAGATAATTGACAAGCAAGTCAATGAAAGAATGCTCTGAATGCCAAAAACCATAATATTATATAGCTAATATTGTTTATTATGTTTTTATGTGTAATTATTAGAATCTATAACCATCATAGAGTACCAATTACTATGTAATAACTGATATTATTACCATTTTTATCACAGATATTGATGAATGCTCCTCTGCAAATATTTGCCTCAATGGTGTATGCATAAACTCACTAGGATCTTACTTCTGCATGTGTGATTCTGGATATCAGGCAATGCATGATAATACAACATGTGTAGGTAGGTAAGCCTAACAAACCGGTTGAAATTTGATATTTTTAAAATGCAAAAAACATGTCTACTTTAATAGTTGAAGATGAATTAATGTGCTTTATATATGTATTGGTATATATTATCAAAGTATATTGAGTGTATATTATAATCCAAGAATAGGAATTATCTACTCAATCAAACTTACCTTTGAGTTATGCTGGTGTAGGTTATATTTCCAAGTGGCCACTTCAAGTATTTCTGTATATTTTTAATGCTGGCCATACAAATAGTATATTAGCTTCCCTAAATAAAAAAAAAATTCTGCATCTGATTCAGATACTAGCCAAATTCCCATGTAAAATTCCTAGTGAACAATTACTTATGATTCAAGTGTTGAGACAATAAGGCGAAAGTGTACAAAATAAAATTTATCTTGCCAAATTATTTGCATAACAGGATCATTTTTAAGCATAAGATAAAATAAATCAGTGAAAAAGTATTTGCTTAAAAAATTAGTGATGAAGCTGGTGGTTGTGTGTAAGTACACAATTAAGAGAGTAGAAATTTACTAAATAAGAAGTTTAATAATGTACAGGTAGTGAGGACACAGCATTTATATAGTCCATCAAAATAATTGTTTATTATATAACATAAATGTAAACTAGAGACTTCAGGAAACAGTAGTGGACACGAGTATATAATGTAACTATTTAACTGATATTTTTGTACCATAGTTTGTTCAAACTGTTCAATTAAATTGATTAATTTGCTGTAGTTGAATTTTCACACAACACAACTCCTAGGGTGTGTGTATATTCTGCCCAAAGTGTAGAATTGCAATTAGTCAAGCGTTCTTTTATAGGAAGGTAAGGCTAAAAGTTCTGCACTACAGGCTTGCCACTTGAACCAAATCAGTCTCTTCAGGTACAAGTGAAAGTGAGTGCAAATGAATGACAATGAATGATATGGCAGTAGAGTGAGGGGAAGAGTTGTAGTTGATAGTAACCAAAGATCATTCAATCATATTTCAATATTGATGGATTAGTTGTGGAAAGGCTGAGAATGAAGGACTTAATTTGTAGAGGCAAATGTCGTTGTTATTGGAAGTGTAGCAGTTAGGTTTGGGTTATTTGAAATTTGGTGGTAATCATCATCTGGTATATTATTGCCTAGTTGTTGCTGAACTCAGGACATTTGAAATGTTTTTTTTTTTTTTTTGCTTTTCACTTTACAGGATTGTGTCCAATAATAACATACATGTTGATGCCAATAGACAGCGGCTCATACTTTTTGTACAAACAAGTTAATCAGGCATTTACTGGGGTTATTGGTATTACAACCACAGGATACGGCCTTAGGCAGATAGTCTTTTGGTAAATGATCAGATGTAGTATTTAAATTTATATCAACCATGATCAATCGATAAGTATTCTCTAGGCGAGCATTGCTTTCAGACGGGACTGAAATTTGAATTGTATATTTTGAATTTTATGTATTATTTCTAGATATTGATGAATGTGAAGAAAATCGTGACAATTGCCATTTATCTGCAACATGTACCAATAATGAAGGAAGTTACAATTGTCAATGTCTGCTTGGTTATAGTGGAAATGGAGTTATTTGTAATGGTAAGTATATGTAAAATAGGAGTCCATGGATATAATAGCAAATATCTCATGAACAGTGCCATTACTTCATCCATCTATTCATTCATATACATACACTCCCTCTTGTTTTTATTTACTTATTGCACTCTTCATTTGTAAAGTATTGAATACAAATACTAATGAGGGTGAGGAGTTTCCGGATTATTTCGTCAATTATATACCGACAGTCATGCACAATCTGGTCTCTCTCTCACACACACACACTTAACTACAATAATAAAATATATGAAAGTGATAAAGAAAAGAAATAATGGTGCATGTGATGGTTAGTCAATTGCTACAAAGGGGTTGGTGTTAAGTGTTTCTATGGTTCCTGGATTTCCAGATTACGTACAATTCTTTAATTGCTTTTCTTAATATGTCCTTCATAAGTTTCATGGCTCTCTTCTTAGTCCAATCAAGGTGTTGCCTCAACTTAGCAAAGCTAGGAGGGTGGGGTAGCCCTCGCAATCCTAAGGAAGACCTGAACCCCACAGTGACTGCACTTTCATGAAGATCAGTGTACTTTTTAGTCTTTCATTCCACAGCCTCCTCCTTTAACATATCATACGGCACAGTCAGTTCTAGCATATATTGATGAATGTGCCTCCCCTTCTACAAATACTTGCCAAAATGGTGTATGCATGGACACACCAGGATCTTACCACTGCATTTGTAATTCTGGATATCACCTGATGAATGATGATACAATGTGTATTAGTAAGTCAAAACAACGTAAACCAACATATGTGTGCCATATTGTTAGATAGACCGAGATTAAAATTAGAGACTGTTGTATGTGGTAATTATTGTAAGTGGTAATTGTTGTAAGTGGTAATTGTTATACGTGGAAATTGTTTTATGAAATAAATTATGATATGCTGATTCAACATACAGTCCATTCTACTAATATTGTTTCTTATAAAAATACCATTTATATAAACTTACAACTGTAATTACTCACTAGTATTTGTCTCACAGATACTGATGAATGTGATTCCACCTCTACGAACACTTGCCATAATGGTGAATGCATAGACACACAAGGATCTTACCACTGCATTTGTGATCCTGGATATCAGCTAATGAATGATAATACAATGTGTATAAGTAAGTCAAAACAATGTTAATGTTAATACAATGTGTATAAGTAAGTCAAAACAATGTAAACCAACATATGTGTGCCATATTGTTAGATAGACCGAGATTAAAATTAGAGACTATTGTAAGTGGTAATTGTTGTAAGTGGTAATTGTTGTAAGTGGTAATTGTTTTATGAAATAAATTATGATATGCTGATTCAACATACAGTCCATTCTACTAATATTGTTTCTTATAAAAATACCATTTATATAAACTTACAACTGCAATTACTCACTAGTATTTGTCTCACAGATATTGATGAATGTGATTCCACCTCTACGAACACTTGCCATAATGGTATATGCATGGACACACCAGGATCTTACCACTGTATCTGTGATCGTGGATATCAGCTAATGAATAATAATACAATGTGTATAGGTAAGAAGAAACAACATAAACCAACATTTAGGTGTAGTTTACCACTTAGTTAGATGGAAAGAGATTTATCAGTTGTATTTGGTATTTAGGCAATATAATGTTACTACATGTATTTAGTTTAAAAAAAAAAAATCTATAGTAAAAACTCACTATGAGATATGCAGATTCACAATACAGGCCATTCTACTATTATTTTTGTGACATTATTTCAGATCTGGTCATGTTTCAAAGGCTTAAAAAGTAATTACTGAACTAAAATATCCATTATGCAAACTTACAATTCTAATTACTTGCTAGTATTCAGATATTGAGGAATGTGACTCCTCCTCTATGCATATGTGCCACTATAATAAATAACTGCCTAGGATCTTTTACTATTTCATGTGTGATTCTGAATATCAGCATCTAATTAATAGTGATGCAACTTGTGTAGGTAACATTGAACCTACAAATGAAATAATCTACATTTGGCAAGCAAGTGTAGCAAGCAAGATATTAATTAGGGTGAACAATAGAAAATCAGGTATATCTTATACATCTATATATGTTATAATAATTAAATTGTACATTTTGGTACATATGCACAGACTTCTATTTCTCCTAAATATGCAGATGATTAGGTTAGCCTTCAGATTCTTCTAGAACTACAGGGCACAGTAAGTCTAATTTTGACTAATTGTTAGATTATTTCTTAAAAATGCTTTTATTTTCCAAGTCGCAAAAATGTGGGGCAAGTGGTTGCAATGGCATTGACCCCCTTTACCAGACACAACTTTAAATTCCGCCATTTTTTCAGTATCTTAGTGCTTGTTGTCAAAAGCCACTGCAATTCTGCAGATAGTTGAATACTAAACTTAATAATACTGGAACTCAGATAAACTGAGGTAAGTGTGAATTTGATTTTTGCTAGCTAATATTACAAAATACAACTTAGGCCTATTTTTTTGTGTAGTTGAGTGCTTGTTGTCAAGAATTACTGGTAACAAATAGTCAGAATGGCTTAACGTTAGATACTACAGAAGCTACTACTCCTTGGAAGATAAAGGTAAGAAACTAATTCTGTGTTTGTTTACTAAAATTAAAAGTCAACTGCCACATTCGCTGTCATCCATACTAATAGGGATGTAGGAGCTATAATAAATCATAACAATACTGAAGCTTTATGTAACCTAATTAGCAGGCTTGTTCGCTATTTGTGCTCAGGCACACCACTATCGCTTTTTTAACACTATTGGATCTTACCATTGCCAGTGTAGAAGAGATATCAACTAAATGCTGACAACTCAACCTGTTCAGGTAAGCTATCACTTATCCCCAGTTGTTTAGAATACAATTTTTTTTATACCATATCAGTCAATTTTTGCAGCATATATTTTATTAAGATCAATGAATTTCATTGGATGTATATCTCCATACTAATTTAGCACTGGAAATGTTTGGAAATGAATATTTTTCTTCTCTCATTTGATGAGTTGAAAGAAGATGGAAGGTAAAATTTGCGCTAAAATTTGTTTATAGCTAGGAAATAAAGCCCACAACACCTCCAGTGTTAGCAGTGCTTTAGCTTCTACACATTTGACACTACAGTCTATGTAAGGATAGTGTAACTCAGAGGTTGGAGTACTGGTGACTAAAGCCACTCATCCTGGGTTTGATTGACAATAACAAGTGTTGATTTACTTTGTCTTTTGAATGAACACCTAACTTCATGGATGGTAGTAAGAACAGAGTCACATGACTAGACTGGCCAAACTACTCTTGGACACATGATCATTATAATGGATGCATATTATTTATATGGCATAAACTTGTTTAGATGAGTGGCAAAAACAAACAAACAAACAAACAAATAACAGCAACAACTAGAACTTAATTTCACTAACTGTTTCAATAACAATATATCTTTCTCTCTTTAATTTAGATATTAATGAATGCAACTCTACTATGGAAGTATGCCAGCAGACATGTGTTAACACTAATGGATCTTACTATTGCCAGTGTAGAGAAGGATATGAACTGAACGATGATAACACAAATTGTTCAGGTATGATATCCAATAGTATTTTCTGTAATTCCATTTATCCCAGGATAGTACAGGTGGTGTGTACACGTCTGCCTGTTTATACCAATAGTGGGGATGAAAGCAGGTAGCACTGCCTTCACTCCCAAGTTTGTTTGTCACTGCCACCAGGAGACTCTGGTTAGCAGCAATGCACAGTTGAACTCAGTAAATAATGACAAGTACACAAATGCACAAAACAGGACCAATATATACATGACTCAAAAAAAGTGAAACAGACAAAAAGTGCACTAATGAGATGATGCAAAACTATTCAAACAATTAACGAGTACATATAAAATAGATGCCTATTAACTATCTCATTCACATAGTTACTAACATATTCACTTCTTTCTTGTAACAACCCACACACAAGGTATTTAGTCACAGCAAAGTTTAATCATGGCAGATATTCTGTTTGTACATTTTAATCTTTTACTGATTTGGAGATATAATAGCACAGAAAATTGTGATATTCAGGATTAATCACAAGTGAAGTGAGACTCTCACTAACAAGTCTCAATTGAGATTATGGTATATATATATATATATGGCAAAGTTCATAGAGGTCAATGCATGTTCACCCCCGGAGGCTACTTAAAAAAATAAGCATTAGCACGGGCACAAGAAATTTAGGAGAAAATAAAGACTTTGAAATAATGCCAGATAAACAAAAATGGGAAAGAACTAAGAGAAAGAAGAGGAGGGACATTCGCAGTTAGATTTTTCTTCTCTCATTTGATGAGTTGAAAGATGATGGAAGATAAAAATTGCGATTAATCTTATTTATAGCTAGTAAATAAAGCCCACAACACCCATAGATTGTAGTGTCAAAAGTGTAGAAGCTTAAAGCATTGCTAACACTGGGTAAGGATATTGTAGCTCAGAGGTTGGAGTACTGGTGACTAAAGCCACTCATCCTAGGTTTGATTGACAATAGCAAGTGTTGATTTACTTTGTCTTTTGAATGAGAAAATTTCTTCACCTAACTTCATGGATGGTAGTGAAAACATAGTCACATGACTAGACTGGCCAAACTACTCATGGACACATGAGCATTGTAATGGATGCGTATTATTTATGGCATAAACTTGTTTAGATGAGTGGCAAAAACAAACAAACAAAAACTAACAAATAACAAAAACAACAACAACTTCAAAATCACTAACTGTTTCAATAAAATCTTTCTCTCTTTATTTTAGATATTAATGAATGCAACTCTACTATGGAAGTATGCCAACAGACATGTATTAACACTATTGGATCTTACTATTGCCAGTGTAGAGAAGGATATGAACTGAATGATGATAACGCAACTTGTTCAGGTATGATATCCAATAGTATTTTCTGTAATTCCATTTATCCCAGGATAGTACAGGTGGTGTGTACACGTCTGCCTGTTTATACCAATAGTGGGGATGAAAGCAGGTAGCACTGCCTTCACTCCCAAGTTTGTTTGTCACTGCCACCAGGAGACTCTGGTTAGCAGCAATGCACAGTTGAACTCAGTAAATAATGACAAGAGCACAAATGCACAAAACAGGACCAATACATGACTCAAAAAAAGTGAAACAGACAAAAGGTGAACTAAGCTTTTACTGATTTGGAGATATAATAGCACAGAAAATTGTGGCATTCAGGATTAATCACAAGTGAAGTGAGACTCTCACTGTGGAATGCTGACCTTCACAACACATTCAGCATCCACAAAGACACTAATTAACATTTATTGACAACAGCATTCCATAATTCAAAGTACATTGTCACTTAGCTAGTTATATTTAGAACACTATATTTAGTAACAGTTTCTGCACTGATATAAAAGGAAGCTCTGTAGACAACTTCCTTTCGCTCTGCAAATGTCTTCATGTCCTTGTGTGTGTTTTGTCTTTGTAAATGTTTTCATAACTAACCCCCTGTCAATATCAAGAGAAAGCTTGTGGGTTACTGCAAAGGACAATTCTACATCACTTGCTGCAAAGTCTGGTGGCAGCTTACCCAATTACTGCTGCAAAGCCTTTTAAGTGAGGAGCTGATTTTTGTCAAGCTTAGGCAAGAACAGAAATTTCCCACACCTGTGCTCCTTACAAAAATCTCTGAAACCACTTAAAAACGTCCTAGTTTATAATGGTATGATGCCATTCTGTGCAACTATTTGACATGGAAAAAGGAATTACCATATAGTTTATAGTCTTACCCTAAGTGGTGACATGCTGACTGCAGCAAAAAGGCGGCTAACATGTTTATTAGGTAATAATTTACTTGGTGCCATTCTTCAGCTAACCAGTAACACTCCACACACTTCTTCACTGAATATACCAGCACAAGACTTATACTTTCATGACTTGACTATAGGACAATGAATTTTTAAGTAAGGATAATACTGTTGCTTGAGCTATAACTATGACAAACAGGCATTAACCAAGATATTAACCACCACCCCTAAATGAACACAAAAGTATGTAAGACATAACAGAGCCCACTAAAATGTCTATCATGTCAGAGGGTAAACAATTGAGCCTGCTAAAGATAGCTAAACTTTAGCAAACCATTTAGTGGAAACAAAAAACACTGATCAAAGTACAAAATGACAACATTTCAGTATTTTTGTTTAATTTATTATTGCTAATTTCGAAAGAAAAAAAAACTGGTGAAGGAGCTGCTAAGAGGCTTGTCTGTATTTTGTATACATGTACTATTACCATGCGTCTCCATGACACTAGCAGGCAATTGAAAGAAGTAAAATAGGCTTAATGTGCGCCTTATTGAGAAACTACGATCGCACGAATGGCTGCGGATTGGGCTGAAAATTTGTTAGCTACAGTCATTTTTTCCGCTGTTAGTGAACAGCCCACCAAAAATTTTCTTAGCATCGTTAGATACACGAACTAACCAGCTAGTGTCTCTAGCCTCATTGCCACACTTTTTTACAGCCCAAGCTAGGAAAATAGCCAGTGGTTTGTTTGTTTTTTGGTCCCACATCAGCTAATTGGGAAATTGTAGTAATTATTTCTACTATAGTATCTTATCTCCAAAAATATTGTACCCTAACTATCTCATGCTACCACAATTAAAACCACACCCACCCACCTGCAAACAAATATCTTTTTGGTGTAGAAGTATTTTTGCTTTGCAAGAGGGTTCTTTTTCTGGACATTGGTGTTGTTTCAGAAGATTCACCAACAATAATAAGTTATGTATCAGATGTAGGATTATCTAAAATTTGTGCCAGGGCAGTAGCATCTGAATTATGTATCAATAACTTTTGTTTGTAATCACTTACTGCCCATTGATTTAAGACCATACACCACTCCTGCCTGCTTCACACGTAATCTTGATTTCTTCTTCCTTTTTATTAACCTCTGCTCTTAACTTCATCACTTGCATGGACAACAGAGTACAGTCTCAGGGGGTAACAACTATATTTGAGGATCCTTCCTAAACATACCGTCCACTATAAACTAAAAGTGGAATGAATTCAGTGGCCACTTGGCAAATCAATACGAGAATGGCACATTGAGTGAATGTTATGTGTCAATTCTTTCATGAATGTCAATTTTTTACTAGTTATAAATTTTTTGCAAGAAATTAAAAAATAAGTGGATTTAAGGACAATTTTTGGATTTGAGTGTAGCTGTGTAGCAATGGATAGCAATAAAGAATAAACAAATAATAAATAAATATGTACGTAAGTAAGTAAGTAAATAAATAAATAAATAAATAAATAAGTAAATAAAATAACAAATTAGGGCTTATTGGCAAGTGAAGCGAGCGAGACACTCTCAGGGGTAACACAATTGAAAATCGGGGATATTTGTTTGTTTACATATATTAAGTGTATGGAAAAGGCAACGAAAAAATGTAAAAAAATCTTAGATTTTTTCACATTTTTCCTTTGCTTTTTTCCAGACCCCTTTAGGTGAGAAAGTGTCGATCTAGTTTATATGAAGGGTCAGAACTTGATAATTATATTATGTGTGCACGTACATATGGCATTTTATACTTTAACCATCGCATTTTTGTCTTTATAATATGTTTTGTGTTAGCTCGGTGGTCAACCCCGTTCCAAATTTCACTAAACAGAATCCTCTGGTTTAGTGGTCATTACCTGTATTATCCAATTGAATTTAATTGTTTACCGCTTTGAATTCTCTTTTGTGGGTGTAGTTAAACTTACAAACTTACCAGAGTTCATTTTTTATTCAATTAATTGTGGTGGTAAGTTAATGCACTATTTGTCACATTTATACACCTTACTTAACAGTGTTGTTCCTTACTTAAAATTTTATTATCTGATAGTCTAACCACGAAGATAAGTCATGTGTTGGTAAGACCAACGAAATAGTGCATGTGAAAGTGTTATACGTAACAGCTACTGCTAACAATACCACAAAGTAAACATTGAACAACCAAACAAAATTAATATATTAGCTGCCTTTAGCTTTTCAAGCTACTACATCAGTAAGCATGTCTTATTATACGATGATGTGCAAACTTGTGCAGTATTTCCTTACAAATGTCTGCTACTATTTTTTGTTTTTGTTCTTTTTATTAAAGTCAAACAGCTGCGGCGAGTAGTTACCATTCTATCTCATGTATATCTAATTTTTTTTAACTGTTTGTTAATGGCTACAAAGGAATGTCAGGAGTTAAAATTAATCAACAACACCTTATTTTTTTTGTAGCATAGCTAGGGAGGCTCGCTCACCATTTGTGCTTAAGCACACCACTAGTTATATAGATTGGTGAAATCACTTATGATCTAAATTATGTCAGCATAATTTACCAATCTATAAACCTGGCAAAAGTTACTAGATGTTGTCCTTCCTCACTACCCTACCCCTTGTTGAGCAGTGAAAGGCTGGTTTACGAGACTGACCTTTTCCTTCCTCCCACGATGCCCATATACAATAGGGACATGGTCAACTATGCCAGACTAACACTCATAGGCTGGGTTAACTAAACTTGCCTATGTTTTTGTTCCTTGCACAGTCAGTATATTATACAGCAAACCGTTGATGAGCATGGCTAAGTTAACTTATCAAGTAAGTACATTGTGTCACAAAATGACTCTGTTCGTAACAAAGTAATTATTCTTATTATATGCAGCAATTACTGCTAGCACAGTGTGCAGTTTTAAAGTCACTACATTTTCATTCTATAGGATCTGCACCCGAAAGAATATTTCTAAACCAGGCTGAAGTTCATGTTGGAGACTCAGCACATTTCAAATGCATTTCAGACTTAGAGTTATTTCCAACTCATAAATGGGTATTTAACGGTTATCATCTTATTGATGGAAAAGCTGACGAAAAACAAACCAGAGTGCACATTGATTCAGTTAATTTAAAGCACAATGGTCAATACACTTGTATTGGTAGAGAAATCAGTAAAAGTAAACGTAAATGGAATTATTTTATAGCCAGTGCGTACTTACGTGTTCTTGGTAAGATTAATGCAAGTAAAATTAATATGCTCAGCTAAACAGCTAATGAGGTAATGATTAGTTAATATTATGACGAGAATACATGTGTAATGATTACATTGTCTGTAAAGTAGGTTTGCTACAAGTATTTACAGGTTGTTCATTATGTACAAGCAGTTGTGAGTATATTTTGACTGTTCTGTGGAGTAGAAAGTCAGGGGCCAGGGGTAAGAGAGTTGTAGACAGAACCAGTAAGAATCGTGATTTGAAGATCAAGGAAGCTCTACACATACAGATGACACCTGACAACAACAAGTTTAACAGAGACATAGGTTTAGAGCTTCCAGGACGCTGGCTGTCCATGCTGCATGCATACCACCCTCCAGGGTATAATAAGCAGTAAGCGTACCAATCTTGCTGTTTACATTGTGTTAATATATAAGCATGGACCCCTGAAGAGGAATTCGGCAAGAAGTCGATACGTTGGGTTAAAATTAACTATATTGGCTGTTAAAAATAGAAAAATTTGCTATTATTATATTTATTTTTACTTATTGTTCTTAAGTGGTTGAAATTCCTGTGCAAAACGCCACTTTCAGAATCATAGTTCTGTTCTTGTCAGAGTCCTCGACCATCTAGTCGCTACTACAGTCGCCACACCCATCTTCACTGAATTCATTCTCACTGTTATCAAACTCCTTGTAACTATCATCTAGTTACTGCCATCCTGGTCACTGCCATCCTATACACTGTCAAGAATAAAATGTCTTAATGATTTAGATGCTGAAGTGCCAGTGTTCCACTTGCAGATAGCTTTCTACTTGTCATATCATGAGCATTTATATCTAAAGTAGTATTGGTTTCTAAAGTATTATTCTGTGTTCCTTAATATGTTATAAAACATATTTTCCACCTATATTTTATCAAAGAGAAGTCTTGTTGTGGTCACAATAAAATTTACTCAGCTATTTCTTATGACAATCTATATAATTTATAATCCTGAATTATACTAACAACAATATAGGATCATCTGGAATTGTGATCAATGTCTTCCCTTACTCCACAAAGCTGTAGTGCATTGTAGTTGCATAGATGCATTATTGACGCATTTTCGCATCCTCAGCTAGCGCTGTTTTCTTAATTGACGTATTTTCGTGTCCACCGCAATCCAGTGGCGGATCTAGAGGGGTTTCCAAGGTTTCCATTGAAACCCCCTTTTAGTAACTTAGCTAAAGTAACTCACTTCAGGTCAGAAGTCTCGAGATCGCAGCTCGCATGCTCCGACCCAACCGCTACGCTGGGAGAACGTAGCGGTTGGGTAAAGGGTCTGGCCCCGCGAGACTAACTCCGACTACTGCATGCAATCGCATATCAAT
>WLWI01002410.1_pt1 | contig 16139 bp, 18 predicted proteins | sample 6701501 | NCBI WGS metagenome assembly WLWI01 (sample SAMN12718690, study PRJNA515312) | sponge metagenome | isolation source: marine sponge | host: Mycale hentscheli | place: New Zealand: South Island, Marlborough, Capsize Point | collected 2014-11-01
AATCTATCTCCGTCATAGCGATTTCCCTTAGGTCCTTAGACAGTAGAGCCGACAACCGTCGTTGTATTCTGGTTATCTGTCCACGTCTGTGTCCTCTTTTCCTTTTGAGAGTTTCTAGCTCAGGCTGGACTGAGTCGTCCATTTCTACTCTGAAGAATGGGAGTGCAGTCTGACGACAGTAGATGTAGTTGTAGCAGTTTCTTCTCGATAACCCAGTAGAGCTATGTCACTGATCTTCTCACACGGAGCTTGTATCCGGCTCGAAGGACCAATGTTCGGGGTGCGTAACGTCCCGAGCTCGATTTGGGGGGCGTCTCTCTCTCGAGAAAGAGAGAAAAGACAAAGGTTCGAAGGACCAGGCTGACAAGATCCTAATGGCCGTGGGCATGTCACAGAGCGCAGCCGCTGTCACCAAGGCAATTGCAGCCTTGCTCTATAACTCCTAAAGTGGCAACTCCCTTAATGGTATTCAAGGGTTTAGGCTTTAAACTTATCAACAAGTTTAAGAATGATTACAAGACATTAAATGTGGAACACATAGTCTAACCTGCAGTGGTTCTGCAGGTTATTAGATTGCGTGCATGAATATGATTACAAGTGAGTACAAGTGATTACAAGTGAGTACAAGTGAGTGATTATCAAGTTCATAGTGGATGAGTAAATGTGGTTTCTCTTAAGTGTTCTTGACTTCCTGTTCAGGAACCTGAACAACTATCTCTATTGCCAATTGCTATTTTGTACTAACACTCAACAGCCACTCCCTCTGCATCTCCTTTTAGCTGATACAATTGAAGTTTGCGGTGGATCCCGCAAACTGATGAAAATATTTAACCAATTAGGTGCTGTGTGCTCACTGATGACAGATTTGTTACCGAAATAGCCAACACACAGAGGCATAAAAATATATGGGATGATCTTCCAAATAATACCCTTACAATAGCTAGTGTGGACAATTTCGATATGCTTCAAAGTTTTGCAGCTGTGTATTGTGGGGACCAGCATCAAAGTTATCATGGAACTACTATACAACTTACACAGCCCAACCCTGCCATACACCTAAAAGAAATACCGCGTACTAACAAAGTAGCCAAGCGTACCCTTGAATTGTCTCCTGGTACTTCCCCACATAAATTGGGCAAAATAGGGCCAAAGAGGCCAAAAACTTTGACCCCAAGAAATTTGGCCAAACTAATAAAAATGGCAACTCCCATTAGCCTACAAGATCACTCTCAGCCTAGTCAGAAAACCAAAAGCATAACTGATTTTAAGGAAAATGAATATGAAACAAGGGAAAGAAAAAGATCAGAACGAAAAATGCTAGCCTACAATTTTTCAAACATCAATTTCCTAAAAAAGAAGAAGCGTTGCATGGATTTAAGGATTTGTATGCCAATTCTACACAAGATGCAGTCGAAAAATCAAACATCTACTACATGGAGATGGTTGACGAAAACCCTGATTCAAGTGATACCATGAGGTTTGTTGCGGAATTACGTTTGAGTACCACAGCTTCAAATAACCAAGAGGGCTACATAATTTTAAAACATACCAGCACCTTATGGAGCTTCTCTTCACAAGTTACTTATTTATCCACGAGAATGGCACACACTAGCCAATTTTCAGCCTGTGCTAATGAAAATTTACTATCATGCAGGATTGAAACAGCTAGCTCAAGCTTCTGGGTTTTGAGCAGAAACTCTAACAATCTCTTGAAAAATGCTCCAATTTTGCTCGCACACATCACTCCTTGTTACAAGCATGGCAGGCAACATATAAAGCATTAATTGCTGCTTTTAATCCTACAGATTTGACAGACAGCTAATTCAAACTTGAAGACACAGAATTGAGAACTATTTTAATAGATATGGAAACGTTTCTTGAAAACAAAGCTTTTGCTACATGCAACTGTTTTTAGCCATAAGATGTGGTAATTGGCACCTACGTAACTCAGTTTTGAAACAAATGGCTCCTCTATTTTTTGCTTTTGACAGGTCTCATCCCATACCACCTAGCTGATTTACTAAAATGTCCACCCAACATATTAAAACACTTGCAAAAAGGTTTTACAGTGGCAATAAATGGAGGGATAAGGCATGCAGTAGCCCTCGATGAAGTACATGAGATGTGCGTCAATAAGGACCTCAAAATGGCTATTACACGTCCTACACAATCATACCTTCAAAAAACATCACTGTTTATGCGTCATCGTATTTCTTGCCACAAGAGCCTGCTATCTGAGTTATTTCCAAAGCTCAATATGGATGGCCAACTTCTGTTCCATGTTTTCACCAACAAACCTGCAGTCAAACAGAGGGAAGAAAACATACAAAAAATGAAGAAAGAAATTAACAAAGTAGATTTCTTTCCATCATCTATGTATACAGGAAAATCATGGACTTCTAAATGTATTTAATCAAACAAAAGCTATCCCAGAGCAGTCTTTTGACATGCTTAATTTCAGGGATATTGGATCACAAAATCTGGAAAATTTTATTAATCATTTTTTGCTACAACAGCCCAGTACAATAGCACCTGTCCGGAAGAACAAGCTGTTGACAATGGTACCAGTTAAAAAAATAAACAAACGTGCAATGAACCAGAAAGACAAAGAACTCAGACAAATTACTAAATGCCTTCGGCAACGTCTTACCTGGTGCAATAGGACAGGACAGTCTTACAACAGCACCATTGAGCAATACTCCTTGTATCCCCGGGCCATTACTGATGAAGAGGGATGTCCACTGAAAGGAGCTAAGTCTGTTTGGAAAGACAAACTAGGAAGGCGCTATCCTGGGCCAGAATTGCAAGTAGTAATGGGTAGTTTACCACAGCAATGGAATCCAGATACTGCGGTTCTTGATGGTATGTTTTTCTTGAACTGCAAACAACTTCGTAATGTGAAATCTATAAGGGAATATAGCAATTTCCTGTTTAACAGGTTTGTACTACCCCAATATCAATCACATGTTACTGAAGTTCATCTACTATTTGACTCAAAAATAAATGATGGAACATTCAATCCTAAAGCATTTGAACAAAAAAAAAAGAGACAGTGGCAAAGGTGCATCAGTCCACACCCACATAATATTCACTCCTTCAACGAGTATTCCAGTACCATGGAAATCATTATATTGATTGCAGGGAATGCAAATCTTCGATTGTGCAAGCATTGGGATTGTCTTTTATTCAAACGATAAGAATGAAATTATTGCAAGGCCAGACAATGTATCTGAGCAGATGTTTTCCCCAAAATACCATCACTACCACATACAAATATTTTGGCAATTTATTGCCTGTACCCATGACAACATATTATTCAAATTCGAGGGAAAGTGATATGCGCATTTGGAGGCATACCTTTCAAGCTGAGGGCAACAAAGTGCTGATCTATTCTCCAGATACAGACGTATACAATATTGACCTACCTCTGCTGAGCAGCATTTCAAATAAACAGGTCATTGTGCAACTCAACGTACCTCACTCTCCAACACACTCGTATCTACACCTCAGCAACTTGATCACTGCTCTTGAGCTTGACCCTGACTTAGCAAGTCTTCCCCGTAGCAGCCTCTGCAATATTTTTCAATTGCTCTTCATATGTTCTGGCTGTGATTATGTATCTTATTTTCATGGCCATGGAAAAGTTGCATTTTTAAATACATTTTTTCAACATGCACCGTTCATTACAGGTGAGCATGCAGATGGCTTGTTATCAGACACCGGTGAAAATGTGAAAGAGAGAGGTTTTTTATCCTCCCTCAGGCTCATTGGGACACTATATTCTAAGAAACACATCTCAGCAATGGCATCCTTGAAAAATGTCGAGACACCACAGCAACTATACAATTCAATCACTGAAGCAAGCATCAAAGAAAAACATGTGGCTTGGTACAATACCATCAGTAGCATTGTATGTGAAAGGATATCAGACAAAAGAGATCGGGTACCATCACACACATCAATGTGGCGTCACTGGCTTCGTTGCTGTTGGGTAGGTATGATGTGGAACAATGCTACACAACAGGATTTGAATGAAGACTTACCTGAACCAGAATCTTCCGGATGGATAAAGAAGAGTGATGGCTGCTTTGATTTTGACTGGGAGTGTGATGAAGATCATCAGAGCGTCCAGAAAACAATTAATTTCCTGACAAAAGGGTGCTCCTGTAAGACAGGCTGTGGAAACCAGAGGTGTGGCTGTGTCAAGAATGGCCGGAAGTGTGGACCCAGTTGTAACTGCCATAACTGCCAGAATGTCCTACCATCTGATGAAGTGCCATCTACAAGTGGCTTCACTAGCGGTACTGTAGCTCCATACGAATCTGAAGATTCTGACATCACAGACTCATATTCTGATGAAAGCACCACTTCTGAAACTATAGAAACTGAAACAATATCAAACGTATATGATGAGGATAATGACATGTATTTGTAGTCAGTCACCCCCTGTTTTTATATTCATGATGTAAAAAAATTCAGAATACCCTGTTTCAACTTTAAGTTTACAATTAACACACATTAATTCTTAAGCAAGTGGTTTTATACTCCGAGATTCTGAGATGAAATGGCTCTTAGTTAGTTAATAATCATCTCTTTGTACAAATGAATCCCACTTAAAAATTACTACTTGCTTTCAAATTTGTAGTTTTATAAGAATTTTAATGTAGGTGGAGCTGCAGAATTATTTAGCTTGGGTACAGGATTACATACTTGAATTATTGATATGAGATGAGATCTAAATCTTAATGCTGACAACTGTATCATCCTAGGAAACTGCTACATTAAACTTTGCACCTGTTTTCTCCTGGAGTTTTTACAAAGAAGCCACAAACCCCAGCTGTTGTCCAGACATGTTAATGAATAATTTTTTTTAATCTATTGATACTTTGAAAATTTCATAAACTCATAGCTATTACTATAATATTATGACAAACAAAAAATAATATGATTGCCACTTTTAAAGCTAGTTCTGAACAGTCAGATTGGAAAGTTGGCACTAAAGAGTTGGGTAGGAAGCATCTGTAGCAATACCGCACTGGTTGTACTTGCCTCTGACCATTCTAATGTAGCCCTGCTCACCCCAGTTCTGTCCGTAGCTAAAACAAAACAACAAAACATAAATTACAAAGTGCTTTAATTTAGACTATAGTGTCTCAATCTTTTGGCTGTGTATCAATGCATAATGCACTTGCCTATTTTTTACAAGCCAATAATCTTTTCCTTCAGATGAAGTTCCATAGCCAGTAACAACCATAGCATGATTCAGCTGGGAGCTGGAGCATCTTGAGGAATCATACACTCCACTGTCATAGAACTGGACCCCACCATAACAAATGCAAGGTTATGTGAATAATCAGTGAACATATTTAATAACTATATTTCTTCTCATCACAACCAAGTAGTCATATCTGGATCAAACATACCCTGAAGGCATTTGAACTGCCATCAATGGCCACTGACACAGGTCCTACATTGGCAACAGCTCCCATTAGATCCTTCTCATTGCCTTCCTCAATACGGATAATTCCTGATATCTTTACACCAGTATAGTTGCGACTGTACACACAGCTTTGTTGCTACAATCAACCATCAGATAAATAAATATAATCATCAAAGCATAATCAATAACCTTTCCCTGAAATGGGTAAGCATAAGCAACATCCAGTCCTTCATTAGCAATGACATAAGCATATGCCAAGGTCATGTTGCCTCCCTTGCATCCATGATTGCCAAATGGAACTAGCAGATGTTAGTTTTGAAAAAAAGATGCACATACTGGTAAATGTAATCCTTCATTAAAGTTGTATATTTGTGCTTACCTGAGCAGTCAATGATATTTTGTTCACTCAGCTCTAAAAGTTTCCCAGTGGCTAGTGCATTAGCTCCCTCCATAGCAGCCACTGCACTGAAGGCATAGCTTGCTCCACACTGTTGCTGTAATAAAGTTATATGGATTATTATCTTAAAAATAAAATAGTAGCATCACACACAAAATTACCTGATCTTTTACTTGGGTTACAGCATTCTTTGTTCTCCAGTCAACAGTATCTGGGTAGTAGCTCACAGAGTCTCTCTTGTAATATTTGGCATAATTTCCAGTTGAGTCGGATCCATCATATGTTCCAAATTTGGCTTCCCATTCTTGATCAGTCTACATAACAAAAACAACAACAAAAACAACAACAACAAAAACAAAACAAAACAAAACAAAACTAAGAAACAGCATATAACAAAACTAATACAATAAACAGTTTTAAATTTCTGCCCTATAATGCGATTGGGCATGTAATATATTATCTTACCAGGTCTGCAAAGTGGTTCATAGCCAAGGTATATCCAAAGATATGAGCATTCTGGTTGTGTGCCTCAATGAACTGCTTGTTGGACAGCCACACAATGTGTCGGTTCAACTCTTCCAAGTTATTTCCGTAGAATTTCTGGTGTTGGCCTTTCCATACTTTCCACTCTTCCACAAATTTGTACTGAGGTGATGGAGTGGCCAATGCCATGCCCAATAGGGCAGAAAACACAACTGAGTAGAGCATATTTTACCAGAGAAGTTGATGGCTGGCACCAATGCAGAGCTCTTATATACACTTAGAAACTTTTAATTAGGAAGGTGTCAATAGTTTGAATGAACAATGGACTACAACAACCCTTTCATTTACTTCGATCATTGCAAACACTATAGAGAAAACTAACAGTCACCTATTCGTCTTCTCATGCCTGTTAGACTGTGATACAAGCAGGTAATGAACATGATTCTAAATAGGCCACCCCTGTTAGCCATCTCAATGAGGGCGTTAGAAGGTGGGCATAATACAAAAGACGAGCTGATGAGGCGGGAACAAGCAGTTCTTACTATCCCCATGAAATGTGACAATAGGAGCACCTAGTATGCAAATCATGATGTGTGTTTTGACACAGTTCAAATATTTCATTACAAACAAACTTCCAGCTAGTTAGATATTTTTCCTGTAGGCTGAGCTTAGATGTTTTTTTTTTGTTGTTGTTTTTTTTTGTTTTGCTTTTTTTGTAAAACGAGTCCAGTTGAAGATAGTGTTTACTTTGTAGGAATGAATTTTGCCTTGGCCTTCTGGATGGTTTTGACTACTTGGTTTAATCCTTCTTTAAGTTTGGTGGACCACCAAGTACCAGTTTTTCAGCATGTAGAAGAATGGCATTCATGGAAAACTACCCATGGCAGGAGATACAACTCTCATCTTGAAGAACTGGAGAAACACTTGACTTGGCTATCAAACAAAGCCTTCATTGAGCAGCATAACATCAATGCTGACAATGGATTATTCTCTTACAAGATGAAGCTAAATCATTTGGCAGACTTAGTAAGGCAACTAGGCTATTTGTTTTCTTTTAGTAATGTAAGCATTTATTTAGCTGCGAGTTCTTAATAGTTTTTAGTTCACTTTAATTCACCTGTTAGACTGAGAAGGAGTACAGAGACCAATATTTAACCTATCAAAGGCCAAATAGGCAGTTAGAAGGAAAAGAAGCAATAGTGAAACAGTACATTCCACCAAAAGTGTCTTACTGGCCTGAGTCGGTTGATTGGAGAAAAAAAGGAGTTGTAACCAAAGTAAAAAATCAGGTATGTATCTCATAGCTGTACAGAAAGGTTTATTATATCTGGCCATTTAATTTTCCAAAAAGGGAGAGCATAATGTAGCTACTATTAAACAGTTATTTCCCTGTTCTTTTTTATTTGTTGCTGCTGCTGCTAATTTTTCTGCTGCTGTTGGCTCATAGGCAAACTGTGGATCTAGCTATGCATTTGCAACAATTGGTGCACTGGAAGGAGCAATTTCACTGAGTTTGGACAAGTCTGTTGAAGAACTTAGTGAACAAAACATCGTTGACTGTTCAAGTATGTGAGTGTTTGTGTGTGTGTGCTTGTGTGTGGTAGTTTATTTGTACGTGTATCATATTGTGGATTATGTAGTTCCTGAGGGCAACAACGGATGTCAAGGAGGAAATATGTACAATTCATTTATGTACATAATATTTAACGATGGCATAAACTCAGAGAAATCCTACAAATATCAAGGAATGGTGAATTATATATTTGTTAGAGCTCAATTCAAGAAACCCATGGGGAAGTGTTTTGCACAAATTATAAGGTGTCACTTTTCATATCTATAACATTACATATGCGTGGCAAGCTGTAATAATTTAGCAAAATATTAAGATTTAACTTTCAAGTATTTTTTAAGCCTTAAACATGGATGAACATTTCCCCCCAAAAATTGAATATGTTGGAAGCGTTATTCGTTATAATAAAGGGAAAAATAAACAAAAAAATATCAGAATATTCGGAAAGAATCATATGATATTGCGGTAATGATTCATACATTCTTGGATGAAATAAATCTATTAATAGCAGTTTTTCTGTTTCATTAGCCAATATAATATGTTTAATTATTGTTTTGTAGTCTATTTTTTCAAACATATTTTGAACATCATCTTAAAAGTTACCCAGCACCATAATTTTTTCTTATTGTTGTATTTTACTGAAAGAAGACAAGAAATGAATATTCTCTTTTCACCAGTGATAACACTGAGAATCTCAATGAGCTAAAAAGTTCTTAGTCGGGTTTGTGGAGAAATATTTCCATCCAATTATACATTATAGTTTAGTAACAAAAAGGGCCTTTGAAGCATGAGCAATAAGATCGTATAATATTAAAATGAAGATAGTGCTTGTCACAAGAATGAAAAATAATCTAGAATACTGTATATGTAAAGTTACGAAATTGTATGGCGTATGTATTTGAAATTGTAAACATAGAATTGTGTAATACATGTCGTTGCAGCAAATGCCATGTAACTTCAGTTATGAGTCAGTGGCTGCGACTATGTCTGGAATCGTTCTCATTAACAGTGGTAATGAGGAACACCTTCAGGCTGCTATTGCATACACTGGACCTGTGGCTGCTGCTATTGATGCCCGCACCACTGGCTTTAGAGTAAGTAAAATGCAACAGATAATGCCGTGAAATTGTAACAGCTATGGATCACTATTAGCATTGTATCTGTGGTGAAATGATAGCTACAAGCTATTGAATGCCTTTTTGTGGTACTATGTTAGAAAGTTGTAGTTATAAAAGAAACAGTATTGGCAAGCATTCTGTTTGTAATCCTTTAAAAAATGTTCATAGTATGTATAGATGTGAGGAAATTTATTGTTTTGTGTTCCAGCAACATTTTCACACCATCACAATATATTGTAAAGCTTGCAAAGGTTCTTTCAACTGCTAGCGTGTGAAACAATATGGCTTGAAGATATCCTTAGTAAGAATCAGTCAAAAGGCTTATGGTGCAAATAAAAATTCACAAGAGATACCATCACAGAAAACAAATTGCAGCAGCCAGTCAAAGTGTGTTGGGAATTGTTTGTAGTCAACAGTGTTAGCTCAAATTTTTCTAACTGTTTCCTTGAAGGCATAGCAACTCATCAGGTTTTATTACAATTTCTTTTTCTTGCAACTAATAGTAGTAGTAGTAGTAATAATAATAACAGTAGTAGTAGTAGCAGCAGTAGTAGTAGTAGTAAAAATAACAGTAGTAGTAGTAGTAGTCATTAATGTGACAAGTGATGTGCTCTGAGAGTGGGAGGAACTTCAGTGAAGAGTTTGGTACATATCACTGGTGCAGAGAAAGAAAGAGCAAGCCAGTGAGCAAACAAGCTGGTGCATTGCATTGCAAATAAATGTGTGTGAGGTGGTTTAGGAGTCCAGGAATAACATTGGTTGAAAATTATAGCCATGATGATAATTACAGCGTAAGGGTAGAGCATTGTGCTGCAATCATATCATTCTGTATTTAAATTCAACTTAATGTAACTTCCCATTGTCTACTCTGTGACTTTGAAAAAATTCTTGTTAATTTATAGTTTTATTCTCAAGGAGTGTTTAACTCATCTCGCTGTACCAGCCACGGTGTGAACCATGCTCTGCTCATTGTGGGATATGGTACAAGCTACATCAATGGCAGCAGAAAGGACTACTGGATTGCCAAAAATAGGTAACAATTTTTATGTCTTTGCATAATGAAACATCAATAGAATGCAATGTTGGAAGCTATCTTAAGGTAGCGGGGACTATATTTGAGGACATTGAACATGTGCTAATATTTGTAAAGATAAAGTAGAAAAGCCATGACTTCAGCCTCTGCTGACATTCCTTTGGAATACTACTAACTTACATGAGTTGAGTGTGATTTAGTATAATATTTCACAGGCAGGCATATTTATTTTCACTCACCTGTGACTTTCATGAAATAAAACCTGCGAGTGAAATATCTCGCCATATAAGTAGAGGAGGCCTGGTCGTACATATTTGTAGGAGAGAGAAAAGATAACTACTGCCCCCTAGTATATCAGCAGTTGTTGTCATTGAAGTGACAAGTAGTGTGTGCGTGTGTGGAAGAACCTTTGCAATGTCAGTGAAATGACACGAGTTTGGGAATATTAGTAAGTGCTATTCAATGGACTGTGCCAGAGTTAATCCTGTGGTTCCTGCCCGACCAAGTGGCTCCTTGCCAGAAAGGCTTTCTCTGCCAGGGACCCACCTATAGAACCACTTACCAGTTGCCTATCTGATTCCATACATACTGATGCTATTGACCCTTCAAACCTATTTATGTCCCTCCCTCTACTCCGCAGTTCTAATAGCTAAGTTGGTTGGCATAGGTGGTAGCCTGACCCCTGCCCCAACCAACTTGCATTTACTGGGAAATTACAGGGGGGAAGGCAAGCCCCCTTAATTCTTCCAACCACGTTTTCACGGCAGAATGCCGGAGAGTAAGAAATAAAAGAAAGGAAAAAAAAAAAAAGAAAAAAAAGAAAAAAAAAAAGACAAACAATGTAGCCCCTCCCCCAAGGTGTGGGTGGGTGGAGTCACTGAAGTTATCGTCTTATTTCTGATGAGTGTTGAGCTGACTGTTTGTGGTAGCTACCTTTGGCACATTCATGTGTGACTCACTGTCCTTTGGCATGCACAAACCCACAATCCCTTACCTCGTGGAAATCTGCTCCCGCCTGGTATTAACCCCACCTAGCCTGCTGCAAGTGGTCATTAATCCTGTGGCTCCTGCCTGACCAAGTGGCTCCCTGCCTGAGAGACTTTCACTGCCAGGTACCACCTATAGAACCACTTACCAGTTGCCTGCCTATCTGATTGCACACAAGATGATGCTATTAACCCTTCAAACCTACTTATGTCCCTCCCTCTACTCCGCAGTTCTAATAGCTGAGTTGGTGGGCATAGGTGGTAACCTGTCTTCTAGCCCCCTCGCCACTGCTGTGGTAGCAGCACCAATGCGGAACTATTCCCTGAGTAGTGGTCGGACTCCACTCCTGCTGCTTGTAAGGCATCCTGACTGCAACTACCAGTTGCTGACGAGCAAGGGGTTTCTCGTCCTTAAACTTAAACAGTGGACCAGAATTTGTCTCCTGACCACCAAGTAGGCGAGCATGGCAGAGACAGGGCATAAGTCTGAATCAGCCTTCCCTATAAATAATGAAATGCCCTGCCAGAATGGGTCTGTTTTGGAGGCCTTCAACCATTTTGGACGGCTGGGCGGGGTTATCAACAGTGATGTCTCCCAAGGAGAGGTGAGAGGAGGCACCGTAAGCACTGTTCATGAGGAACTGTGAGTTCACCAATCCTCATGAACCCAAAGAAAGTTAGACAACATGCTGCCCAAAGCGTGACCACGCCTATATTCTGTGCTATGGGGTCCCACACTTCCTTGATCTTGCGTAGAAGGGCTGGCATGATGGGGTGACGCTAGAACAATAGGGAGCAATTCTTTCACGGTGATGTGCAGTTCCTGCCAGCTATCTGGGAATCTTAACTGGAACCACTCCCCTGTAGAGGTGAAGGCACCAAAGTCCCAAGAGCCGGATGCGTCAGAGATGAGGACCAAGGCCAGCTCCTTCTTGGCTTCACTATGCTTGCAGGCCCATTCCACACTGGTAGAAAACAGTGCTACCACATCAGATCAGAGCAAAAGCCCACATTCAGCTTCACCTTGTGGTGCAGTGCTCGAATGCTCTTAGAGTGGTCAATCATCCTTCTAAGGAAATCCAGGCCAGATGACACAGCATGCATGTTGCAGCCGTCCAATCAGTGACAACAGCTCTTTCTTTGTACAGGAGTGCTTATCTCCCCATTGTTGAATTGTCGTGAGTAGGTCTGCGAGTTTCGATTTCGTGAGGCTCAATGACTTAGTGGCTGTATCCAGTTCGATCTCCAAGAGAACTAGCTTTGTGGTGGGGTTCTCTGTTTTTCCTGGGGCTATAGGGACTCCCAATGAGCCACATAGTCTTAGAGCCATGGTTAATGACACTGCACACTGAGGGGAGTGTGGCGCACCAAATAGCAGGAAATCATCCTGGTAATTGATACCATTAGCCTCGCCCTCCTTCATAATTATCCACAGAAGTGCATCTGCCACCACATTGTACAGCTTGGGCATGGACTTGAGGCTAAATGGTAGAACTATGTCCACATATGTATGACCCCCCACCACCTCATTCCCAACAGATTGCGGTCCTCTGGGTGTGCCAGGAATGCCCCAGACACATCAAATTTGGCCAGCTGAGCATTCTGGCCTATCTCCAGTATTCTGCAACAGGTGGCATCCACCGATGTATACTGGAGACAACACAGCTCTCCACTCACTTTATCACTGACACTACTTCAGGCAGGATGGGAGAGATTGACGATTAGTCGCCATTGCCCGGTATTGTGACCTTTGGGAACCAATCCAATCAACTCAGCTACAGCTGCATCAATGGGTCCCAGAATCTGACATGCAGTTAACTCTGTGGTCATGAAACCATCAATCACGTCTGGTTTTTCACTTGCCAAATGCATGTTAGTAGTAGCGCTCACACATGTGGCAGATCCATAGTTGAATTCAATTCTGAAACATTCTCTGATGCCCTTCACCAGGTATACCTGGTACGCCTGGTCGGGGTACTTCTCCAGCATCCGATCCCACACCCCTGCAACCATTGGCATCATGATTCAGGTCCACCCGGGAACAGTTGATAGCACAAGCAGAGGTGTGACCGGCTGTTTGCTGTCTAGGGCCAATAGGCGACCCATGTGCTTGTATGTACCTCCTAGCACTCCTGGAATGAACAACAGGTGTTGCTTAGTAAGGTTTCCCCCCCAGAAAAAACAAAACAAAACAAGCACAAAAACAAACAGCCCCTCATCTATAGGCATAGCCACACCCCATTTGTATCTCAGTCTATCATAGCCCAACACTGACCACCTGTGTATAACATGCAACAACACTTGAATAATCAATAATAGCAGCCAAAACACTTGGATAATAACAATAACTAACACTGTAAAGCTAATAAAGACCAGTTCAAATGTAATAAGTCCATCTGACATATCGACTCAGTCGGTGGTCTTAACAACAGTTGGCCCCTGCTTGGAACTCTTCCAATTGTGCAGCACAGTGTCTTCTGGCATGATCTCCCCCACAACGGGAGCAGCAGTGGGGAAAATGGCCCGCTGTGACACACACTGCTTGGCGTCATTCCAGGCAAAACACACCAGGATCTTGCGCTGCTTGGCTTTGGGTGCTGTTGTTGCAGTACTCACAGTGAGGGAAGGCCTCTGCAGGATTTCTGAACTTTTCACCATCATCTGGGTAAACAGGCACTGGTTGAGCTTGAAGTCTGCTTCTACCATTGACGAGAAGCTGTGATGTAGAGCCACATCGTAGCTCTTCCACCAGCCCAATGTTCTGCGGTCCTGGTAGGACATAATAACTGCCAAATGTCCCCATAGCACACTGCTTTCTCTGGGTGTGAACGACACATCACACCAGCAAACTGGGCAAAACTGGCAACTCAGGCATCACAATCCACCACTAGCCGAAGCTTGAGTCTGTTAGACACCTTCTGGTCCTCACCCTCGAAGCCCCTCTTGAACTCCTCACTGAGGGCATCCTGAGATAGTTCTCCCATGTCCACGAACTCCCCAAACAGTATTCTCTTGACCAGCCATGGTTGGACAGTGGGGAGTGTGACTCCCATTGAAAACTTGTGGTACTGTTCAACCTTCTCACTCGATGGGAAACCACCAGACTTCTTGGAACACTTGCCGGCACCTGGTCATTCAAGACCTGCACCTATAGAGAATACCACAGGAAGGTACCATCAACAATCACACTTATAGACTTGGCCTAACACAAGCTGACTCATGCTAATTGTACTAGCCGCATGTCTGTTAATCAATACGCACTCATACTACTGGCCACATTCCTGCCTATCCAACAAAATCATGCTGCAGGCCATCTTCCTGCCAAAACAATGCCCTATATTTATACTACAGGCCACATGCCCACTAAGTGATACAAACTTACACTATGGCCACATGTCCACAAATCCACACATCCTCAAACTACAGGCCACATGGCAGCATATCAATACAGCTTTAAACTGCAGACCGCATGCCAGCCAAATAATATAAGCTTACATTATGGCCACATGCGATCCAGCCTTCTATCGCAGGCTGCATGTCTGCCAACACAATACTACAGGCCACATGCCTTCAATCAAAACACACTCACACTACAAGCCACATGCCTGTGAATCGATACACTCTTGTATTACAGGCCACATGCATACACACTCACACTACAGCCCACATACCTGCAAATCAATACACATTGCACTACAGGCCATGTGCCTGCAAATCAATACACACTCACCCTACAGGCCACATGCCTGCAAATCATTACACTGCACTACAGGCCACATGTTTGCCAATCAATACACACTTGTATGTACTACAGGCAACATGCCTATAAATGAATACATGTTGCGCAACAGGCCACATGCCTGCCACTCGTGTCCTACAGGCCACATGCCTGCCAATCATACACACTTGCACTACAGGCCACATGCCTACAGGTCAATACACATTCCACTATAGGCCGCATGCCTGCAGATCAATACAGAATTATATGCCCACAATGTGTCCACTGTGGGCACAACAGAATGTAGACTAAACTCATGTACTACCAGCAGTATGTCTGTTAACACACAATGAATCAAGATTACCTATGCGGTATGCTTACCCAAGATTAGTTAATAACACCCATATTAGATAGTCAATACTGGTATCCTGTCAGCCCTACCATGGAGATAGAGACTCACCCTGACCAGCACTACAGCACTACATCACTATGACTGTTGAAGAATACAGTGTAAACCCACCACACCTTGACTATACTAACCACAGTGGGTGCCTGCCTGAAACACCAATGGACTACATCAATCTACCAATTGCATACCTTTCATTAAGATTACAAAAAGACTACTGGCAAAATATACAGTCCAAACATACCAATAGAGGTTGTGGGAGTGGAAGCGTGAGCTGGAGAGCTCTCCCCATGTCCCCCTCATTGTTGGTAGCCATCTGGGAACAAATCAATAAGCGCTAAGGTACACCAAAGGTCACTGAAGTTCACTGTGTCACTGAAGATGTCGTCCTACTCCTGACGAGTGTTGACCTAATTGTGCATAATAGATACCTTGGCACGTTCATGTGTGACTTATATGTCTTTTGGGATGCACAAATCCACGATCCTTTACCTCGCGGAAATCTGCTCCCGCCTGGCACCTAGTCTGCTGCTAAGTGGTCAATAGTTTCATAATGCTGGTGCTCTTGCTGTTCATAATATTCCCACAACTCTCCTTCAACATCATGCCCTCAAGTCTTCCACCGGGACAGCTGTGAGAAGTTTGAGACAAGACAAGATGTGTAGGTGTGTGTGCATGCAAGTATGCTTGTGTATGTGTATGTATGTGATTATATTGGTAAGTCTAGCTGCATTTTCCCTAACAAGCAGATAAGAATACACTTAAATCTTGGCAATATTCGGAATTATCGTTAGATAACTGCCCTTTCCCCTCTCCGGATTCATCCTCAAGATCAGGATGGTCAGTACAATTCCTTAAACCCATGGTTGCACAATTACATAGAAATAAGCTGCATACAAATGTTTCAATATTTAAAGGATAGTATCGATACAATTGAATGTAATTTTTAATTGCCTGAGGGAAGAGTCAGTTGCTCTCCTTGCTGAGT
>WLWI01002411.1_pt1 | contig 16137 bp, 11 predicted proteins | sample 6701501 | NCBI WGS metagenome assembly WLWI01 (sample SAMN12718690, study PRJNA515312) | sponge metagenome | isolation source: marine sponge | host: Mycale hentscheli | place: New Zealand: South Island, Marlborough, Capsize Point | collected 2014-11-01
TTCTTCAACCACCGTGGGAAAGCCGATAATGGCAGGCATGGCATCCAATCCGAGACAGGGGGTGGGGAATGACTACATTTTGCACCAATTAATGCATACTAACCGCGTTTTGCAAAAGTCCAGTTCTAAGTAGACTGGGGCTGGACGAAGACTACGTATGTGACGAGGTGATCCCCCTAGTCCTTCCTATGTTGCAGGACCCAGCGCCCTATGTGCGTGCCCGAGTCGCCCGTCGACTCGGGCCCTGGGCGCCCCATGTGCCGTTGGAAGTGGCCGCAGAGGCCCTGGCTGTCTACCCAGACACCAAAGGCCCTGAGTTGGCCGCATTGGTGCGCTTGGTCATCCAGGCAAGAAATCATCGTGCCAACCCGAACCTTTTACGGGTTGAAACCGACTCTATATAGAGCACTGGCGGAAAAAGCGATTAGACCGGGCGATGGCGGGGTTGTGTCCCTACGTGCATAACGGCTGGTCGCTCCCGGGGAAGACGAGGCACACGTCTCCCCGGGCCGCCTCTTTTTGTGCCGCCCTTCCTACAACTCCAAACAAGCGCCCTGTTTCACCACCTCTGCCATTCCCAAGTGAACGGATCCATGCTCTGGAATCACATCACCGTCGCCGTGCGTCACCTGTGGCTGCACAGGGGCTACACGGCGACCAACGTTCTCGGGCTGGCCTGTGCCATGGCCAGCGTCCTCTTCTTGTGCTCGTTGGTGACCGAAGAGCTGCGCTACGTCAACTACCACGAGAACGGCCACCGGATCTTCCGTGTCCTCAAAGAGGTCCGAGGCGATGTCCGCACCAATTACAGCGACTGGGTATCGGGGGGAACGACGGTGGTAGTGCGGGAGCAGTTCCCCGAGGTGATAGCGGCGCGCGCCTACGCCTCGCACGGCACCAGGGAGTGGCTCCGAGTCGGCGACCAGACCCTGCAGGACTTCTCCTGCCGTGCCGATCCCCAGTTGCTCGAAGTATTCGGGTTCGAGCTGATGCACGGGCAGTTGAGCACGGACGCCACGACGGCGGTGATCACCGAGTCGCTGGCCCGCAAGTTTTTCGGCGACGCCGACCCGGTGGGGCAAACGATCACTATGGTCGAGTCGATGCGGGACTTTACGATTACCGGCGTGCTACAAGATATCCCGAAGTACGCCAACATTCGACTCGGTTTGGTGACGGCCGCGCCGCGGTCGAACTATACGACCCGCGACCTGCAGGCGTGGGAGGGCTGGCTGCCCAGCCTCTGGGGGCCCAAGAACTACCTCCTCCTGCCCGAGGGCATGGGGCCTGAACGCATCGAGGCAGCGCTGAACCGAGTGCTGGCGCGGTCTCTCCCCGCCGAGGGGGCGTCGAAGGTGACGCTGCACTTGCAGCCGATGGATGAAGCCCATCTCTTCGGCTACGGCCCAGGGCAGTGGCAGGGGAGGATCCAGGATCTCGGCTTTTTCGGGATGATCTCTCTGATCCTCGTGGCCGTGGCCTGCGCCAACTTCGTCAACCTCGCCGTGGCTCGCACCACGGCTCGGGCGAGCGAGATCGCGACGCGGAAGGCGATTGGTGCCGGGTGGTTCGACATCGTCGGGCAGTTCTTGACCGAGGCGGTCCTGGTCACCGCTGCAGCTACAATTCTGGGCGCCGTCTTTGCGTCTGTCGATCCAGTAACCTCTGTGTTGGGATGGAACCCGATGACATTGGCCACCCTGACGGACTGGTATTTCGCGGCCAGCGTCGGCGCTCTCTTCCTTGTGGTGGCCGTGGCCGCCGGGCTCTATCCGGGGATCGTGGCACTGCGCCTGCCGATGAGGAGCAGCGGACCAACGGCGTCGGCGCCGACCGCGGCGCTGCGAACGCGGAACCTTCTCATCGTCGGGCAACTTACCTGTGCCATGTTCTTCATTGCCAGCACGATCGTCGTCCGGCAGCAGACCTTCAGGATGGCATCGGGGGACCTCGGCTTCGCCAGTGACCGGGTCCTGACGACACGCATCGTGTTTAATAATTCGCCGTTGAGCCGGCGCGAGGCCATCAAGGAGTCCTTCCGCAGAATCCCCGGCGTGGCGGCCGCATCCACCCAGTTTCCGGGGCCCGGCATGGAGACCATATTCCGCACGGCCTTCCGAGACACCGACCCGGAGAACGGGATTGAGACACAGGTGCTGGGGATTGATTCGGACTTCCTCGACACCTTCGGCATCGAGCTGGTGGCCGGTAGGAACGTAAGCCCCGGGGAGGTGGACGGCTCCGAGATTCTGCTGAACGAGAGGGCGGTGCGCCGGTTTGGATGGGGCGAGGCGGGTATGGCTGGTGCCATCGGGAGAACCCTGCATGTCGCCGACAATGGGACAGGCACAGTGGTCGGCGTCGTCAGAGACTTCCACTACAGCTCGCTGCGGGACCGGATCCCGCCGCTGTTGCTGCGGACCTGGCCACAGCTGGCCCTCGCCGTCCGCCTTGAGGGGCCAAACTCGGCGGCGACGTTGGCGGCGGTGGAGGCCACCTGGCAACAGCATTTTGAGCAGCCTATCGAGCTGCGCCCCGTGATGGACATGTGGGGCTTCAGCCTTGAAAACGAGCGGTTTCGCAGCCAGACGTACGGACTGCTGTCCTGGACCGCGATCGTGTTGGCGACCCTGGGCGTGTTTGGCCTGGCGGCGTACGAGACCGAGCGGCGGCGGCGGGAGGTTGGCGTGCGCAAAGCCCTGGGTGCTACGGCGATGAGCATCGTCACCCTGTTCTGGAGAGATCACGTGCGTCTGGTAGTGTGGGCCACGGCGATCGCCGTGCCATTGACGTACAAACTGGCGAGCGAGTGGCTCCAGGGGTTCGCCTACCGGATCGACCTGACCGCCGTACCCTTCGCGTCCGCCGCGGCGACCGTGGCGCTGGTGTTTCTCTCAGTCGTCGGCGTGCAGGCCGCTCGGATCGGGCGGGTACTTCCGGCGGATACGCTACGGAGCGAGTGAGCCGCGACCGAATCGATGCACGTAGGTTGGGTTAAATTCTACGACGGGATATTAGATTTCAGCACAAAAACTAGGAGACGAAAAGACTATGGTACAGCGAAGAAATGACGACGAGTTGGTGGCTACGGCTTTAGCTGGGGGGCCAGAGGCCTTTAATGCAATTGTCGAGCGCTACAGAGGGCAAGTGTACGGGGTCGCTCTGGCCCGCCTGTGCAATTTCGATGAGGCCGACGATATAGCACAGCAAGTCTTTATTGAAGCCTATGCGGGGCTGCAGACTTTACGCAACCCTGGGCGTTTAGGTCCCTGGCTGCGGCGGGCGGCGACCCACCGCAGTATCGATCTGTTGCGGCAAAAACGGGCACATCTTGAACTAAGCGAAGTCGCCGCCGAATTGGCCACGGATTTGACTCCGGAAGTTGAGTTGGAACGGAGCCAATTGCGCCAGCACGTCTTGGCGGCCATTAGTCGCCTGAGCCAAGTACAGCGGGAGACGACTACCCTTTTCTATCTGGGTGGGCATTCGGTAGAAGTCGTCGCTGCTATGCAAGAAGTGCCCGTCGGCACGGTCAAGAGGCGTTTGCACGATGCCCGGAGCTGCCTGAAAAGGGGGATGTTGAGGCTGGTAGCAGAAACCTTGAGCGACGAATCCCCGAGCGGGAGCTTTTCCGACCAGGTCTTGGAGGTATTGTTGGCTGCGAAAGTAACGGTAGGCTTGGGCGCCCCTTGGGTGGGGCGGCTTCCAGGCGGACCTAAACTCGGGCCCTGCGGGCCCTCAGACACACGGTCCGCCTTCCAGCCACCCCACCCAAGGGGCTCTATAGGCGGTATTTCTATCCTCAGGTTTTGATTCGACGCTAGCGCCCAACCAAGCAGAAAGATTCCTTTCTTATCCTAATCGATGATCTTCCTAAAGCGCCGCCGGATTACAGCGCTCTGGTAAATCCGGATATTTTTGCGCACGGCAAATTGCTGCGTCGTTTTAAAGGCTCGGAGGCCTGCCGTTTTTCTACCAGAGTAGCCCTCAATATCTTGAAGCATATCGAGACCGGGGACGGGCCGCAGTTTCTTTGGGATCCATTTTGCGGTACTGGGCTTATCCCCAGTGTCGGGCTTTTTGCTTATGCGGCCCGGTTTGACGGCGTGATCGCTTCCGATATTAACCCCTGTGCTGTGCAGTGCGCTCGGGCCAATATGAGTTTGTTCCGTGAACCCGGTGAAATGGAGCAACGTCTGCGCGAGGTCCGGGTGCGGCAGAAGGCCTATGTGAGGCAGACTGAGAATTGGCGGGCCGTTGCGCGGTACATAGAAGAAATTCGGCCCGTGCTAGAGGTGCAACGGCAGCAACAGCCGTCATCCTACGCTTTTACCAGTTCTGCGCTGGCGCTGCCCAGGCTTGGCCTAAAAGGCCAGATACACTTTGTCGCCGACTTGCCCTATGGGACGATGTGCAGGCTTCAGGGCGGGACCCTGGGTGAAGTGATCCCGAGCATACTCCAAGTCTATCCGGATGCAAGTATTACCTTTGTATTGCTGCGCAAAGCCCTTAAAGAAATCCACTTGGATGGTTCGCATACCGTGAACTGTAGACCCTTGAAGAAGGGGCGCGTCATTTTACAGGTCCGGGCGCGTCGGCGGGCAGCTTTCACATTGACAGGAACAAATGGACCCAATCATGGCCAAAATAAAATACTGTCCGATCTGTCTGGCAGAAAATATCTCCTTCGCAGTACAGGACGCTCCATCGTGGTACAAAACCCCCGCTGAGCCCGTCCTGTATTTAGACTGTCCAAATTGCCGCAAGTACTGGATCAATGCCTCTCGCAAGCAAAATGGGGATGCCGCCATTCATCCCAGAACGGCGAATTTCCTGGTCCCTTTGTCGGGGCAAGAGAGGCAGTACCTTTCAGAATGTGTACAGAGATTGATCGATCAGAATTGCTGGGTAATCATCGATGAAACGAGTGCAGAAAGTTATTTGGCTGATTGGCTTTGGGGGCAAACCTCGACAAAGCTATGGGGATTTGACCAGGTACGGTTGATGATTAGCGGCGGTGGTTTCGACGCGCAGAACCGACTCTTTTTTGTTATCGACGATAACGGCGTCCGCCGCTATGTGCTGCGTCTAATCGTCTCCACGGCAAAACCCAATCAGATCCGGACGCTGATAGACTGGATGGGGCGACTGCGGGCAGCCGGTGTACCGACCATGACCCCCGTTCCAGGTTTAAATGGAAGTCTAATCCAAACAGCTCAAATGGGTGATCAGACCCGTCAGGCGGTCGTATTTAATTGGATTGATGCCGTAGATTGGGACGACCACCCCGAGGATCGTATCACGCCTGAACTTGTGCGCAACTTCGGGCGCGCTGTCGGCCTGACTCATCATGTCTCTGCGACGATGGATATACCTGCTTGGTACACCGGCCGTCATTACGATGAGAAATGCTTCGCCGAGTATATGACAACGTTAAAATCAAGGGCCCACGCGGAGTATACCGCAGAACAATTCGCCGTATTTGATGATCTTGAACAGCGCTTGCTGAAGGCTATGGCAACACTGGGAAAATCACGGGATGTCTACGGAATCATTCCTGCTGATCTGTCGGCGGGTAATACCATAGTCCATGGCGCGCAGCCGTATATTGTTGATATGATGAATTTTGGTTGGGGCTATTTCTTGGCGGATCTGCAGAAGGCCCTGCGGCATATCAAAGATGAAGATCAGCCGACTTTCTTTGCGGCCTATGAGGAAGTTCGTCCGCTGCCAAAGGGGTTTGACCCGTGTTATAAACTGTTCGATGAGACAAGGCGTATCGCCGGCCACTGGTTCTGATCGGGTTTGTAACCTAATTTGGATGAGGTCGCTAAATTTTAGCCCCTAACTCCGGTGAGGTTACTAGTGATTGAAGAAAAGCGCCATCCGCATCGACATATCGATCCTCGCTGCCCGCGCGAGGGGGCCTGCGAGGAAACGAACCCGCCGTTATTCGCCTGGAAACCCGAGGCGACTGACGGCCCTTTTGTGTTGGAAGTCTCCCGGATTCCCTCCTTTGCCGATACGGCCCTGCGTGTCGAGGGGCTGGGAGATCCTATTTACCTGCCGGAAGTGACGCTGGATGCAGGGGCCTGGTTTTGGCGCTGGGGCGATGGAACCGATTGGGCGGAGACCTTCCGCTTTGAAATCGCCGCCGATGCTGTGGCCATTGAGATTCCTTTTGCCTCTGAATGGATCGCGGCCCTGCCTACTGGACATCCGCGGCTGTATATGCGGGAGGAGGGGATCGCTGCTTTTAGAGAGCGCTGCGCCGGCGACCTGAAGCCCCGGTTCGACATTCTGCTGGCCAGCGCTCGGGAGGTGCTGAGCCAATCGCATACCATTGACGAGCCGCCGTTTTTGCCGGATCGCTTTGCCGACTTCGCCGCTTTTTGGAAAATTCATTACCCCACCATGTGGGGCACGCGCCGGTTCGTCAAAGGGGCCGAAGCAATGGCCCTGGCCTATATGGTCACCGGCGACGAGGCATTGGGTCGCGCCGCCTGCCAGCGGATGCTGTCCGTATGCGAGTGGGACCCGGAGGGGTCGAGCTATCTGGGCCATAACGACGAAGCGCATATGGCGGTGATCTGGCACGGGCCCCACGCCTGCGACTGGGTATGGGGTTTGTTTACCGAGGACGAACGCGGGCGGGTGATTGAGCAATACCGGCGGCGCGGGCAAATCACCTTTGAGCATATGCACGACCAGGGATTGTACGGGATTACCCGCTTCGATTCCCACGCCGGTCGCGAGATTGTCTTCCTGGCCAATCTGGCGATGGTCTTCCACGATCATATTCCCGCAGCGGCGACCTGGCTTGAATGGCTGCGACCGGTATTGTGCGGTGCCTGGCCCAGTTGGGCCGACAACGACGGCGGTTGGGCCCAGGGCCTGTCCTACGCCAATCCCTATGTGACCATTATGACTATGTTTGCATCGGCCCTCAAGCGCGCCACTGGGATCGACCTCTATGAAAAGCCATTCTGGAAAGGCCATGCCCGCTGGCGCTATCTGATGCTGCCGCCCTACGCCGAATGGATGGGCTTTGGCGACCATTCGGAGAAATGGCGCTCGGCCTGGGAGACCAACGCCGATCTGGTGGAAGTGATCGCGCGGGAAACCGGCGCTCCCGAATTTATGGGGTATGTGGAGGCCCTGCGCCGGGAAGCCTTGTCTTTGACGACCCCGTCCGAGCGCCAGATGGCCGGCGTGCTGTCGCAGCTTTTTACCTCGGCTCCTTTGCCTGCAGGTGGGCGCCAGGTCGATACACAGGGCAAGGCCCTCCACGTTTTTAGCGATGTCGGTTGGGCCGCCATACGCACCGCGCCCGAGGAACCCGACAAGGATATTGCCTTTATTTTTCGCTCTTCGCCCTATGGCTCCATCAGTCATTCCCACGCCAATAACAACGATTTTATTCTGCACGTCGGCGGCCGTGTCATGGCCATGCCGGCCGGCTACTACGCCGGCTATGCTTCTTCGCATCACGGGCATTATGTATGGCATACCAAATCGCATAATTGCGTGACCCTGTCTGGGGCCCCGCAGCTGATGCGTTCGCCCGAATCGAGTGGGGCTATAGTCAATGCCTACGAAGACGATGCCATTGCCTATATGTGCGGGGTGGCCGATGCCAGCTATGCCGACCGGGCCCAGCGCTGCCGGCGCCACGTGGTCTACGCCAAGCAGGTTGGCAGTTTCTTTCTAGTTGATGAATTCGCCGCCAAGGAGGACGTACTGTCCTCCTTGCAGTGGAATTTGCACTCTTGGGAACCCTTTGAGGTGGATGAACAAGAGCGGACATTCCGCTGGGGCAGAGGGGAGAGCGCGGTGACCGGCGTGGTCATGTGCCACCCCGAAGGATTCTTCAGTTTGAGCGAGGGCTGGGATCCGCCGCCCATGAAAGCCAAGTGGAACGACGAATGGCGCAATCAGTTTCATCTCCAATTTACGCCTACGCTTCTGCAAAATCAGGTGCAGGACGCCGACCAACGGGCGCAATACCCGTCTGGGTTTATCTCGCTGCCGGGCCGGAATTTGGGCGTTGTATTACAGACGAAATTGCCTGGACAGTCTGTGGAGTCTATCGAGCGTTGGCTGGAAGAGGATGGCCGGGAAGTGGTCGCCGTTGGCGCCACGCGTTTCACGGTGATGCCGATGGAAGAGGCGGGAGGGATCGTGGGGGAAGTGAGCGTGGATGGGACGCGATACCAATTTGGTGATGCTGGGCTTGGCCAGGTATAATACCAATTTGAAGCACTAATGGTCGGATGGTTAAATTCTAGGCCGTATTTATCGACCTTGGCCCTGGATTGCAGGGCCAAGGTCGTCCTGTGCTGTTTTGTCCGGCTAGCCTACTGCAACAAAAGCATCTTCTCTATTTTGCGCTGATTGTCCCAGGAGACTTCGGCGAAATATGGCCCCGAACCCACCTGGGCACCCTTATTGTCGCGGCCGTCCCAGGTGATGCTGTAGCGCCCGGCTGGTTGTTGCGCGTTGAGTAGTTTCCTCACCGTCTGGCCCTGGGCATCGAAAATACGCAGCGAGACCTGTCCGCTGCTGGGCAGGGTATAGGAAATAACGGTGGAGGCGTTGAAAGGATTGGGGTAATTGGCGTCGACAGCAAAGGCGTCCGGGGTGGCCGCCGTTTCGCCCACCGCGGTATTGGTCGGGCCCGGTGGCAAGGTGATTTCCCATATGCTGCCATCGACGTTGCGGGCATATTCAAGCACATAGATTTTGTTGCCTTTCATCACCGCGTCAACCGGGCTGGTAAAACCGCGCACCAGGCGGGTGATTTGGACTTGGTAATTGCTGCCGTCGGCGTTTTTGCTCAATTCGAGATGGAGCAGATCCTCGCCGGGGTCGCCAAAGGGGGTGTACTTGCGCAAATCGGCGTCGTTTTGGCTGAGGCAGAAACCGTCTCCGGCCCATTCTTCCTGCAAGGCGAATTCGGTATCAAAGACGACACCTAACGGCGAACTGTGTGGGGTGAAGGTGCTGATCTGTACACCCTCGTCGCTGGCGTCTTTGATAAGTCCGTCTGCAGGGTCCCGGTATTTGTCGGCGTCGGGCCCGCTGCTGATGACCGGGTCGGAGAAAACGACCCCGTCGGGAGGCGGAGGATAGTCTGGATCGTTGTGGAAGCTATTTTCCATATTGATGCCCACGACCAACAAATTATCCGAATCGGGCGGATCGAAATCGGCGAAGCGCTGGGGGGTATCTTCGGCGGCGATGCGCCAGGGAAAGCCGTAGTGGTGCCCGGGCCGGATCCAGTTGAGCTCTTCGGGGTTGTCGCGGGTATCCGAATTCTCGGCGGCGAAAAGGTCGCCGTTGGGCGCAAAGGCCATATCGAAGCTATTGCGCACGCCATCGGCGTACAGGTAGGGGGCCAGACCGGCCTCGTCGTTGGGCAGCACCAGGTCCTCGGAATCTATGGGGATGCGGAATATGGCCGAGGTAATAGGGTGCTCGCGGCCGTCGTTCTGTTCTTCGCCGTGATCGGTGCGCGAGCCGCTGTTGACCAGTAGGTACTGACCGTCCAGGCTCAGCTCAATGGCGTTGAATTTATGGTCGCGGCCGGTGCTTTCGGCGTAGGGCTCGCTTTCGGCCACGGTAGACCAGACGCGCTCGTCGTCGACCATTTTGCCGCGGACGATCAAACCGATATTATTGCCGTCGACGACGGGGTTGCCCACCAGATAGAAGGTGCCGTCCGGCCCTACGGCAAAGCCGGTCGCCGTGCGGACGCCATGGTCGGGCCAAGAATAGAGTCGTTCGTTGCTGCCGGTCTCCACATCGACCGAAAAAAGTAGGCCGTTGATACCCAAATAAAAGATTTCACCGGTGGTCGGATTCTTGGCGATGCGGATATAGTTTTTGCCGACTTCCAATACCTGGCGGATCTCTATGCCCTCTTGCAGGGCTTCCGGTTGGCCCTGGGCCCAATCTGGATAGACGAATAGGGCAACGGTGAACAATTGTAGGGTCAATAATTTAAAACGCTGTGCAAGCATTGCGAAAATTTCTCCTTTACGAGGTCGGCAGGTATTTAGAATATGGGCTTTATGAGGTCGTTAGTCTCGGGTAGAAAAATGGTATTGGGTCCAGGGCCTAAGGAAGGTGCTGGGAATACGTTGGTATGAAACCGCTGGACGGCTGTCGAAATTATTCGCGGCCAGTTTGTGGCACCGGAGCGCCGCCCGAATGCGGCTCCGAATACCTTTAATTATCATCTGCATTTGTGTTAAAGGAGTCAAATGCCACAGTATCTCGCCCATTGGCATTGCCAGGGGAGACGGCCAGGATAGCAGCGGCCTAAGGGGGTGTCTGTCCCAAACACAGCGAGCTTTATGTGGTATTGGCCTGTCCCGCAAGGGTTACAGGTTGGCTTTTAATGCTGTCGCTTTTGGCCTGCACGGCGATAGGCCCTGGCGCCTCGGTTGACTGAAGGATCAACAGGCAGCGGCCGTTGTGGGTCGGGCAGTTGGGCGTATCGTATCTGTCGCGCGCTTTATTGGCCCCATTGTCGGTGGCCAGCAGTCGGTACTCGCCGTTGATGTCAAAGGTGATCTCGCGCTCACAATGGCGAACGGGGTTGCCGCTTTGGTCTAGGAGCTGCGCAGTTAGGTGGACTACGTCGTAGCCGTCTGCAGCGATGGCGGCTTTATCGGCCGACAGGGCAATTTGGGCGGGCTCTGCCGCTGTGTGAATTGTGTAAGCGATGTCGGCATTCGGGGCCCTGCCCACGGCGCGCAGCGTGCCCGGGGCAAATGGCAGACTCCATTTGATGATACGGTCCGCGAAATCGGCCAATTTTTTGCGGCCGTGGGATTTTTCATCGAGGAATACCTCCACGACAATCTGTTGGCCGGCGGTATAATTCCAGTGCAGGTTGTAGGGTTGCCAACCCCAGGTGCGCCGTTTCCAGGCCCCTTCCTCCTGGTCTACCACCTCGTCGTCGGCATCGAGTTTGTAGTCGGATTCGGCCAGGGCGACGGTGGAGGCGAATACGTGCGGGCTATCGTTCCAGAAGGTTTTAAAGTGGTGATAGCTGGGCGTATCGAAGGCGGCAAAATCGAGCAGACCGCTGCCGCTGCCGCGCCGCCCGCTGGTAGAGGTCTCCCCTAGGTAATTAATGCCGGTCCAAAGGAAAATGCCGGGCATAAAGTCCTTTTCCAAAGCCGGTTTCCATTCGCTCCATTTGCACCAGTTTTCGGCGCCGTAGATAAGTTTTTCCGGATAGTTTTGGCGGCCGTAATCGTAGAGCACGGTGCGGTAGCTGTAGCCGACCATATCGAGGGTGTCGGTATAGCCGGAGAAATGGCCTATTGATGGCAGCACGAGATTGGCCGTTACGGGCCGCGTCGCATCCATTTCCCGGACCCATGTAGATAATTTTGCGGCGGTTTCGGCCAGCACATGGTCGCCGTGTTCGAGGGCGGCGAAATTTTCTTTTAATGTCTCTGTATCATGCGGCGGCAAGGTCCAGTAGTAGCTGGCCTCGTTGGTCTTGTCCCAATAACCGGTGGCAGCACCGTAATTGGGATAGGTCCATTCGACTTCGTTGCCCAGGCTCCACATAACGATCGAGGGGTGGTTGCGGTCGCGTTGCACCATGCTTTTTATATCCGTTTCGCCCCATTGGCCAAAGTAGCGGGTATAGCCCTGGGTGACCTCTTCGGCGACGCGCTCTTTATAGTTTTTTCTCTTGTCTTTGGGGTGGTCAAATTCATCAAAGGCTTCGTCCTGGACCAGAAATCCCATCCGGTCGCACAGGTCGAGGAAGCCTTCCGACGGCGGGTTGTGGGCGGTGCGGATGGCGTTGCAGCCGGCTTCTTTCAATAAGCGCAGGCGGCGTTCCCAGACGCCGTCGGGGACAGCGGCGCCGACCCCGCCGCCGTCTTGGTGCAGGCAGACGCCTTTGAGCAGGATTGAGCGGCCGTTGAGGCGGGCGCCAGTGGCCGAATCGTAATCGAACTGGCGAATGCCAAAGGATGTTTCGCTCTGATCCACCGGATTGCCGTCAACCGAGATCATGCAGCGGACCCGGTAGAGATAGGGCGAGTCTATATCCCAGCGGTGGGGCGCGCCAATGCTATGGCTTTGTTGGTAGGTGGCCCGCTGGTTGGCCCCAAGTTCTAACCTTGAAGTCGCCTCTGAGACCTGAGCCCCGGCCTCGTCAAATAGCTGCACCGTTAGATTGAATCGGCGCGGACTATTGTGCCGGTTCGAAATGGCGTTGGTGAGGCTGACTTGGCAGGCGTCGGCGGAAATCTGCGGCGTGGTAATTACTGTGCCCCACTGGTCTATGCTAAGCGGGTCGGTGGTGACCAGTTTGACGTTGCGATAGATGCCCGAACCGCTGTACCAGCGGCAGTCCAGATAAGCGCGGCGGTCCACCCGTACGGCGATGGTATTGGCGCTGGCACCGTAGCGCAGATGGGGGGTGAGATCGCGACTGAAGGCGGTGTAGCCGTAGGGGTGGTCGCCCAGGGATACGCCGTTGATCCAGAGGGTGGAATTATTGTAGACGCCGTCTAATTCGATCCGCGTCGTTTTGCCGGCCGCCGTTTCCGGCATGCAGAGCTGTTTGCTGTACCAGCCGATGCCGCCCGGTGTCTGGTCCGAGGGGCTCGTGGAATTGTGGGCGAATGCTTCGTAAATACTCCAATCGTGCGGCAGGCGGACGGATTGCCAAGGGGCGTCGGGGCCGGGTGGTTGGGAGGAGGCCTGCTGGGCTTTGGCGAACTTCCAGTCCAGATTGAAATCTTCAATGGTGCGCATTGGTTTGTCGGTCCTGTTTTTTCGGGGCAATCGTCCGCTGCCGTACAGCCTGTGTATCACTAACGGACAGTTGGTATAAGTAGTCAATTTAAAATTCGGGCCTAAGTCAATGGAAAATAGACAAATGTGCTTTTGGCATATGAGTTGCTATATCTATGAATCAACTGCCTGCCGCCTAATTGGGGGCTGGGCGCGGCAGGAGACGCGCGCCGTTTGTATCGGGCTAAAAATTCAAGAAGAGGCTGAATATGCTGTATAACTACCTAAAAATCGCCGTGCGAAATCTGCTGCGCTACAGGCTCTATTCCCTGGTCAATATTACCGGTCTGGCTATAGGCATGGCCAGTTTTTTATTGATCACGCTCTATGTAATGGATGAGCTGAGCTACGATCGATTTCACGATAAGGCGGAGCGGACTTACCGCATGGCTACGCCGACTAACGGCCGCTTGCCTCTTTGGTTGGGCTCATTATTGGAGGAGGAAATACCCGATGTCGTAGAGACGGTGCGAATCCACTACAACAATAAGCCGCTAATTGTCAGCGGCGATAAACGGTTTTACGAGAAAATCCATTTCGTCGAAGGAAATATCTTCGATATTTTTGATATCCCCTTTATCTATGGAGACTCGCAAACGGCCTTGAGCGCGCCCCGCCGGATGGTCATTAGCAGGGAAATAGCCGAGAAGTATTTCGGCGATGAGAACCCGCTGGGGAAAATCCTGCGTTGGGACGATAGAACCGATTACGAGGTAACGGGGGTGGTGGAAGTACCTCGCCTTACCCATTTCCATTTCGATATCCTGGTGTCCGAAACCAGTATTACTTGGCTAAGGGACGATGTCTGGGGCACCGAGTGGAACGAAAAGGGGGCCTGGTATTACAGCTTTACCTATCTCTTGTTGGCTGACCCGGGCGCCTCGTACGGACTGGCGGACAAAGCCCTCGATCTGGTGGGGCGCATCAAGGGGCAGGAAGCCCGTGACGTGGCCGAGAAATGGGGGGGCTTTTTCCTCCAAGCCTTGCCCGATATCCACTTGCACTCACAGTTGCCGGTTGAGATTGAGCCCAACGGGGATATTGAGAATATCTATATAAGCGTTGCCGTAGCGCTCCTGGTATTGCTGATCGCCTGTATAAATTTCGTCAATCTCTCCACTGCCAGGGCGGTTAAAAGGGGGCGGGAGATTGGCGTGCGAAAAGCGATAGGGGCGTACCGGGGACAGCTTTTTCAACAATTTTTAGCCGAGTCCATTCTGCTGTCCGTGGCCGCATTGGTGCTGGCGTTGGGACTGGTCGAGTCCTGTCTGCCGATGTTCAATGCTTTTTTTGACAAACAACTGGTGTTGGTGGGCGGGGCGCCCTTTTTATTGCTGGGGGCTTTTGTCTTGGCCCTGTTGGTCGGCGCTTTTTCAGGTCTCTACCCGGCGCTAATTCTATCTGGGTTCCAGCCGGCAAAAGTATTGAAGGGAAAAACCAGATCGAGCGGAAAAGACGGTCTTTTGCGCAGGGGGTTGGTGGTATTTCAATTCTCTGTATCTATTGTAATGCTTTGTGCTGCAGGCGTTATATACAGCCAGTTGGATTATTTAAAAGAGAAAAAGTTGGGCTACAATAAAGACCAGGTCCTATCCCTATTTATTTCCTATCCGGGCCTCAATGAGCGGATGCCTGCTGTGGAAGAGGCCCTGCGGCAGCATTCCGGCATTGTCAATACTGCTTCATCCGCCAAGCTGCCGGGTCAGGGGTTGGGGCTGAAAGGGAGTCTACAAACGGTCGGTTCCTCGGAGCCCTTGTCTTTGCCGTTCCTCAACGTCGAACCCCAATTTATCGAATTGTTCGAGATGGAGCTCTTGGCGGGCAGGACTTTCTCGCCGCAGGTCGAAACCGATATGAAGGACGGACTGATCCTCAATCGGGCCGCCTTGGATATGTTGGCTATTGGCTCGCCGCAAGAAGCGGTGGGAACGCTGCTCAGCTACAGTACGCAAACCCCCGGCGATGTGCCGGTGGTCAGCGAGAGCGCGCGCTTATTAGGGGTGGTTGAAAACGCGCATCTGCAACCATTGCACCACCAGATAACTCCTATGGCCTTTTTCTATTTTCCCTCGTTTTGGGCTTTTTCCTATACTAGCATTCGGGTCCATGGGGATAATCTGCCAGAGACAATAGGTTTTATAGAGGATACATGGGATGAATTTATCCCGGAATTTCCTATCGCCTACCATTTCCTCGATGATGATTTTGCTCAGCTGTACGAAAAAGAAGAACGACTGGGCACGTTGCTGGGTATTTTCGCGGGACTCTCTGTATTCGTCGCCTGTTTAGGCGTATTTGCTCTGGCGGTTTTTACCGTCGAGTGGCGCACCCGGGAAATTGCCGTGCGCAAAGTACTGGGCGCCTCGGAGCAGAATGTCGCGGGGCTGCTCGTCTGGGATTTCACCCGTCCGGCCCTGGCGGCCAATCTCCTGGCTTGGCCCGTCGCCTATTTTGCCCTTAGCCAGTGGCTGCGGAATTTCGCCTATCATGTCGATATTGGTCTGGGCGTATTTATCCTGAGCAGTATTGCGGTCTTGTCGGTGGCCGGTCTATCCGTCGGCTACCAGACGATTAGGGCCGCGGCGGCCAACCCGGTGCATGCGCTGCGGGGGGAATAATATCGATTTGATGTGGGGATGTCCACGGCCTTTTCGCTCGCGCTTGGACCGCAAAGCGAGTTATGAAATCGCTGCTAGTTTTGATTCTCTTTAGAGACGGAAAATAAGGGGCTGCGTCGACTGGACGCAGCCCCTTATTGGGTGCCGGTAGTATTGAAAGGGCAAAGCGGCTATACCGTCTGGGGGGCCGGCCGGTTAGCTGGGTTAGGCCCACTATCGTCACTGCGCCATATGCACTTTCGGCTCGTCCTGGGTCAGCAATTGGATCGGTTCTGGCTCGACCCGCCAGATTTCCTGGGCGTACTGTCCGATGGTGCGGTCGGAGGAGAAGGGACCGCTGCGCGCCGTATTCAGGATTGACATGCGCGTCCACTGTGTTTGGTCGGCGTAGGCTCTATCGACCTGGGCCTGGCAATCGGCATAGGATTGGTAATCGGCCAGGACCAGATACTGGTCGCGATACAGCAGTTCGTCTAGCAGCGGTCTGAACAGCTCGGTATCCCCGCGCGAGAAAAAGCCGCTGCGCACCAGGTCGATAACTTCGCGCAATTCGGCGTTGTGGTTATCACTGGACTTTTGCAAAACGCGGTTAGTATGCATTAATTGGTGCAAAATGTAGTCATTCCCCACCCCCTGTCTCGGATTGGATGCCATGCCTGCCATTATCGGCTTTCCCACGGTGGTTGAA
>WLWI01002413.1_pt1 | contig 16128 bp, 15 predicted proteins | sample 6701501 | NCBI WGS metagenome assembly WLWI01 (sample SAMN12718690, study PRJNA515312) | sponge metagenome | isolation source: marine sponge | host: Mycale hentscheli | place: New Zealand: South Island, Marlborough, Capsize Point | collected 2014-11-01
CCTGTATGCTAAATTTAAAAACTGGACCTTATCAGTAGCTTCAGTGTTAGAAGTCAAAATCATTCATATAAAAATAGTATAGTCTTTAGGCTCGCTCGCCATTTGTGCTCAAGCACACCACTAGTTAAGGGCCATGACATGTAAGGTTGTTTCACCTCTCCCTAATAAAACACCATTGGCAATCATTATCCCATAACTCACTACGTACTCCGGACCCCTGACCCAACACACTTCTTCCCGTGTAAATGCTCCAGATGCCGAGGCGTTTGAAAATTTATAACTAAACGAACCCCAAACGCACCACACCAACTTACCGAGAACTATGAAAGCGCCACTTTCCGGACTACTGCAAGAAGCTGTAGTTATTGTCAATTGCTGTCCGACTATGGCAGAGAGCAAGCCCACATAGGTGGCAGTGACTTGAAAAGGAATGGACACTCCACCAATAGACCCAATCCGGCAATTTCGAAGAGGAAAAGGCACTTCAAAAATGAAGCCTTTCACGACTGCTCCATTTCTGCACACCGTAGGCGTGAACATTGCAGGATCAGTGGGCTTAGCTCTGTAGATGAGACGGAGAAGTCTTTGTGACTCGCTCAAGGTCAATGTGTTTGTGCCATCTTCTTTACTCAGCCCGAGGGGTCCTACCGGAGCAAAATAACTATTACGTCTCAGCTATTGACTATTATAGCAAATTCTGAACGTACTAAAAGTATTACAAAAATTGCATTATAAAAATTAATCTCACCAAAATTTATCGCAGTCATATTACTTCCCAAAAAAGACAGGAATCTTCCAGATGGAAGCATATTGGATGTAGTGAACAGGATCAAGGATACACAGGTGCCTCCTGTGTACTCTGCCAACTCACAGGGGCCTTGGCTCTGCTTCACACTGAGAAAGGGCACATCTAAAGGAAGATTGATAGAAAAATTCTGGCCATTTCCTGAATCCGGAGCTTCAACAATGGCAGTTGTACTCGTAGAAAAGACGGCGCATATCTCCCCGCTTCCGTAAACTGGAAATACACAAAAACGATTGCAGACGTGGATGGCTACAACAACATACTACGTCTCCTGTGCAAAAGCTAACGAATTGTAACCGTTTGTGGAACAAAGACTCTAAAGCTATTCCCGCATCCCATTGTTGTCTGCTACCCCAATTGCTTGACTTACAATTGTACCTAACTGGCGAAGCCGGATCGACGTCTAAGGGAGGGGGATGCCTAGTTGGAACTGCAGTGCTGTTTTCTACAGCAGTACTCTGGGGATGAGATAGAACTACCAGAAAAACCGGAAGGAAGCAAGCAGAATAATAGCTGTAGAACCTGGAGGGAGCCATGTTCACTGAGCTCGCAGCTTTCGCTTCATTCTCCTCCACGTTTAACTTTTTACTATTTATTTGTTCGAGCTAGATCTACTCCGATTAATCATCACGTTCGCGTTCTTAACGACTAAGTTAACCTTCCGGTGACGTTTCATGACGTCACAAGTGCGCTGGATTGCGCCAACCCTCTAAATGAATGTAATAGTTTCAAAAATAAACTCGAGATACCTTGACACCAGTATAGCGGATACACCAGTATAGTGTGTTGATATGAATGATGTGAATAAAATAGCAAATGATAATACAGAATGATTGCATGACAGTGAATGATCAGTTGCAACGAAAATAATGTGACATTGATGTATAGCATGATGATGGTGGCGTGTTGTGTGGGAGCCGGTAGAAGTCGTCTGTGGGAGGAACTCAACTAGATTCCCCTGGATTCTGATTGCTACTGAGTTGATCAGCAAACATATTGTCTCCTAAATAAAAGGAATTTATCAATGATAAGAAGCAAGATAAAAATATAGATTTAAGGAATAAAGAGGTCTGGTGGATTTATTTGCAACGAAAAGTGTTGCATTTTAAAGCTTGTATATATATTATATACATTCTGTTAGTTTTATCACAACTATTGATGTTGATAGCTTCAATTAGCTTTTGTTAGAGCTAATCAGCTAGCAAATACAAGCAACATTCTCCCAAATTGAACACTTAATGGGCTAACGATGAACATGTCCACAAACTCAAACAATTCTCAGTCATAAACTCTAGTCAATCAGCTGAACCAGACCAAGCCAACTTTCTTTGCCATAAACTCGCAAGGGTCCAGTCAACAGCTAGGAGAGTTGTCTGACTTACTCATGTCTTCTAACATGTTGTAGGTATCGCTGACAATCTTGTTGACGCCGCTGACTGTCTTCAGGATCACACTAGACACTGACGAGTCCGTAAGATCAGATTCTCTGTTGTGGTTAGTGAAACTGGCCGTGCGCGGTGAAGATATCTCTTCCTGTCCACTCATCGCAAAGTTACAGTTAGACACTGGAGTCCCTCCTGTACACACACACATGTACATGTGCACAATAAAGCCTCTACCTCTAAGTATGTGTGCATGTGTGTGTGTGTTGTGAGAGGGTGTAAGAAATTTTGTTGTTTTATTGTTGCTAGTATTATAGTATTGTCATTGTTATTAATAATGATAACTGTTATTATTTTTTATCATATACTTGATAAAATCTATCTTGAGAAAACACTACGACAACCCAGTGGACAATTAACTATAGTAATACATTTTCAAGCCCAGAAACTTCTTGACAAGGTATGGTTTATTTAGTGCTGAGAAACAAAGTAGAAGTGTGTGGTTGTAATATCAGATGATAAATGTAGCTCATAACCTCCACAATTATTTGTTATAATTATTATTATTATTTTTTTTTTTTACTGTAGTCACTCAGACGATTAACAAGGTGACAAACAAAGATATTATTATAGCATTGGTTGACACATTCAATTTCCTCTAAATATTACAGTTGCAAATCCAAGCATTGGGGTTATTTTCTTTCAAACACTTTACCCGCTTGTAAATCAACACAGCCCGTATACAGAGGCACCTCAGCAGCTGATGCTGTTTATTTAAACAACAAACTACAACTAAGTTCAAAAGATTAGGCAATGTCTGTAGCTGAAACTTTCTTTGTACTACTTCTCTTGCAAGCCAGGAGCCCCTTTCACTTAGGGTATCAAGTAAAGTCGTTTAAATTCTTCTCTTGATTCTTGTCATATAATCTCTCCACGTGTGTATCTCAGTCCATTAGAAACCGTGGGATGAACCAATAAAAGATTCACATTGTAAATGAAGCAATATTTGTCATGAATGAACTCAAGTCAAGTGGGCCTGGCTGTCAGATGATGAATGACCTTCAGGCAACTGTTGTGATCACACGTGTGTGTGCGTGCATGTGTGTGTGGTGTACAGGCACAACAGGCACAACACACACACACACACACACACACACACACACACACACACATGCAGACAACAATTATCAAAACATGCATGTAAAATAAAAATACATGCACAGCAGAGTGTGAAGAGGCTCTAAACAACCTAACATTTCCCCCCCCCCCCCCCATTCAAGCCGCGCCTCCTGAGCACACACATGGAACCTCAACCATACCCTTACCAGAACTCCTGCCCTGTAGCAGACACTGGGGGACTTACCAGTTCCAGAGCTAGCAACAACACCACTGTCAGAATCCAACCCAGGGCAAGGCAGACTGAGAGCTATAACATAAAACAACAACAATAACAACAACAACAGTAATAATAATAATAATAATAATAATAATAATAATAATAATAATAATAATAAATAATATTAATACATTCCAACTTACCAGGTGGCACATCTTTCACTTTGACTTCTGCTGAAAACAGACGCACAAAGCAAGAGATAACTGAATGCACGGTGGGTGATATCACTACTACATATCACTACTAGCATGCAATTGTAGATTTTGGCTGTGACCTTCAAAGGAGGCTAAACAAGTTTGATAATATTAAGCAAATTAAGTACAGATCAATTAGCCACCAGTCAAAGACAGTCTCTTTCGTGGCCAGAGCTTCCCAGCTCTCACTCATTTCTTTTTCTAATTTCATGGGCCATTACATTAGGCTGAACTCTGGATACTTCACTAAACCACATCAAGCTGCCCAGTGCCTTAAAGGCTTATCAAAGAGCATTACTTATGTACTCGACAGTGCCACATCTTGTCATAATGTTAAGTAAATGACTGCTGGTTATCTAAATATACTATTCCTCCCTCCCTCCTAAACTTATATCCCCCTAATGCATATAGTGAGGTGTAATGCATATAGTATGAGAGAGGTGTCAGTGCGGTTATCTACTGTGTACATGCAGCTACAGACAGTGGGTCAGTGACCACTACCAGGCAGTCTAGCAAATAAGGTGTGAAAGACTTCCAATCACACCCGTGTTTACAACTCTTATTTAACAGCTGCACCTGATAATGACCGTGGGTGAATGTCCCATCCCCATGCTGAATTTATTCAACAGCAGGTATAAAAACAATAACACTTGCACTCTGGGGGCAAAACCACATAGCCTCTAAGCTAAAGCTATTATGTATATACATCCCCACACAACGAAGTGTGCTGGTGAACAAAACTAGAGGAAGAAGGACATGTACACTTTAAGCAGCTACATGGGGCAGGTTACAATAATGTGCCAGTGTTTAAATTGTCACAATCCTGCAGATTGTCCAGTTATGCCCAGTTACTCATTTAGATTCATGCTGACAGATGGCACTCCCCCTCCTCTCTCTCTCTCTCTTTCTGGTTGCTAGGCAATAAACTTAAGTAATTAATCACAAGCTCTACAGCTTCACCACAATGTGCTGACCTGGCTGATTGCTGGTGTGGGGTAGAGCCACACTCTTCTTCCTGAATCTCTGTGCTACTTGCCTCAGGACAAGCACAAACACAACAGTAATCACAACCGTTACCACGGTGGTTGCAATCACACTGATGACTATTACCAGGTCATCTATAAAATAAAATAAAAATTTTTAAATTTTATATTGGTGGGTTGTTAAACTTCTTACTACTGATGTGCCACTGACCATTGCCTGTTGAAGTGGCGATGTGGGTGGAGCCAAAGTGGGTGGAGTCGTGCAGTGTGGTGGCCTGCGTGACTTCGGCAATGGGGCCGGCTGTTGGTGTCAGCATATTGGTAAACGCCGTGCTTCTAGGAGGCACGCCATCACCGCTATCGACAGTGTTGGCAGTCACGCCTTGGTCCGTCTCTCCAGTGGTTGGTTTCACTACTGTAGGGATCTCAGAGGTCATAGCTGCAGGCTGGGTGGCTGGGCGGGTAGGCGTGGCAGTCCTGTTTGACAAAGGAGGGACACTGGTGGTGGTGGAGGCATGATGGGTGGTGGAGATAGGTGTAGTGGATTCAGCTGTGCAAATAGAACAACAGCTTCTATGATCATAGCAAAGAAATGAAGTGTTTGTATTTGTCATATAAATACTAACTAATACAGCCTGCTCTGTTGTCTACGGACATATATTTCATCAAGAGACTTTGTGTATTTATTTCACTGCCATTGAGATTATATCTTTTTGATAATAACAACTGATAATGCTGATAGATAGTCACTATAGTAACAGTATATTAACAGGCTTGGTTACTACTACACATGTGCAAGACAACTTGCACACACATAGGATCAATCCTGGAGCACTGGTAATCTACACTAAATGCCTCACTTAATTAGATTTATAACAAGTAGCAAATGTTTGCATTTCATCGTGATGATAATAATAATAATAATAATAATAATAATACCCATGATTATTTGTGCCCCTAACTGATTAGATCAAGATCGTTATGAACGCAACCCTTTATATACAAATATTCATTATTTAGTAAAAAAAAAAAAAAAGAGAAAACATGGCAGTGCAAAATGAATGCTGTGTGTTTGCTGGTTTCTTCCGAAAACTATCAATTTGTCCTCCAGCCAAAAAATTAGAACTGTAGTTGAAAGAAAGACTGTTAGGGGCGTTGCCTGTAGCTCAAAGCTGATGAACCACAGCTTACATTTTCCTATAGAAAAGGAAAGAAAAAAAACCCTGGCACATTAAAGGCCGCTCGTTGAGTACTACATTTAGAGACGACTAGATGATAAGCAACACACATGGACATCCACTCAGAGTGCCTGTAAACACACGCATGCATGCACGTACCATGAAGACCACTATTAAATTATCCAATCCTATAAGGAAAGTTGGCACCAAATAGAGTTTTACACATCATCTTGACGTGTGCGCATCCTTCTGTCCCCATTGAGGAGGCACACCACACCCCCTTATGCTGTTTATGTCACGTAGAGATCACTGAAGCACGTGCTCACAGCTAATAAGGGCTTAGCGGGTCATAAAACTGGCTCTAACTTGTAACACGATTACGATCCAAAACTGCAGCCTCATATAAATAGTGAGTTGCGTCACTGGAATAGTAACTACTCCAAAAGTCCTGAGTCAGCTGGTAATGTGTACACACAAACAAATCTTTCACTATCTGTACACACCCTGCTGGGCCAGCCTGCCCGGGTGGTGGGGCTGTTTAGACTTGCCTGGAGCCAGTGCACTATGTCTTGTGGTTGTAGCGGTGCAATTCGTATAGTTGCAAGCATATTGTACAGTTTCAACATTGTACATAAATTGTTCCTATGATAGCATGGTCTGTCAGTCACTGAGCGAGCTGAGCCAGCCATCATGTACCTAGCCTCGTGCATACCACACATACAACACTGGACCAGCTCTTACGTAATTAGGCAAGCCGGCTAAAGTTGACACAACTTCAGGTACAAAGGTCAAGACTAACTTTCAGTTGCTTTCCACAGTTCAAGATTGGGAAAAAGTGTGTGTGTGTGTGTGTGTGTGTGTGTGTGTGTGTATCCGTGTGTGTGTGTGTGTATCCGTGTGTGTGTGTTCGTTTTGGGATGCCTTACCAGTAACAGTGATATTGATCCTAGATGAGACTGGGCCTTCGGTAGAATTGCACGAGCCATAAGCCAGGTAGATGGTCGTGGGGTCTGAAAATAGCAGAGACAGATTTGCCGGGAAAACTGTGGTCACGTAGGGCATGGAGAACCCGTTGCTGTTGAGAGAGCTCTGGCAGCCCTGGGTATTGCTGTTGGGGAGAAGAAAGAAGGAAAAGGACTGGCCAAACTGGCCGTTTGCCATCCTCTCACACAGAATTGGGTTGATGGAGGATTGCCCAGTGAAGAATTGTTTCCGCAGCTCATATTCCAGCCTTGTTCCCCGACTCACAGGCAGTGTGCCACTCTCTGGGATGGAATTGACAAGTGACACACCTTCAGGCCCTAAAATTAAATTGAAAAGCAATTACAGAAAGTGTAGTGTGAGATTATCTTGTATAAATATTATATATATTTTGCCATCAGTGAGCCTTATTCTGTTTACCGTAGAATATACTGGTGACAATGACAGTTCCATTAAAGGTGTGGTAAGATACAGTGAAGTTTCCCCTCCTGCCAAGGTTTCCTCTGTTGATAATGTAGACTCTGTCACACAGCTCCCCAAACGTGGCAGCCACCTCATTTGGGCTTAGATAGCAGGCTTCTTCCACATGCACAAGAGAGAACATTGCCCTCTCGTAGTCATCTAGACCATCCCCATAAAAGGAACCATTGAGCCTTGGACTATCCACTGGCTGCAGGATAGTGTGGCTCCCAGCAGTCACTGGGCATACTACGTTCACTCTCTGGCTGCCGATTCCTAGAATAGGATACAAGAACTGCTAAAAAGTATCGAAATGCTAATCTTGCTGTGATACAGCCTCTCCTTTCAAATTGCTAATCGCCGACTAATCTCTCACTCTCTAATTGCATACCATAATACAACGCGCCTCCTACTCCTTCTCCTGGTGAAAGGCCCCGCTGTATTCTCATGGAGCTGGCTACAGATGCAAGAAGCACTGAAATTAGCGTCTTTAACTTCAGCCAGTGACTTCTGGAAGCCATGGCATCGGGGTATCTTTAAAAGCTACGCAGCTACCCCCCCAATAAAACTCCTGCGCAACAACTGAACTGTTCCTCCTGCAGCTCAAGAGACCAGACTTGTTGCACAACAACGGGTAGCTAGAATGAAGCGGCGGGAATATAGCGGCTAAATCAATTAGTAGTTTATTTCCGCTATCCCGAGGATAAGAACTCACATTATTTTGTTGACGATACTTTACCATTAAATAGTTCTGCAAATTGCACTACAGTGATGGCAATTATAATTGACATCGAAATCATCACACACACCCACACTATAATTCGAGGACGGTGCCTTTTTTTGTTGTTGTTGAGTTTATCCTAACTGATGACAGACTTGTTTCCAATAAGAGATTAGTTATCTGCATGGACTCTCTCATTGATACAAGAAAACAATCAGCATTTGGTGTATAATTATAATCCATTTTGAAGACTGATAAAGCTGATGTTCTTCCCAATAGATCTTTGAGTATTACCACAGGCCTATTTTAGGCCACTTTTTGATAAACTGTTCATACAAGTAATAGCTATAATTAATCTTTCCAAATGTTGAACGATACTTTCCTCACCAAGGTAAAACTTTTGTTCAAGAGTTATTTGTAAACACTCAATGAGCTAATCTGTAAAGTGACAACACTTAAATTTTTCTATGGACTGCACAAAAAAAGTTCTGACAGAAAAAAGTTGCCACCTTGATAAGTGAAAGGCTATAATCATTGTATAATTGAAGGAAACTTAAAACATGTGGGATAGTTAGATGAGCATGTGTTCAGTGCAATACTTGCTCAGAGAGTGAGTAGAAATCATTGTTTAAAGGAATTCTGATATAAAAATAGTCAAAATATTGACATACCAAATAGCTAATGTGAGTTGAGAGTTTTGAGTATGGCATGTGTCCTTCGCTTCACCTACAAAGACTGCTTAAAACTGAACTGACTGACTGCATCCCACACACAGTGTGACTAACACAATTTAATGGATTTTATTTAAAAAAATACTTGTAATGTTCGAGCGAAAAAACAAAAAACAAAACAAAACAAAACAAACAAAAGCAACAAGATAATTCAGACTATAAATAAAATAAAGTAATAAAATTGATGCTTGTTTTTGGTAGAACCATGTTATTAGAAACAACAACAGTAAACAGTATATCAATGACAATAACAACAACAATAACAATAATAATAATGATGATGATGATGATGATGATGATAATAATAATAATAATAATAAAAATAATAGTAGTAGTAATAATAATGATAATAATAATAATAAATCTTTTTTTTTATTTGTTTAGTTTCATTTGTGTTCAAGATGTTTGTCATAGCTATTTCATTAAAATAGTTTCTGCCTCCATTTCTCCCAAATCCTGGTCTTCTGCCAATTCTTGGCCATCCAGTATATCATGAAGACCATCCATTCTCAATAATCATCGATTTGTGCTTTAATTAACCACTTGTGCTCAAGTCAGCTTTGGTTGATTGCTGTCCCTATCCTAATCACTTTGGGGAAGCAGATGTCTGTCATGGGGTGTTACCTTGGTGAGCCAACATCTGTCACCTTTACTATGTCCAAGAACATTGCTGAATGGTGCTCATAACTTGAGGATCGGTACAGGGTCTCCTTTTGGAAATACTATAGGTGTGTGTGTGCAAGTCTGAAGTCCATATCTTATGCAGAAAAAAGTTGTATTATATTTGAAGTAGGTCACACATACCCAGTCTTTTCTTGTTCCACCCACACTAATGAATCTTCCCAAGCCAAAGAGGGCACAAATAACATGAAACTTCGTTATAGAATACATGACTGTGTGATCTGCATCATAAATAGGTAAAGCATAGTCAAAAAAATAGAAAATGTGTAAAAAAATATTTAAAATTTGGGATGGCTCAAAATAAAATGGTCCTCTACACACACTCAGTTCCCAGGTCGTTCATAAGCTAGTTATGTGAAAATTGATAACGAACAAGGAGTTGTGAGTCAAAATTTTATTATTTCCTTACTACTGATTTATTAAGCGAATCCCTGAAGTCATGATTTTTAGAAGCAAGAGCAAACTTTTAATATTATTTTTAACACGTTATCTAAGGTATAGTTCAAAACAACTTGTTTTAATTTTACAATTAGTACATTATAGTGAAGAAAGTGCTGCAGAAAAATAGCAATACCATGGTTTATCTGGCTAGCTTTGTTGCCACTTGGACACAGCACAAGACACAGTAATTGTCTTCTTCATAAATTCTTTCTCAGCCTTCAGATCACTGATATTGTTTCATCTTCTCCAATTCCTCAATAAATGAGACAATCAAATTCTTCAGGAATTTCAAAATTAGCTCCTAGACTATTTCTTTCAGATTGGACTTTCCATCCAAGTACGAGTCTATGGTAAGTTGGCGTTATTTAAATTAGCTATTGAGATGATCAGTCTTGATATATGTGCTTGTGGCAAGTGTTTCCTGTTGTTGTTGTTGTTTTTTTGTTTTTTTTTATTTATTTTTTTATTTTAAGAATTAGGAATTTACTTTTGTAGCAGGTAAAACAAACTAAACTAACTTCAGAGATCTCACAGTTTGGTGACCAAACAAGAGCACTAGGAAAACTTTTTTTTATAAGTTCTTCATCAAACTGGATAGACTCAGGATCTTTCCATAAAGTCAATGGAGACACATTTAATAGTGATGTAAGTGGATTTATATTGCAGCTCAATATTTGGCCTAGCTATTTCAATTCAAACAAAAAAGTCATTAGCTACAAAATAAAAAAAATCTTCACTGATAGTTGAATTCTAGCCTCTGTTCTTTAGCTCTTATACCTGACTTCACATTAGCTGTAATTGTTATAATTTATAATTTTAATTCCTGTTTTCTTTTCTTTTAGCTAGCTACCTAGGCTGCTATTCAGTATTTTGAGTTTGTCCTTAACTTTCCGTTCTTATCAATATATGTCTCTTTTTTTTTTTTTAAATTCTCTTTGTCATACAGCTACATGGTTGTTAAGTTATAATGATATAATAAAATAAAATTCTCAGTAGACTTTGGTGTTGTTTTTTTTTTGACAACATGTATATAGCTATCTATAGCTATTTACATAGCTATGTACCTTATTGGAGTGAGAAAATCATGACAGAACTTAAAGAATCATGCCTATCTTGCTAAATTTCAACTCCCATTTCAATTCTTAAGCTTTAACGATAATATGCCTTCACAAAGAGCTAGTGAAACTGACACAAATTTGCCAGGAAATAACTACAGTCTCTTCTATATCTAAACTCAGAGACACCGTCCCTCAAGAATGATTAGTTTGTAATGGCGTAATGCTAATGTTAAAATAACATGTGAGCAAACAGTTAGCAGTAAGATCCTTTGAGTATTCGGAGTCCTCCATACAAATACAATTTTGTAACAGTTGACGGATACAGTGTAGACAATAAATTGGGTAAAATATTTCTGTAGTAGGATAATAGACTAATGTAGGATTTTATCTTCATCAACGGTTGAAAATTTGGAGCATCTCAAATTGCAACACTTTTGCTTTCCAAGAGGAGGACATCTAATTGAACCCAATACACAACAGATGGTTCCATAAATTTTTGTTTGACTCAACTCTCAATCCAGCCTTATTGAGGTGAGTCAACATTTCCTCCAAAGCTTTCAAGTGCTCCACTACCAAACTTACTGTCAACAATGAATACTGGTAGCTACATCTGAAGTGCCATGTAATAAATTTTCCATCAGTCATTAAAAAAATTCCAGGAACAAAACGTTGAGGATATTTACATCTACGCATGACTTCAAATGAATCTTCTATCTTCGGAATTGGGTAGTTATCCAACTTTGAAACTGCATTTACTGTACAACAATAAATTTCAAGATATGAACAGCTTTAAGCCAGGAATGATTGGTGCAGCCCTACATGATACTTTCACAGGATCAACAATGCCTCTTCTTGCAGTCATTGCAACTCATGTTTGGCTTTCTCCCTGAATGCATGTGGAATTGACCACGCATGGCAATGTTTCGGCTGTGTGTGTTTGTTCAGTAATCTTGCAACATACCCAATCCATCCTAGTAAAATGATAGAGAACTATTCCAGCATTTCATGTATGATAGATTTGTTTCCAGTCCAGCTCGACGTGAGCTCAAGCACGTCTGAGAAGACAAGGTCCAGAACCCACAAATTATGATCAATGGCGGATTCTGCACTGACTGATTGTGACATAATCTGTGGTCATAGGGGGACTTATGCCCAATTGCATTGTTGTGTAGACAAAGCAACTCTTCTGTCAGTCTCGTCATGTTCGACTTGATGTTTCATTGTTGTTTGTTAAACGTATTATCCAAATTTGCCACAGCAAAAACATGTTCAGATGATGTTCACATTATCATGTGATGCTCTTCTTGCACTGCTGCTGTTCTCAAAATATTTTCACTATTAGTAATTTTAATTTTCACTTCTTTGATATTTTTGTCGGCTTGCTCCAGTGACTAGTTTCAGTTCCGCCAATAAATATTTTTGCATTCTGACTATCTTTGTAACCAAACATGACATATATATATAACTAGGTTCGATTCAACTAGCAATTACAGTCCTGTCATTCTAATGGACAATTCACACAAGATACAATTAAAATTCAACCGCTGACTATGACTAATGAGATAGCTGAATAGCAAGTGATTATATACATAGTAAAACTACAACATGGTGTAATAGATAAATTAGTTAGAGATTATAGTCACTGGTTTATAGCTAACTCTACAAACAATTGAATTGCATGGAATGGAACTATTCAACTTCTGTGTAATCATCATTGTGTGTGTGTGTTCCCCAAGGTGTCAAGGACAAGCTTTTTCTCAAGGAATTGTAATAGCTAACTCATCACTCAATTTGTTGTCACCCTTATTCATGACTTTTGCAATGTGGCATGTGCTTATCGAGAGTAACCTTTGACCTCCTTCATAGAATTTACCAGTTGTTTCTGGGTAGTTAGTTAGCTAGGACTACTGTGGAGGTATCTGCTAATATAAGTTTTGAGTAAACTTCAAGATTGTACAATAGTCAAGCCAGGAAGAAACAAAACACACTCACAGTCCATATTGAAACTGGGTTGAACATTTCCTTCATTGAATGGCCAAGGAGAAAAGAGTTAGCAATTTATTTTCCTAGATATGACATACTCTCAAAGTACTATTATTAAACAATGTTAAAATGCATAATAATTATACAAGAACCAAACTAGAAACAACAAATCACAGTTAGTACTGGAAATCTAAATTCTTTAATATCTGCAAATCAGATACAATGTTACAGATACAACATTGTTATTCATTTTTAACTACCTAGAATAACAAAAGAGGGGACAATAATGACACTGAGAAGTTTTGGAAGACTTAGAGCGGAAGAGTCTTTTCTCATGAAACCTGTAAAACACACACACACACACACGTACATGTATTTGCTGTCATTGCTTGCCATATAATAACCACACATGTACATGGACACATATTCACACACATAAATGCCCCACGCGCATGCATACATTCAAACACATCAATAATGCTACTTATTAATTTTGTTTGATCAAATCGAATGCAGTACAAATAATCAATCACACTATGAAAGCACCATTAGTGAGCAACACAAGCACATTTCAAGCAAGTACCATGAAATTTCTAGAACAGACTTAAAAAAATAAAATGACAGGCCCAGGCTGAAGCACAGCAACACAGCAGACCCAGGCTTGGCCTAGGCTGAAACACAGCAGTTAAAAAACAACAACAAAAAAAAACAAAAAAAACCCAACAACAACAACAACAAAAAAACCCCCCAAAAAAACAAAAAAAACAAAAAACCCACAGTGACTAAAATATAGCTTCCAATAAAGCATCTGGGCCCATTGCGTTTGAGCAAGAGTTTACTAGTACTTCTCTTTGCTGACTCTTGATGGAGATGGTAGTTATTTAATTTCAAAAATTGCTTTTTCCTTTTGCAAAGGACACCAATTATTATTATTATTAAACAAATACTTAGCACTGCAAAAAGTACTAGAAAAAATGTTGACATCATCAATAAAAATTAAGCTTTTAATAAACATACCTTTAGTGCTTGGGTGGGCAGGTGAAGCAGATGCGAATTCTGATGATGCAGATGAGCTGGACATTATTGTAGGAGGTGAAGTGATTAAGATGGAGGCTGTTGAAATAATGAGTTCTATAATAATCATAACATTAGAACACAAAAAATTCCTCATGAAAGTTGCCTGTGACAAAACTTGCACTTTTTTTTAATTCAGAGTAATGATATTTTAGGGGGAAAACACAAAACTGCTCAAATTTATTCTTGCATCTTACCAGGCACAGTGAAAGAAAAAAATAAGCCTGCTTTGGGGTTATCGCAGGAGCCTGAAGTGATGGTGAAGTTCTGTCCACTGAGAGGATTCTGTCCTATGTAAGACACTCTCACGTCAAAGTGGAAGGAAAAGCCTCCAGCTCCAGTTCCTAGTCTGCAATCAGTAGGAGGAGGTAGATTTACAGAAAAGTCTGCAACACTTCCATTCCTACAGACTCTGAATGACACCCTGGTCATGTCAGGCGGCCGATAGAGAAGGTGAACTTCAGAATTACTAGTACTGAAGGGTAGTATATGACCTCCATTGGGATTACTGAGTCCAAGAGGACCTACATGAACACACACATAGATCCTCACAGCTTTATTTCAAATAAGTCACATAGTCAATTATGGTTATTATGCATTGCAGCCATACTGTTGCTAAAACAACAATATTGTTGAATGCACAAGTTGTTCTAACCGTAGGTTATCCGCACTGAACTGCCATTGTAGTAGACCTCAAATTCATCCTCCTGGAGATTACCACTTCCAGTGGTGATGATTAGCAGTTGGCACATAGTGCCAGCATCGCTAGTCTGCACCAAGTCAATGGGTACACTTGGAGAAAGGTTAGTGGAGAACTGGAGAGATGCATCAGAGGAACATGCACGAATTACTGCAGTTGTTAGTGGAGTTAAAACTAAGCATATCTTTTGGTCTGCATTCCCAACAACTGTAACATCACAAGAAGACGTAAGCTAATTACTGTTTCAATAATAATTATTCCATTTTCATAAAACTTACAATTGTAGTTTACTGGTGAAGCAGGTACTGCATCGGGCGAAGTTGGAGGAATCCGCGTAGTAACAAACTGCGAGACGACTGTAGTAGTTACAGAATCATCCTGAGCTTGCAATGCTGGCGGAAGACACGCCACTAATACCAAGAAACTGAGGGGTAAACAATTGTGGGGTATCCTCCATCCACGATAGTTCATCAGCTTGCCGGTATTAGTTCGGACGCTTAAACGCTGCAGAGAAATATTAGACCGCTTTACTACTTCTCCATGGTAGAATGGGCAGCTTTGTTTGAAGCGTTTTTTTTTTTTAATTCAAGGTCAGAACTTTATCACCTCTGGGTTAGTCTGGCGTAGCCATACCCTTTACCGAACCGCTACTCTGGGAATGGGTCGTGGCCGTACCAAAGTTGTTCTACCGCACATAATATTGCGGCGGTCAATTACCGTTAGCAAATTACCGAGGAATAGCCCTCCTCAACCACAAATAGAAATTCCTATAGTGTCCGTCACCTTTTCAACGCTAGCTCTTTAGCAATCATGGCAAATTTGGGGTAGATATAAAGGGGGTGGGGCACTCACCACTTCCACATTCCTCCAGAACTAATTTGGTATGGACATGTCCCCTGACTCGCGCGCTTTACGCGCTACGTGAGTCTGGCTCCGCCAGACTACCAGTGTGGGTCTTGTGGTACGCGCTTTCGCGACTATGTCCCTGCGCAAGCCACACCTCCTCTTCCCCTATTGGCGTAGCCGAACTTTTTACTTAAAAAAAGGTCAAGTTACGCCAGATCTGCAACTACCGCGCTCGGTAATGGACGTCAAATTAGCGAAATTGCGAGGTAAGAATTGGTTAATTGGCGAGCGAGTGGTGTCAAATTAAAATCAAGGATTTTTGTGGCGACGTACGTATGCCATTTTGTACTTTGACCCCGCGGACGCCTTTATTCGCGCGTTATCTACCACTTATAGCCCGTTACCCGAGCGACCGCGCTTGTCGTTAAGAACTATAAATCTGATACAGTCTGGTATGCCCGTAAGAAAATGTATTAGCGGGGAAAAGTCTGATATAGTTCTTAGCAACCATAATT
>WLWI01002415.1_pt1 | contig 16121 bp, 6 predicted proteins | sample 6701501 | NCBI WGS metagenome assembly WLWI01 (sample SAMN12718690, study PRJNA515312) | sponge metagenome | isolation source: marine sponge | host: Mycale hentscheli | place: New Zealand: South Island, Marlborough, Capsize Point | collected 2014-11-01
ATATGTATAAATAAATATTCACCAGTGGCTGATTAATTATTTACTCTCATTTCACTTGAAATGTATTTCTGCTCAATTAGCTGTATCATTCACTTCCAACAAATGGAGATGTCAACAAGAGCTGTTTTGCTAATACAACTTAGACATATATGCCTTAGCTTATGGCAGTAGCAATGGCTTTAAAGACACATAAACTAAGCAATTAGCTACAATAAAAAGCTATGACTTGTGTATATAGTGGCTGGCAAATAAAACTACTTGTCACTATTTATACATGTTTGTCCTAGCGCACATGAATTGCAGCACTACCACTGGCATTCTATCTATAAATGTAATTCTGCTCAATTAGCTGTATCGCTCATCTCCAACAAATGGAGATGTCAACTTTCAAAAATCTACAATAAAAAAACTGAGATAAAATTGTTATTGACTTGTGTAATAGCTGGCAAATTTAACTACTTGTCACTATTATAGTTATATTTGTGTTTCCTAATGTCTTCTAGAATGTTATTTTATCTCATGATTTGTGACACCAACACTGGAACACAGTCTCCGTAGTAAAACTGTGAGAATCAATATTCATTTGAGCACATGTGAAACTAGTCATCTGCCAGCAAAACACTATTGTATTGCTTATGTGTGTGCTGGAGAGCTACCTTTTAAATTTGTTCATAAGTATATACAGCATATATACAGTTATAACATTCGCAGCAACCACAAGATAAACATATGCTGATAATAGAACTTCACGGCAAACAATTGTCCATTCTATATTGTCCCAAAGTACCCTCATTTGTATTGTCCTTGTAATCAAGTTTTGATAATAGTTGTCTCACCTGAATCACAATTAGAGCCCGTCCATCCTGGGTCACATACAAAAGTGTTATTCATGCAATGTCCATCTCCACAGTTACCTTATAAATATAATGTCACAGATATTGTTGAAAGTCTTTACTTTAATGGAAACTAAACAATATTTTAGAAAAACAATAGCTGCCAAATAATGAATTTAGCTATATACCAATGGTGGAAAGGAAAAAAACCTATCCAAATTGCAGGCTATTGCTTAAATTTTCTCAAAAGAAGTTGTGGTTGGCTGTTATTGCTTTTATTTTACATCTATAACGAGTTACAGTTAGCTACCTCTTGCCAGTTGTAAGTACTAGTCTCACAACATCTTAAAAAAAAAAACAGTTAAATTAACTGACCTGTCTTTGAAGGTAAAATTTCTGCTGTCATAATGTCTGCTATACATGAAAACCAATTAGCTAAAAATAGATTCTTTGCTGTCTATACAGCTAGCTATTCCTGGTAGAAGATACACTCCACAACTCCTGCTCTGACATTTGATTCCCCTAATACTATGTTATGGTCTAGCCATGTTTTCCCCCCATTCACTTTCTCACCTTTGCTCTCTCTGCTAAATAAAACTAATAATGACAACAGTAATATAATCTTGAATGGATTCATCTGGAGTTCACTGGAAGAACCACAATAACTGAAATCACTTCTACAAGTTCACTTGATATCTCTGACTTAAGCAATGTCATAGTGAAAACTAAATTGACTTGTGTTTTGAAATTCATTGGAATAGCTTGTTTTGGGAAAAAAATTTACTGAATGGCAATGCTTACATATGAATTGAGTTTTAAAGTTACCTTAAATAGAAATTGCAGATACAATAGTTCATTGGTTAATATAATGTTTGATCAGCTAATTTTAGTTTTGTACCTTACATTTTATGCTATATAATAAAATTCTGTGGCCCATTTCTAATTTTCAGGTGCATTTCTAAACAACCTTATTCCCCATTCTAAACAACAATTGATATGGACAGAAAACCCCAAATGACTTTCAACATAGTAGCTATTGTTATGGTTTCAGATCCATTAGTTAAAATGGTACATTTATCTCTTTTCAAGATTTGTAGGATTACACATTAGAATGCAATGAATAGTACACATTTAGATAACTAGTATAACATGATCAGTAGCTGCTTCACTACAAACAACACAGTTTTAAATCTCGCAGATAATCTTGTGGTGCTACAATGAATAGGAACAATTTATTATTTTTTTTAGTTGTTGTGGCTTGCTACACTTACAAGATTGATGAATACCAGTGGATAACTATACACAATAAGCTCTGATGTTGAGAGTGAATTCTAAAACATGCAAGCTGTCCAACATAAACAGCTGTTATAACTAGTTATGTTGGTTGGCTCTTTCACTTTACCGAAACTAAATTCCAAGAAGTGGATTAGATATAAACAGGAAGAGTTACACACAAACCCCATTTACAAATTGCCTGGCTAGATTTTTCGTCAAATTGAATGAGGGATTTGAGCTGATTTGCTTCTAATTTATAAAAAAAATTTTTATTAATTAGGTAATAAAAGGGACACTTGTGCTAAACAGCAATGATGGAGTCCTATGTATGATTTTGAAGAGTCATTCCTGACATGAATTTTCTCAATTCTAACTGCCAATATAATGTTTACTTAAATCTTAACTCAACGTTTCCACTTCTAGCCAAAGTCCTCTTCAGGGGTCAATCAGGCTGACCCCTGAATAGGAGTCCAGCAAGAAGGCGAAATGTACATTTTATCCTGTAACCAAACATTCTTTTTCCCCATGGTTAGATCATAGTCATCTCAGCTAGTAATAAGAGGTTAATTCCATGTTTATGTGAACTTACGATGCTGAAAGTCGCTTGGGGTTTCTGTCAATAGTAATAGTTTAAAGTTGGGGATAAGGTAGTTTGTAAATATTTATAAAAAAAGCATCATATTCCATGCAATCTAGCAAGCCATCTTCATCAAATGTTTGGACTGAATAGTATAATACGGTAGAGTATGAATATTCATAAAAAATAAAATAAAATAAAAAAGCAACTGGTCTTTTAAAAGTTATAGCTACATTCACAGATGCAGAGTGCTCCCTTTGAGATATGTAAAGTGTTCTTAGATTAATCATGGCTGATTTATACTTGCAATAACGCCGTGATAATTTTTTTCAAAAGGCTAGCAGCCTCAATATAGCAGTCTGAATGTAATAAACATATTATCAAAAATATTCTGAATGAATGAGCAGTTCTATAGTAAAGGAGGTTGTGAAATACAGCTGGATGAGGTATCATTAATTAGAATATCCAGTTCCTGTTCCGGAATAGTAAACAAAGCATTACTCTGTTGACTACTTGTGGTTTTCCTTCTCATAATACTTGGGAGAACTAGATAGCTGTGGCTCCCAGGAAGTGGTGACCATACTGTTATGCACTGAACCTGTTAGAAAAGGAGACTGCGTAGTAGAAACATGTTGTCCAGAAGAGGAAAATTGATCAATGACAACAGGTCCTGAAGGATATGTAACCTCTGGATATAACTTGCATGGAGTTTTACAATCCAGACCAAAGAGATCGTGGTTCGTAAACTACAAAATTCAGCATTATTAGTCCCACTTATTTTCCTTTCACTGTCTGCTTTCCAACTACACAGAATAATTTTAATGTTACATTCAACTAATAAATTGACTTAATCATTTTGATTGTAAAACTTACAAGACACCGGTGGAGTTTGTGTTGTAAATGGACGGAATCAAATTGTTTACATCAGCGTTATTCATGATATCATTATAACTGAACTTTGCACTCTCATGCCTACTCTAGAAAGATTTCCTCCCACGTGAGAGAATATTACTCGGACGTGTGCAGGTTTATCACCGGGACTTCGAAAGCTCGTTAGTTTCTTATCTCTTATTAAATTTAAAACATCCATTTATTAATTCCTAGATATTGCCTGCGCTTCGCATCGTCGCACGCAGTAAGAACGCAATTAGATGTAGTATTCGCTACAACTATACTGTAGCTATTACTAACTATTCCTGAGGTGGATCCTTGGCTAACTGACAAGGCCACAAGTCTTGCTAAGCCTCTATAATAGAAGTAATGGGATGTACTATGCAGTCCATACTGGATACAAATTGTACTGATACACATATTTCCCTGCTTCACTGACAAACACTTATAACACTTAGAAATGGTTTAAATACACATAGCTAACAAAATATGAAGATTCAAACCATGTAGACTGAGTCAGAGAGAAACAATGATTTTGATTTAAAAATATGCTCAAAGAAACAACAACAACGACAGTTATGATCCTTAAAAAAATGCTTCAAATCAGCTGCAGATGGACGGCCTTCTACACTTTTAGACCAACACTGGCATAGCTTCTGATAGCTATAACAGTACATAGCAATAATCACAGGGATGATAAATATAATGTAATATGTATATAATCAGACAACATACATTTTATCACTCAGTCCAGCTGGCTGGGCCAGTCTGTAGATGCTCGAGGAATTTTTCCAGATTCAGACCAACTGAAACATTCTTAAATGGATCATCTCCTGCAATAGTCAGAGTAACTATTAGTTTCAAATATAGCTTGATATTTTCGGTAATTATTAATGGGAATTTTGTAAAAAAAAATATAAATAAATAAATAAACGTAAGCAAGGAAGTTTTAGAAATGAATTTTCCAAACTGATAGCTAAGACCAAAATTAGCACATCAACTTGAACAGTAAGCACATGCCAACAAAGTGTTCAGATTTTGTTTATGATTATCATGGAGAGTTATACCTTAACAACCCCTGAAGAAAACTTCAGCAAAAAGTTTAAATCCGAACACTTTGTTCAGTTATAAAATAACTAGAGGGTGTGAACCCTTGACATTTACTCAGAAACTAGCTCAAAATTTGAAAAAGTGGTAAATTTAAGGGACATAAATTCTCTACTGTGTCAGGTCAAACTTGTTTTAAAGGTTAGTTATCAGCCATTCACGAAATCGAATGCTGACAGACAGACGGACAAACGGACGGACAGACAGACAGACAGACAGACAGACAGACAGACAGACAGATGCACTACTATAACACTCTCGCTCATGTGCACCTAGGGTTAAAAATATTGTTAAATCAAGAATTACTTAATTATATAATAATTGAAACTTCCCACAAAACAAGGGTTAATAAATGAGCATAAATTATATTTTAAACTTATCGTAGTAGTATTGATGAAGTTTAAATATAACAAGATGTTTTGGCTTTGAGAGGCTTTCATCAGTACCAATTGTACCCTCTCATACCTGATGAAGGCTTCTAAAACTAAAACTAAAAGTCATAGAGTTATAGAATAAAAACTAAAACTAAAAATTATTTTTTAATCAAAACTAAAAATATAGCTAACTATTTGTAGTGACATCTCTGAAAGAAGACAAATGACCAGTGGTAGCCCCAGGAAGTGAAACCCTTTACCCAATCGTTTCTTCGTAGTACCTGCGTATAATTGTTTGGCTAAGGCGAATTGTTGGACAGCAGTCAGCGGTTGCTCGACTATCTAGCCTAGCCCCCTCCCTTAGCACGGGCACGTCAAATCATTCAGTCTCCATGCTGTATTTGCTGTCATTCAGTAAGTAGAGACTGACCACAGGGTAATCATAATTATTTCAAAAACTAAATTAGTTAGAATAAAAAGACAGCTAACAATAATGGTGGAATACAAAAACTAAATTGAAGTCTGCTATGAAAAACAAAAACTATCTAAATTGATGACTTGAATAAAAAAAATTGAATTCTAAAAAGCCAAAACTAAAACTAAAATAGAAAGTTAGTAAATTTGATAAACTAAAACCAAACCTAGAATTGAAACTAGTACATATGCATATTTGTGTTGCGGTTGTGATGTGAACTAAGTATTCATTAATGATGTTTATTAGTATATTGTACTGTAGTTATGTTCATCCAATTTATGTCTATAAAAGTTCTGAGTCACTCATAACAGTGAGAGGGCACTTCCACAAGAACAGAACAGTGTTTATTGTTGTTGCAGCTGTGGGAAAACCTCAGTGAAAGCAATGAATGCCTATTCAGAGAACAATAGAACAATTAGTTGTTGATTAATGTCAATTGCCATATCTTGTATCTTTTTGTTAGTGTCATGTGAGTTGTGTGTGGCTGGGTTTTATACACTTTGGCCAGTCAATAGAACAATTAGTTGTTGATTAATGTCAATTGCCATATCTTGTATCTTTTTGTTAGTGTCATGTGAGTTGTGTGTGGCTGGGTTTTATACACTATGGCCTGTCATGCTCAGCTCAGAGTTGAGTTTGTCCAGTTTTGAGCAAGTGTTGTGCTGTTTGTATCTAGTCTATTGAGACACCTTAAGGGAAGACCCTGGGTTGCCCATATCTAGGGACTCAAACGAGATTTTACAGATCGCCTGCGCGAGCCTTAACCCATAAGAGACTACTACTCTCTGGTGGCAGCGGAAGAATCTGCTACCTTCCCCTAACCGTCCCCACAGTGTCAGTTAGACAGGATTGTGTTTTGTGTAATTACAGAACAGTGAGGCGTCAAAAATGTGTGTTCTATTTTTATGTCATGCTATTTTTAGACACTGGTCATGTGCTAAGTTTGATATACTGTGGCTGAGCACATGTCCAGTTTTCAGTTGTAACCTTGCTTTAATTAGTTGAAGTGTGTTTTTTGGTTAAGTAAATTCCTCGGCCTAAGACTAATAGGTTGTAACTCTGGTGGCAGCTACTACTAAGCTGTCACCAATTAAGTTCAACTAGCATACCTAAGTTGACAATAACCTTTTGGAGTCCTTTATCATGTCAGTCTGCAATAAGAATTTTAACTCAAAGATATCTGTGCAGAGTGGCTACATAGAGTTCTCCCTGGTGGCAGCGTCAACAGAAATACCCAAGTGGGTCCCTATTCTACACAACTTGAGTTGTGGACCCACACATACCAAATTAAATTAATTGTTCAACCAGGTAATAAATTACTGTATGGGTTCAAAACTGAATTGATTTAATAACTATTGAGCAAATCCAATTGTCACTATATACTCGTATCTCTAATTCCCACTACTTGAGAGCTAGCTAATTTATCACATAACTTATAGCAAACACATAGTCTCCGTGAAACTGTGAGTCAGTGTAAAACAAATTAAAATTGAATGGTACATTGTATGTACAAAAGAACTTCCTTAAAAATGCTTAGTGTCAATGTAAAGTTAGAACAGTCAAAAGAAATATACAAAATATATTAGTGGAACTTCACAGGCAAACAATAGTCAAACCAAACTAGTCTGTCTCACCTGTAACACAGCTGTCTCCCGTTCATCCTGGGCCAAGTACACAAATAGGCTGCCAAGTACAACTTCCAAGCGTGAATTCTAGCACACCAAAGTTACATTAAAAATATACATACCACAATTATTGCTGAAACTTTTACCTAAGCTATAGATGAAGCTATGTTATAGAAACAAAAAAAGAACATTAAATCAATTTTGCCTTATACAAATGGTGGAAAGGAAAAAAACATTCACATTGCAACCTAATAGATATTGCTTGAGATTCCCAAAGAATGCCATTGGTTACTATTAATTTGGTACCAGTGTCTTGTTTAGTTACAAATATAGCAATATTTTTGTATAATATACAAGTCCTAGGCCTTTAAAAGGAGTTTTAATTGATATTTTGATATCCTGTCTCACTGCTTTTATAAGACAAACAATTAACTGAGACACAAGGATACTCTCTTTGTAACTATTCATGTCAGAAAATGTTCAACATCTCTGTTGATAATTGATTCCTTACTAGCACATACTCAGTGTCATTTTTCTCCCATTCACCTTCTCACCTTGCTTCGTCTGCTAAATGAGGCAATTAATGGCCACAATATTATAGTTTTGCCCTGAATGCATACATCTGGAGACCTCTGAAAGTATCAAAAATCACTTCTGGTAGTACAACTGCTATCTCTGTCTTCAGTACCTAATGTCATAGTGAAAACAGCTCTATTTTGGAATTCAAAGCAATAGATCCTTTTTGGAAAATTATTACCATAAGCTTTTCTTAAATTGCAACACTACCTTAAATGGAAATTTTCTAAAGACAATTTTAATTTCAATATTGTGTGCTAAGTCAGCTGAATCAGTACAAAGTTTTATACATCAAATTAAATCCATACTAAATCTTCAACTATGAAGTTGTGAATGCTTGGGATGACTGAGGAACATAAAAGAGTGATGGTGGGATAGTTCTAGCTACCTCAACTAAAAGATGTTTAGCAACACATTTAATTATACTACTCCAAGTCAATAGACGTCAATTGATTCCAATAACAAGTCATGGAGTTACTAGCAGAAATCAACGAGGCATAAACATGAAACACAAACAAACTAGGATTCAGCATACAGAAATCCAAGTTTTTCAAAGAAATAAATTACAAATAAATCTATGGCTGTCTGTGTATCGTTTAGAACTAATACAAAAAAGACTACTGTATATCAGAGCAAGCAAACCATTGCTGCCGATATCTTGTTACAGGATAATTTCTTCATACTCAGGTGGTTTTTCTTTTCCTCTGGTGCTCACAATATCCATTACCTCTTCATAATATGCAGGCTGAGGTAATGCTTCCTGCTTGGTCATGACTCCGTAAGCTACGTTGGGCACTTCTCTAAAAGCTCCAATAACCATGTAAGCCTCATTTTGCTGAAATTCCATGCTTTCTCTCCTTCTACTGTTAAAAACACAAAATTGTTCAACACTTATGCTAAATAAGTATGCTAAAAATAGTTTACCTTGACTTCTTGGCTCTGTTTTTATGTGTTTGATCATTTAATCCTTGATTATGTGTTTGATCATTTAATCCTTGACCACTATGATAGAGAAAGACAACTAAATAGTCAAAAAGTCAGAACATTCTCATTTTTGAGTAAAGTAATAAAATATGGCGTAATAATGCTTAAGACTGCAGTTTTAGCTGCTAAGAAGTTGAAAATGTCAAGTTTTCTCTTTAAAGTTTGACGATGACTCAAGATATTTTTAAGGCAATTTTTTTCTTAGCTATCTGTTACTGATCCTTCAAGCACAGCATTTAATAGATTTTGTATGAAATTAGCTTTAATGTTTGAGTCAGAGTAACTGGTGCTATTAGATTTACTATAGTTCACATTTTTATTGTTGTATTTAACAATATACACATAATTATTTTTTCAGCCTTCTTTTACTCATTAGATGTATTCTCTCTCTTTGACAAGCTTTTTTAAACAATACAGAATTAAAAATATTTGGTCACCACCAGGAATCGAACTCAGGACCATTTGCTTAATGCAAAATAGCTCTGCCACTGAGCTATGACAACCAGCCGGCAAACATATAATTCAATTCTGTACTTATACTGTTAAGGGGTACTGCTATGCTATAGTCTCACTCTGAACAGACTAACGGAATGCTCTTTTTTTTCAAAGATTCTTTTTACCCGTTGAATTTTATTACTCCGCTAAAGTAGTTCAGTGGCAGAGCAATTGTGTGTTAAGCAAGTGTGGTCCTGGGTTTGATTCCCAGTGGTGATTTTTAATTATGTATGTTTGAAAAACCTTTGAAAGAGAGAATACATCTAACATACACGTACTAGAATACTTTATGCAGCCATGTGTTTACTGAGCATGTGTAGTAGTATGCTCATTTGTATTTATGAACCCCCTATCAGTTTTGGCTAATTACTGCTATGCTAGCAGGTACCCCGTCACCCAGTGGCACATGATGTACTAACTTGTGCAAATTAGGAGTGCAGTAGCATAAAGCATTTGTATTCATGGTTTCCCCCTCCTGCTCTCTTTTTTCCTGAGTCATCCAAGTTGTTCTTGTTCCTCTTGTCAACTCATGGATTCCCCTTCTCATCCTTTGTCTACCTTTCCTGCTCCTCAATATCCCTGTCCTTTCGTGCATCAACTATAGAGTGGGTTGAATTCAATGCTTTTCCCATTTAATTATTGACTGTGCTTTACCAGCTCTGGTCAGCTCATGAATTATTCATGAACACACATCCTCGTCATCGGTCACCATTGTCATTGTCATCATTACTGACACACAATGTGTATTAATAAGGATGCTTTATAGCCAGCTCACTCCGTCTTAGTTGGTCTCACCTCGCATTTCATTTGACCCCACCTATATTATTGTAACTAAATTATACTTTCCTGGATGCACATGGGCAGGTAGGAGGAGCTAATTTGTTACATGATTGTGAGTAGGGATAAGATATATGGTCTAACTATGGTGGCAGTCTTACCACATTCAGAACAATCAAGCTAAACCATCCCCGAGCCCCACCCACAGTAAGAGAATAAACTACATTATGACATACCTTTGTTGTGGAATCATATATTTATCTCTCTTTCTTCGATAAATAACAGCACCAGTGACAATAGCCAGTGCAATGCTCAGAGTTACTGCAAGGGATGCTGCTCCCACAATTATGTATAAAACAGGAACATTTTGGGTATTCTGATCTGCATAAATAGCAATACATAGGAATTAAAACAATAAATAATATTCCTGAGCTTCACCTATTTGAACTTTCACTCCGCAATTGTTGCCAGTCCATTCATCGGTGCAAATACAGTTGATGTTAGGGAAATTGCAAGTCCCTCCATTCAAACAGAAGTTGTCCTCACATATTGCTGGAATAAAATATAGCATGAACCTTTCTTCATATATTTAGTATATATATATATATATATTGTCACAATTATCAAGTTCTGACCCTTCATACAAACTATACAGAAAATAAATAATGATAAATAATAACAGCACCAGTGACAATAACCAGCACAATACTCAGAGCAACTGCAAGTGATGCTCCCACACTTATGTACAAAACTGGAACATTCTGGGTATCTGTAGAAATACATGAATTTGACTAAGCATTATTAATGCACTCAATACCATTACTGACCTTCACCTATCTGAACTTTCACTTCACAGTTATGACCAGTCCATTCGTCTGTGCAAGAACAGCTGATGTTAGGGAAATGGCAAGTCCCTCCATTTAAACAAAAATTGTCTTCACATTTTTTTGCTGGAAAATCAAGAACATACAACAATGAACTTTTCTTTATATTTTTTATTGTCACTGACTATTTTTTTATCCACTATTCTGTATCACAACAAAGCATGACTGCATGTTGATGTCTACCACCCACACAAAATTTGTCATAAAGTTTCATATGAAAGATTAGACACTGATCCTCATGATGTGAGTACATGTAGAGCCGATATAGACCAAGTTTTCATCATAATTACTGTACAAACTCACGTAGTTCACATCTATCTCCTTCCCAAACTTCTGTGCATGTACAGTTAATGTTCGGAAAAGAACAGTTTCCTTCATTCATGCAGAATGTTTCATTGCACAGGGCTGAAATGAAACACATTTATAGTACATAATACAAATAGAAAGAATTTTTTAGACTATATAAAATTATCTTCTTTCTTTCAAAAAGTATAAACCATGATAAAGGCACTGATTCTGTCATTTAAGTGTATTTCGTTTAGAACTGCAATGATTATTGTGCATTCACTTTGCTGATCAGGTCCTTGTCATCATGACAATAGGAATAAATTGGTGTACACCAATAAGTAAAGAGTGAGTGATTACTCTCATTTAAATTGATGGAACAATGAGAAAAAATGGCAATCTTCAGTGATTACAACTAACTAAAACGGAATTGCTTCCTGCTAAGACATCAGGTTGTCTGATGCAAGATTATTTATAGGACTGAAATTTTTAAAAAGAATGTTTTTAATGTTTAAACTAACGTCTAATTGTACAGGCAGTTTATTTTGCTATACTGCCTCTGCTCTCACTTTATAATTCATTTCACCATCCTTTCCTCTCTAGTTGTAAAGCATAGATAAATAAATATCAAGTATAATACCATAGCCGAGTCATTTTTAGTACAAATAAGTGTGGTACAGTATTATTTTGTTTGAAATATTACAACAATGGAAAATTGAAATAATGATCTGATTGGTCACAATAATTTCTTTGCAACCTTGCTGCACTTTTATCTGCTACCAAATGCCGCGGCAAAATTCTTGGGTAACATTATTTAACAATGGTAAGAGAAATTAGCAGAACTGAAATGAAAGCATTTATTGAAGAAAATATAATACGAGATTATGGTTTTCTTAACTGCAGAAATGAACTGTCATCTTTGGCTATAGTAATAGTGATGTGCTTCAGCACAAGTAGCGAGCGAGCTGGTCTGACTGAAATTTAAATTTGAATGCTAACCACTAATAATATTTATTGGTTAGCTAATTTTTTAAGATTTATTTGTACTATTCTTTAGCAACACACAACATCTTATCTTTACACTTGCGTACACACTTGCTCACTGGCACAAGCACAAGACTTACATTGTATTATCATCGTGACTTGACATTGGACTATAGATTTTCAAAAGATATGCTATTAAATTTCGTCCAATAATATGGGTAAGGATTGCTAAACCAATGGATTCTGTTTCTAGCCACCTTTCAAAAGTTGACTCTGTTGAAAATACTCCATTGTGCCAGAGCTCTTTCTCTTAGTGACTGGACTATTGGACAGTGAATTTTCAATAAGTACAACTCTGTTATGTAAGGCATATAGCTATGAAGCGCATCAACAAGATAGATTACCACAGCTACTAATAGAAAATGAACTCCGCTAAGTTTGCAAAATCTAATTGCGAATGTCTCTCCTCTTCTTTCTCTTAGTTTTTTCCCATTTTTGGTTTATCTGGCATTATTTCAAAGTCTTTCTTTTCTCCTAAATTTCTTGTGCCCGTGCTAATGCGTATTTTTTAAGTAGCCTCCGGGGGTGGACATGCATTGACCTCTATGAACTTTGCCATATATATATATATATACCATAATCTCAATTGAGACTTGTTAGTGAGAGTCTCACTTCACTTGTGATTAATCCTGAATACCACAATTTTCTGTGCTATTATATCTCCACATCAGTAAAAGCTTAAAATGTACAAACAGAATAATTATCTGCCATAATTAAACTTTGCTGTGACTAAATACCTTGTGTGTGGGTTGTTGCATGAAATAAGTGAATATGTTAGCAACTATATGTATGAGATAGTTAATTGGCATCTATTTTGTATGTGCTTGTTAATTGTTTGAATAGTTTTGCATCATCTCATTAGTTCAATTTTTGTCTGTTTCACTTTGGTCCTGTTTTGTGCATTTGTGTTCTTGTCATTATTAACTGAGGTCAACTGTACATTGCGGCTAAACCAGAGTCTCCTGGTGGCAGAACAAACTTGGGAGTGAAAGCAGTGCTACCTGCTTTCATTCCCACTATTGGTATAAACAGGCAGACGTGTACACACCACCCCTGTACTATCCTGGGATAAATGGAATTACAGAAAATACTATAGATATCATACCTGAACAAGTTGTGTTATCATCATTCAGTTCATATTCTTCTCTACACTGACAATAGTAAGATCCATTAGTGTTAATACATGTTTGTTGGCATACTTCCATAGTAGAGTTGCATTCATTAATATCTAAAATAAAGAGAGAAAGATGTATTGTTATTCAAACAGTTAGTGAAATGAAGGTGTTGTTGTTTTTGTTATTTGTTTGTTTGTTTAATTTTTGCTACTCATCTAAACAAGTTTATGCCATAAATAATACGCATCCATTATAATGCTCATGTGTCCATGAGTAGTTTGGCCAGTCTAGTCATGTGACTATGTTCTTACTATCATCCGTGAAGTTAGGTGAAGAACTTTTCTCATTCAAAAGACAAAGTAAATAAACACTTGTTATTGTCAATCAAACCCAGGATGAGTGGCTTTAGTCACCAGTACTCCAACCTCTGAGCTACAATATCCTTACATAGACTGTAGTGAGACATATTAGTGACTGTCAGAAGTGTAGAAGCTAAAGCACTGCTAACATTGGAGGTGTTTTGAATTTTATTTCCTAGCTATAAACAAATTTTATCACAACTTTTACCTTCCATCTTCTTTCAACTCATCAAATGAGAGAAGAAAAATATTCATTTCCAAACATTTTCCCAGTGAAAAAAATTGTATTTGTTCTATTCTAAATAACTGGGGATAAGTCATAGATTACCTGAGCAAGTCGATTTGTCAGCATTTAGTTGATATCCCTCTCTACACTGGCAATGGTAAGATCCAATAGTGTTATTGCATATATGCTGGCAGATATCCATGGATTGCATGCATTCATTTATATCTGAAAATATGAGGGAGAGAATGCATTCATTAATCCATTCCCTTACCCTACACATACACCAATATGCTGAGAATTAAAACAAAATTTTGAGCTATTTAGTATGCAAGAAAAATTGATAGTGGTGTGCCTGAACACAAATAGCGAACAAGCCTGCTAATTAGGTTACATAAAGCTCCAGCATTATTATGATTTATTATAGCTCCTACTTCTATATTAGTATGGACGAAGGAGAATATGGCAGTTGACTAATAAACAAATCACAGAATTACCTTCTTACCTTCATCTTCCAAGCAGTAGTAGCTTCTGTAGTATCTTACATTAAGCCGTTCTGACTATTTTTTACCAGTAATTCTTGACAACAAGCACTCAACTGCACCAAAAATAAGCCAAAGTGTTTTTTTGTAATAATATTAGCTAGCAAAAATCAAATACATACTTACCTCAGTTTATCTGAGTTCCAGTATTATCAAGTTTAGTATTCAACTATCTGCAGAATTGCAGTGGCTTTTGACAACAAGCACTAAGATACTGAAAAAATGGCGGAATTTGAAGTTATGTCTGGTAAAGGGGTTCAATGCCATTGCAACCACTTGCCCCACATTTTTGCAACTTGAAAAATAAAAGCCTTTCTAAGAAGTAATCTAAAAATTAGTCAAAATTAGACTTACTGTGTCCTGTAGTTCTAGAAGAATCTGAAGGCTAACCTAATAATCTGCATATTTAGGAGAAATAGGAGTCTGTGCATATGTACCAAAATGTACACTTAAAATATTACTACATACATATTATATAGATATAATAAGATATACCTGATTTTCCATTGTTCACCCTAACTAGTATCTTGCTTGCTACACTTGCTTGCCAAATGTAGACTATTTCATTTGTAGGTTCAATGTTACCTACACATGTTGCATCATTGTTAATTAGATGCTGATATTCAGAATCACACATGAAATAGTAAGATCCTACACAGTTCATTAGTTATTATAGAGGCACATATCCATAGAGTAGGAATCACATTCCTCAATATCTGAATACTAGCAAGTAATTAGAATTGTAAGTTTGCATAATGAATATTTTAGTTCAGTAATTACTTTTTAAGCCTTTGAAACATGATCAGATCTGAAATAATGTTACAAAAATAATAGTAGAATGGCCTGTATTGTGAATCTGCATATCATAATGAGTTTTTACTATAGATTATTTTAAAAAAACTAAATACATGTAGTTACATTATATTGCCTAAATACCAATTACAACTGATAAATCTCTTTCCTTCTAACTATAGTGGTAAACTATACCTATATGTTGGTTTATGTTGTTTCTTCTTACCTATACACATTGTATTATCATTCATTAGCTGATATCCAGGATCACAGATGCAGTGGTAAGATCCTTGTGGTGTGTCTATGCATTCACCATTTTGGCAAGTATTTGTAGAAGGGAAGACACATCCATCAATATCTGAGAGGAAAAAAACAGTAAAGCAATGCAATTTTTGTTATAGTTATAACTACATGTTTTATTCTACAGTATTTAATAAACTATTGTGTCATTGATTACTATCTCTCAACAATAAGCATAATAAATTTGTGATAAAAATTAGTGTTCAAGTGAGAACTTGACCTGCAAGCTATAGCTTTGCTTGCCCAAGAAGTACCGTTTAGTAAACAGTGATATGGTATGAATTGTTATGAATATTGCAATTAATAGGCATGACAATGAGAATGGTATTGATAACAAGCATAAAATTCACTGACAAAAACTGGGATTGTTCTCAGTACGGCAAATAAACTAGAGTTTGGCAGGTAGAAACAAATATATGTATATAATTATATATATATATATATATATATATATATATATATATATATATAATATACATAATACTTATAGCACGAGTCAGAGTACAATATGGGAAAATATTTTACGAGCACGCAAAATATTTTCACGAGCCAAAGGCGAGTGAAAATGTGGCGTGAGAGTAAAATATC
>WLWI01002417.1_pt1 | contig 16119 bp, 24 predicted proteins | sample 6701501 | NCBI WGS metagenome assembly WLWI01 (sample SAMN12718690, study PRJNA515312) | sponge metagenome | isolation source: marine sponge | host: Mycale hentscheli | place: New Zealand: South Island, Marlborough, Capsize Point | collected 2014-11-01
GTAAAGGGTAGCTACACAAGACCACCAAACAAGAGCTACAACTAATTAGACATTTCAATATTTTTCCTTCGACAAAGCATCTTCCACACAGATATTTATTTCAGGTACCAAGCATTAATTACTAACATTTACAAAAAACACTGAAAAGTAACATGACTAAAATTAACCATTGAAGGTTGAAGGCTCTGTAATGAACATCAGTGCATGTGTGTTACTCTGTTACCTTCTATTATAGTGACTGAATAGTAGTTGCTGGAAGTGAAGAGATTGTACTTCCTGTTCTCAACATTACGAGTTGTTCTCTGTCCAGTCAATCGTGCAGAAGACTACAAGAAAAATACAATTAAAATAAATATTAACTCAACATGACCACTCATTCTTACCTGAACACTCTCTGTGTATGCTCTGATGAAGAAGGTATACGTGAAGCCATTGCACAGAGGTGCATTGGTGTATATCAACTGGTCATTCGGAGAGTTCTTTCCACTGTTGTCATCACGGCCAACGATAAACACTCTATCAACCGGCAATTGACTCCTCCCAAACTCTGCCGTGATGTATGCCAGAGGACCTTGAGGCTTTTGATTGCAGAGTGACTTTGAGTACGTCTCAAAGGCACCGACTGAATTGTATTGATCGTCTGGATGAGGCAGAGTGTTCACACTCTGACCATCGGGGAGTATCACCACAATGATGTGATAGTGGCTGGACAACAGACATGAGTGAGTTGTCATAGAAATTATCATGTGATGTGAACTTTACCTGATCGGGCCGTTCATTTCTGAAAAGTCTACCATTACGAGTCTGTAAGTTCGAGGATCTGCACTAACTGGAACATGATCTGCCAGCTGAGTTGGAGATGGAGGAGGAGGAGGAGGCACTACACGATAAAGTCCCAACATTAATATCATTTATTACGTACTGAACAGAGTCTAATACTTGTTTCCACATAGGAAATGCATTAAAGTAAACAAGATGTGGCTTAAGGCAATATTTTCCCATATCACCTATGTTCAGAGTTATCACATGGAGTTATTACACCCCCTCAGGTTATGCTTGTGTTTATTGCACACGAAACTTGTTACTGTGGTATTCGAGCATGAGCAGTACATCATAAAAATATAATTCGTTGGATACCACAGAATACCACATCTAATTTGCTGTATTTACGCTTGTACCCGCGGCACTAGTATAAAATACTAAGCCAACAGACTCGTGATATTCCCCTGTATCAAATTATATATAATAGATACTATTTAAGTTAATCAATTATTTCAAATGCAACCAATTAACATATCGCAATCTCAAGATTGTTACATAATAAAATGTGCAGCGCAATCTATAAGATTACAAATATTTACCGGAGGAGAGACACATGCTACATACTGCTAATAATTCTGGAATAAGATACTTACCTGATGAAGTGCTGCCTTCCTCACTCATGGAATATTGACCTATGCCATTATTTTTCTCTGCGCCATTGACAGCTGCCACTCGAATCAAATACACTGTCCCTGGAGTCAACCTCAACAATAAAACTTCCCAAAGTCCTGAAGGTAATGATAAATTAGAAGATACCACTCCATTATCAGAGAAGCTTGCATTGTATGGTTTAGATCCTGTGTAGGATACCTATGATATCAAATGTATGCAATATAATGTAAAAGAAAAATAATATTATGTGTATTCTCTTTCACAGGCTTTTTTTTAACAACAGAACCAAAAAAATATTTTTTTAATTTTTTTTAAAATTCTGTATTGTTAAAAAACAACAACTGTAAATGAAAAAAAATAATGCATCTATTGAATATAAAATAGCTGTGGTGTGAAGAATATAATACTTTAACATTACAATAAAAAATATCTTATACATTATAGAGTAAAGGCTCATTACTACGTTGAGGAATGGTGTATAGCAATACTTTCACTTTGTTCATTTTATAGTGAGCTGATGAAGGACTTCGAGTTTGAAACATTCTTATTATTTCAAAAGTCAACTACGTTAAATAATTGCTCAAATAAAAGTATTGCTATACATAAAAAAAATGTATTGCACACAATTCATAAAGACTTCACAAGGCAGAAACAATTTTATAATTGCACCAACACTAAGAAAAAATATAATATATATATAATTATATTCAAATGAGTAGGTAGTATTGATTTTAATTCATTAATCTTCAGTAGTATATTACTGGATTGCTTATGGTAAGAAAAATGCATAAATAAATGACAATTATCTGTTCTTTTTACTCCCACTTCACACAATTATTAAAGTATTTCTCTATTGTGTACCACAGTAGTAGTATCTTACCATATAATGAGTGATTATGCCATTAGGAGTGCTGGGCATTGCCCACCTCACAGTTAAATTAGTGCTAGTAGCTAGTGGCACAGAGACTTGCAGTGGTGGTGAAGACGCTAGCATAAAACAATTATGTTAATATAATAATGTCATTGTTTTCTCATTACTAAACTGTAAAATATATTGGCTTATAACTATTGGAATATCAATGTAACTATAAATGCCATATAAGGCTATATAGAATATCAAAAACTGCTATCCGAATATCCTGGCCTATCCATCAATCAGCTGTTACACACAGCATACAGGAGTTACATAAAATCAATTGTAGCCTAGATAATTAAACTGGTCCAGGTGGGTTTGACAGCTATACCTTTCTCTGAAAAACTACCCAATTGGTCAATATGGGATATCCTGTTAAATAGAATTACATCCAAATACCAATCTGTATCCAGATGAACATCCAGATAATCGGACATTCTATCAAATTCTAAACATCGTAATATACTATATTTCCATTATGTATACTCTCTACAAAAGTAAACTAGTTCAATGAAAAAGATAAGAATTACGTAGTAAATATCATACAACTTGTCTGTTATTTATCAGCAATCCATGTTGAGTTTAATGAAAAATATAAAAAAATTAATGTACAAAAGGCAAATGGAATCAAAAGCAGTATTTCTCCAACTCTAAACTTATATACTTAATTAAACTTTACTCACTGTATTCATCAGTCCTGACTGCATCAGATGCTGCACTCTCATCACTGCAGCCAATGGCATTACAGGACTTAATACGCAGTGAATAGTGACTGAATGGAAATATTAGCGAGCTGCTCATAAAATCCTTAGAATACACGCCCATGGATGGTGTCACAGACGATGCCATAACACTTTCAAGAAATGTAAACGGTGAGCTTTCATTGACATCTCTAACATACACCATGAACGTAAGAACAGGTCGGTTGCCATTATAAGTTGGTGTCCATCTTGCCGATATACGAAGTGGATTAGCACCACATATGGACACATTAACAGGAGGATCAGGTCGCTCTGATAAAAAAATAACAAAAAGTATTTCTTTCCTTATAATACCCACTTTACCAAAACTAAGACTCACCCAAGACAAGCAATGGAACAGAACCAGTCATGACACTAGCAACACTTGTCTGCGGCAGTTGATTATATGCTATACATCTGTAGTTGCCATTGTTTTCTCGAGTCACCTGCTCAAATAGAAGGACTCCCACTATACTCTGGTTGTTCATTGTATTATACATCTCTGGGTTTAAGCCATTATCCTCAATGAGTTCTACCACACTTCCATCGTAGTTCTTGCTCACAAAATCCATCGTATCATTCTCCAAAGCAACAATTCTTGGTGCAAATGTAAACATAGTGATATTACTCCTATTCAGACTTACTCCATTCTTCTCCCATGCTATATTAGGAGGAGGAAACCCCTTGGCATGACAGAATATGGCAACAGACATGTTCAGGGAAGTATTCATTGGAGATGTAATGCCTCCATTAACAAATGAAGGAGCAACTAAAAAGAAAGGCGCAAATAAACATCCATAAAAGAAACAATGTATATACCTCACTTACCTTGCACAGTTAGACTTCCGCTATCAACTACACTCCCAACTGTATTAGTAGCAGTGCAAGTGTAAGTTCCACGATCATTATATACCACACTTAAAACTGTTAATTGTCCAAAGTTCATTTCTTCGGCAAATATTTGGTACTTGGATGTGTTCATACTGGAAGTTGTGATGATGTCACTAAGAATAGTTCCATTAGCATCTTCATATGACCAAGATATATTATGCTCTGGGTTGGCTATGGCCTCACATGAGAATTTCACACTGAAGCCACTCCCCCCTAGCACCTCTCTGTCCTCTGGACCACCCACAATCTGAGGAGGCCCTACAATTAGAAGTGAAAAATATTAAAGAATACCAACCACTGCTCTTGTTAACTTACCACTGACAACTAAATCAATGGAATTACTAACATCTCCTGCAGGATTAGAAGCTCGAATAAAGTATCTCCCTTGATCTGTCTCCATGGAGTTTCCTATAGCCTGAACTATGTTAATAATGAATAATGTGAGTCTGTCTGTTGATAATCTCAATCTGGAGTTAGCTGTTCTGTTCATTAAGTTAGTAATTTCTAGAAAATCAGTAGAATTGAAGTTTGGTACTCCAGCAGGTGCACTGGTGGTATAGTACCATCGAATATTGCTTGTATCAACCATTGGAATAGCATTACTAATCATAAAAGTAAGGTTAGCAGTTTCTCCCTTATTGCCAAATGATCGTTCACTTTTACGTGTAATATGAGGAGGAACTACAGACACAATGATGTTAATTGTTACAACATATTCTAGAAAAAAGCAATAATATTCAAAGAAATGAATGCATGAATAATTACATGCTGCAATAAAAAATAATGGACAGAAAAAGCTGAAACAGCATTTCTTCATCTACCAGTGGATACTGTAAAATAAATTTGGTAAGTTAAATGTCAAGTTTAAAATATATTTTAAGTGCTATTGCAGAAATATATAGCTATTGTGTATCAGCTAAGAATGGCATAATAAAAGCATCGGTTAATCCTAGCTTAGAACTAGAATGAATTTTGCAAGTAAACACAAGTTGAGACCATACTATAACAAAATACACTAACTTCATTATTATTATCATGTACAAAAAAAAACAACACTCAATTCTTCCATTTTGAGTCAACTAACTTTTCCAGCTAATCAACAGTGAAATTATCTCGCAAAGTTAAATAGCTAATTTAGTGAAAGTAAAGCTGCAAATATACTTATTTTAAAATAATTATTTTAAATTAGCACTATTAATTTCATACAAAGAAACAGTATATACTTCAATGCATCCAAAGTTATGCTTCCACTATTTAGTCCTTACTTGGGCATGACTAATTTCATAAACGTGGAATATATAAAGGCACTTACCCTGAACATAAAGTTCAAACCCTTCAGAATCCTGTCCTCCCATAGCTGCATTAGTAGCTCTACAACTATAATCAATCCCAGCATCACTGGTATTGGTCTGTGTGAGAACTAACTCTCTAGTAACTGTTGCTAGGGCCCTCTCTGGCTCATTAATCATAGGACTTTCAATAGTAACTCTGCTATCACTACTGGAGTTGAGCATGATACTTCCTGTATACCACTGGATGTCAGGTGGAGGTACTCCAATAGCGTTACACTGGAAGGTGATGTTATTAGTCACATTAACAACATAGCGAGTGGATCCCTCAGGAAGATAAGAAGTGATGTTAGGGACAACTGCAGTTTGTAAAGTAATTATTACTCTATTACGATTCCATAATATTAATAATGTCAGGAATAAATAAATAGAAAAGGTGGGAAAATAGAATATTACTTAAGGAAAGATGATGAAACAGAATAGCAGCATAGTGTAACCTGTGCAATATTCAAACTGACCTTATCAATACTAGCTATGTATATAATACAATGAATTAATTCCAAACCAAAAAAATAATACCAAACTTACCATGAACAGTCAGTTCAGCTGTGGCACTGGTGACTACCTCTGGTATGACCACTCCATTGCTTGCACTGCACTTATACCTGCCACTAACTGATGGAGATGTGTTGGATATGGTCAATGTACTCATCACTGTTCTATCTTCCCCATTGTTAACTATTACAATAATATTTTGACCTGACAATAGTTCTGTTCCATCTGGATTAGTCCATTTGATATTAGGTGTAGGAAGACCTGATGCAATGCAATTAAAAGTAGCTGTGCCTGGCGATGTCACGACTTGAGAAGAAGGGGAGTTGGTAATGTTTGCAGCAACTAGAGTATAAAGAAGATATTAATCATTTTTAATAATACTTAAAAAGCTAAAACTCACTGTGAACCAGAATACTGAATGATACATTCATCACTCTCATCCCATACATTGGAATATCTGATGAAGCTGAGCAAACCAGACTACCAGAATCATTGTCCATAGCATTGGTGAGTGTTAAATTTCTTGAAGCCATATACAGATTAGTGGTAGAATTCAAAACTTGTGACATTGTCCCTACTGTTACCCTCTCATTGGAAATCATCTGATTATCATAGAAGGCAATATTAGGAGCAGGGGAACCAGATGCTGTGCAGGTGATGGTAAGTTCTGATTGTTCATTCACAATAAACTGCTGCATATCAGAAGGCTCAATTACTACTGGTATTTCTGTATACACAAAATATGTCATGTAAGGAACAACACATTAATTTATACTTGACAGTAGACCTTCACTTATCTGAACCTCAGTAATTTAAACTTTGTCAGTTAAAACATTCAGCACTCGCCATTCCTTGACATAACCATCTAAAAATAGCTAACAGAAAGCACATAGCAGCACGGTATCTACCCAGATGGTCAACTATCCTTTACCTAATTTTCAGCAGAATGTTACCATAAAGAACACATAAACCCATTCTGTACATAGATTGTAGGGAAAAAATAGCTCTTATACTCACAAACATCTAGCATAGGAATATTAGGCAAGCATTGTAGAAAATGGCGATAAGGTACAAGAGCATTAAAACATAAGCTGACTGAGATGAGTTGCAGTCATGGTGGAATACCATGACGGTAGACAAGGATAAATAAGAGATAAGAATTAAATTATATTCATTCCATTGTAATAAATAATGTAATAGATTTTCAATTTGAATATTTCCAGTATGAAGATCCTATGACTTTGTACCAGTGAGGATCTACTGTATATAACATTCTTGTTGATTAAACAACTCACCATACACAGTGAGGCTTACACTGCCTGCATCTGTTCCTAACCGGTTAATAGCTACACAACTGTAAGTACCAGAATCCACAGCAGAGGTAGGAGCTAAGGTGAAGTTGCTGGCTCCCATTGAAGTAGATATAGAATAGGTCTTGGAATTAAGTATTGTAGTGTTTGAATTAAATGTAAGTTCAATATTACTATCTCTGACTCTATTCCAGGTAAATGTGGGAAGTGGTAGACCTTCTGTTGTACATGATAGAGTGGCAGACTGTGGACTTAAAGCTTTCACTGTAGTAGATGGAGACATAGTATTAGTAGGAGGAACTAAAAATAAAGAAATCACTAACTGGAATACATTATAGTTATTATATTATGCACCAACACTAATTAGAGTCTAATTCAACATAATGTCAGTTGCAGTGCAGTAGATTCAATCAATTTATTTAAATAAAATAAAAATTTAAAATGGCGGGTTATATGTCTCGTGTTAAACACATGTGCAGTACAAATATTAGAGAACCCAAACCCCTATCTTAGAGACCATTCTACATGATTAAGTGTTGTAGAAATATTGTTAATAAGCATAAATGCAGCATTCAAAGTTACAGATTTTAAACTACTTACAATAAATGGTCAGTGTGAAACTGTGACTATCCATTTCATCAGAATTACTAGCAGAGCAGGTAAATGAAGAGTCTCCTCTCATAACATTAGTTATTGTGAGAGTGGAAGTGACTACAGCATAGCCTTCTGCATCCATACTTGTACTTGGAGACTCTTGAAACCTGCCTCCTGATTGTGACCATGTAAATGTAGGGGCTGGTAGTCCTCTAGCAGAACATTCCAATACCACCATTGTATTAATATCATATTCCAGACTACTACTAGCTCCAGTTGGCTGTATAATAGTAGCAACAGCTACAAAATGGAACAAGGAAATAGTATATATGTATGTGTATATAATTATGTGCACACATTATATATGATTAATAAAACTACAATTATCGTACCAGTTACATCCACAGTAATTGAGATATTGATATCTCCTGCAGGACTTGTTACCATGACAATATATACTCCTGCATCACGTGGAACAACAGAACTTATTTGTAAACTCGTGTTTACTGATGGAACTTCAAATACAGGTGGAATAGTAACACTGACTCGTGATTGTCCCATTAAACTGCTGCCATTGAATATCCAAGAGATTCCACTGAGAGGGTAATTATAATCTATTGTCACTGACAACATCAATGTTTGGTTTACTTCAACGCCAACAGTAGTGCTATGAACTTGAAATGTTGGAGGCACTGGTAACATGTACAATAAAATTTTAATAATTTATATACTTGTAAATACATTGAAAGCTCTCATGAAAGGTTTACAATACTGTCAAAATTATCAATGTCAAAAATTTCAAAGAAAGACTTTACTAATCCACTATTCACCGTAAGAACAAAGAGGGATCTGTGAATTACTTAATGAAAGACTAAACTTGTAGCAACTGAAAGATATTAGCTATTATTAAGATAATTATAACAAATGCTATGTGAATTGGTAAACATTACAAAATATGCTATAAAGAATGAGATTGCACTCTGATTAAACTAACTATAGAAACACATCTTAGATGAAGAACTCATGTTCACTCATGTGATATGTTGCACAACAAGCATCCATTATGTAGGTGATCAACACATACTACCATGCATTATTCCATAGGCCTCATGCATATAATAGTTTAAAGAGTGAAGAGATAAAAATAAAAAAATAAAAATAAGTAAACAACAATGCTAACTATGCATGCGTATTTATCCCAGTATGAATAAAGAACATCCTTATATTAAAAATAATCAGTTGTACAACAATAATATTATATCTGTTCTTACTTGCTTGAATTAATGTCAGAGTTCCATTGGAAGATCCAAAGGAATTTGTAGCCAAACAAGTATATTCTCCAAAGTCTGATGTTTCAGCAGTTGAAATGGTAGCTTCACTAGAGTAATTATTACTGGAAATCATCATCATATCTAACATATTGCCATCAGGTCCAGTCCACATAAAAGTGATAGGATAGTCTCCTTGAGTAGAATTACAAACTAGTGTTACCATAGATTTACTCAGGACAACTCTTCTGGTATATGGCAGTGAGACTTGAGGCGGTTCTAGTGAAAAACAAAACCAAATAACCCAAATGTTTTAAATACATAAGTTACCCATGATGTATGAGCTACTCATAGTTTAAAAGGATACATAGCACTTTGTATTCATGATATTTGAAAGAAAGGCAAAGAAAGTGAATGGATGAAATACAGCTTACAATGATATAAATGATTTTTTGTGTGGTTCAAAGCTAATGTTCTCTACATCACATGAGCACTAAATGGGGCCAAAAATATGATCCAGTGATATAATATTAGTTACTGCAAATGTACCCATTTATGTTCTATTAGCCATCGAAGCTGTATTTCGTCACACAGGACATTATAAGATTATCAAGGTGTAATAATGTATTAGTATAAAAACTACTACTTACGTCCAATGGATAGATATATACTTTGTGACTCAGTACCAGCCTCATTTGTTACATTACACTCATATGTGCCAGTGTTGGACTCCATAACTGAATCTATCCCCAAAGTGAAGGTAGTTGATGTTTCTGATGTGGAGTTAGTTGGCATTCTATTGTGATACCATTGAAAGGAATAACTTGGAGGATTACCTCTTACTACAGTACAGGTAAGAGTCACAGCTTCACCTAATCTAACTCTAGGTCGATTCATGACTTCTAACTTCACCTGAGGTAAAACTGTAAAAATACAAATAGTTCATTGATATATCAACTAGAAGTTGGAACTATGCTTATATACAATGACAATATGCTAACATGTAACAAAATAAAAGATAAAATTACATTTTGGTAACAAGAACATAAAAATGTATTACATTTTGTAAAGAGTGGCCAAATTGCCAAATTAACATTGATTATGCTTTCAGAGTAACTCACTGGAACTGCAAAGTCAGCAAACTGGCTAGAAGCCACAATGTACAATACAACTATATAATAATACGCTTGTGCGTCAGTAACAATGACGACCATGTGTATTCATGAATAATTCATGAACTTACAAAGTTTGATAAAGCGTTGTCGTACCTTGAGTAGGTAAAGTGTCGTACCATTCAGTTGAAAGTGATTAATTGTACACTAAAAAGCGGGTGAAATAGACGAGGGAAGGTGGCACAGGTTTCATACAGGAGGGCAAAAGTACAAAGGTGAAGGAAAAAAGGCGACTAAAAAGTGGGTGTATTTGGCGAGGTAAGGCGGCATAGTAAACTTGCAGAGTAAAAGCAGCATAAGCTCCAAAAGAAAGGCAAAAGTACAAAAAAAGGAGGAAACATTTCGCAAATCATAAGTCCACAATCATGGTAGAAGTACAGAGAGATTCAGAAGCAGGATAGGTAGACAAAGGTAAAGAATGGACTCCAGACTTAAGAAGAGAGAACTGAAAAAAGGAAAAGTGGAGGATAAGAAAACTGAGATAGTTCAGGAAAAGAGAGAGCAGGAGAGGGAAACTTATGTAACCTTAACCAATGGTAGAGAATGATAAAAATGAATAAAAATGACTTACGCTACTACATTCTTACTGTGCATACATCAAGTGAGCCACTGTGTGGTGGGGCACTTGCTAGTATGATTAATTGTTATATGATAATTTTATCATGGTTGCAAGGGCTTTTAAGAGAACGTGGGCCCGTCAATTTGGCTGAATGAAAACTTCTAAATTAAGCTACTAAGTGTCGTGGTAATCCTACTATACTCCTAGCATTCAAGTTTACTTTTACCCATTTCTTTTTGCTTAAGAATTGTCGATGATTTAATGCTAGGAATTTGTTGAGCTACTCTATACATGAACACACCAGCTCTATACCTTGTACTTGTACGGTGACACTGGCATTGGTAGAGTTGAAGTTATTACTTCCAATACATGTATACACTCCATCATTTGCTGGGTATTGAGCATTGACTATATGTAGAGTAGATATGATTCTTCCTAATACTACATCCCTATCACTTCCACGTTGAGGGGGTGTGACCACATCAGTCCGATTGAATGTATTAGAATTATCAGTCCATCTTACAGTGGGTGTTGGACCTCCAATGGAGATACAGTTAATGTTGACATTGTTTCCTTCTAAAACCGCAACCTCTTGATTTACAACAGAAGTATTAGCACTCTCTACATCAAAATATATTAGACTTGTTAAACAATTCTATCTCAATTGTAAAATTACAGATCAACTTATTAAAAATATGCAAAACAATTTTTCTTTTATTTTCTAAACAACTCTTAAACCTTTTGATCTGATATAAAATTATGGAGCACTTATTTATCCTCTATTTACCAAACAACACTTTAAAATCAGACATCAAAATACCCAGCTCAATATTGCCTATACTAACTGGGGCTGTAACCCTTCTACCACCGCACCAGTTATATCCAGCATGGGGTCATAACCTGTAGAATCAAGAATATTTTGATCAACAGAAAAGTTATGTACAAGAGTGACTTAGTGGATCTTTTAAGGCCCACAAGCAGGGTGGCTCATGTGATCCCCCATTTTTAGTATAGTCAATTGACCTGTATAAAATATCATTAGGGCAGCTAAGCAGATATGCACTTCATGTTCGAGCTAATTTCAACTTGATTAGGAAATGCATGATGAAGCTAAAAGGAAAGAAAACTCTGCAGTGAAAAAATTAAACTAGCTCTATAGCTAAAGAAAAGAAAGAAAGAGAGGGAGCCTAGATGTGCACCTAACTATCTCATCATAAAATGTGTACTAATGCTTAAAACCTGAACAATTTAAGAACTTATTCCATCTTTAGAACACAAAGTAACAAATAGGATAGACTTTGGTGCTAATGAATGAATATTGGATGGAACTACATTGATGATATTGGAATCACTAAAGCTTATTATTGATATATCATGGAAAAATTTACATTTTTGTATTTACTTTCATAGCAAGTACTGAAGAAGAAACAGCATTGAGATACAATGCAGTGTTGACAATAGAGAAAAGCTAACCACACTGTGTTCTACATGCTTTGCAAGTTATAAAACAAAATTTACTAGTTAATGCTCCAATTCCTATAGCCAGCCATAGTTTACATTGAAAATAAAACACTTCAAATAAGTACACTTAGTTGTCTAATGATATGTGTGAAATAAATAAACTTTATTCTGCTCCTAGTTTTTTTTCCAGCAGTCAGTCTTGACAATGTCTACATTAGGACCATGAACATTCACAAAGACTGACCTAATGGAAGTGCCAAAATTGTAGTTCCAGTTCCTGCCTGGCCAGAATAAAATATATTATACTCTCCATAATCATCATTGGTAGTTGGTTCTTTGAAAAATATCTCATAAAAGTAGACTAACTGATTTATACTAATGTCCACAGCATCTAGTGTCCAAGCAATACCATCATGAGCTCCACTTGCAACCACTTCCAGTGTCAACTTATCAGGTACAGAAAAAAATACAACAGAAGGAGATAGTCGCATAGGGTCAACTGCCTCACCTATATTAACAAAATGAATTAATAATTATGCTACTGGAACCAACTGCCAAACTATATTTCAACTTGACAATGATAATACAACATCAACAGACCACAATGTAAATTGTATACAATTATTTTAGTCCACTAAAATGTTTGTAACTAGTGATGTGCTTTAGAACAAATAGGGAATAAGCCATTGTGCACAAGTAATTCAACAGGGTATCCAGCTAAAACATTAAAATTTAACCTTAAATCTGATACAAAAAGGCTTTTCCATTTCAAATCTGTATGCGAAAATAACGAAAAAGCTATCTTTATTTTAGTTTGACTGAAGTTAATTTCCTAGGCCCTCACCTAGTTTAGGATAGCATTGTAAGACAGTGGTGTGTGTAATTATTTATTAGCATAGTGAATCACAGTGTGTGCTTGTAGTCTTTAGTGTATGCACATTTCATGTTGTGTTGTGCTTATTTTGTGTCCAGATGTCCCGTGACCACACCCCACATTATTTGTGCGCATGCGTGTCTTCTGACATATAAGCCAGGACACGCATGCGTATCGTCAGTTCCCCCTATATTCCCATTCTTTTAGTTACTCTGTCAAAGGGTGCAGGAGGGCGAACTCTGGTGGCAGCAAGTCACCAGAGCGTATGAGTAAGTGTGTGTCTGATAACTTCTCCTCTACCTCAGGCGACTTACCTTCAGGCTTATAGCCTCTACCGATTGATAAGCTTAAGAAAAATAGTTGTTCCAGCTTAGCCAAAGAATATGGCATCGGAATTTCTATCGTTTGCGAGCTGAAGAAGAACGAAGAGAAGATACGGTCATTTTTTGTATCCATGGATAGCCAAACAGTTGCGAAGAAAAGAAAATCAATGAAAAATGCTAATATGTACAATTGGATAAGGCTGGTGAGTCAACTTTGCTCACTCATTTAGCTGCAGTGCTGAATAACTAAGTGCTTTTTTTTTTATGTGTAGTGTGCCTATTGTATGTCCAACAAAGAGTTGAAGCAATGCCTATTTCAGGTCCAATTCTTTGTGAAACAGCAAACTATTTCTATACCAAGCTACATCCTGGGGAGCAACAGACTTTTTCTTTGGTATGAACATCAAAAAGAAGCTGAACCAACAACACTTCTCCATCAACAAAAAATACATACATTGGCATCTAGAAATTTGAAACAAACAACATTGGCAGCTTTATTCGTAAAAATGACTTGATATTAACATTCAAACTATTAATTTTTGTTATAAGCACTGTTTACTTCATATTGAATAACAATATTGTGTAATTAGGTGCAATAACTCATGAATATTAATAAACCTCAATTATCTGTAAATTTCAGTTATCCGAAAGGGTCTCAGTCCCAAGCCTTTCGGATAATCGAGGTTCCACTGTACTCTTTTGTTGTGTGTGTCTTGCAGGTCCTCTCTTCCATTGGATCACCTGGATGAGCTGGAGGGAGCAGCCGAGGAGAAAGTGCAAGAGCAAGACGCAATCCCAGGGTCTGAGTGTTCTTGAGTTAGCCAAGGCGGTAGTCCCTTCAGCTTCTAGGTCAGATAGTAGTAGTATAGTTGTCTCCCCAGAAGGGAGCCGTGTCAGTAGTGCGTCAGATAGTTATTCTAGTACTAAGCCTGTGCCTGCTAGGTCAATATTTACAGATACAAGTTTGACTGATAGTCTTGTTAGGTCTGAAGGCAATACGCCTGTAAGTGATATTTCTCCTCCTGAATTAGCTTCTCCCAGGAGTGTTAGACGTAAGTCTTTGAGTGACATTAGTGGGCGTGGTTCTCATAGTATTGCCTCTATTGTTGATAAACTTAGGCAGGTTGATAGTAGGTGTAACCTTGTTGGTGAGTCTGATAGGACACTTATTGAGTCAGATAATTCAGTAACATATCCCATGATGTCAGATGACGAACGTGATTTAGAGTGGGCGTGGTGCTCATTCTAGTGGTTTGAGCGAGGATATGCATGCCTTGCTCCGTGGTTTAGTAACTGAGTTTCGCTCAGCAGCTTCCATTCCTGATAGATCTAGGGAAAGCATGCAGGAAATGGAATTGTCAAGACAGATAAACTCGCTGGCTCCTCACAAGGACGGAGTCGATATAGCCAAGTACGTGCGCAAGCTTGAGGCAGATCTCAGAGACCTGGGCTGCCCAAGGCGTCGCTGGAAGACAGTCTTGCTTCAAAAGCTTCAATCTAAAACGGCTTCTTCTATAGTAGCTGGCAAATGTGAAATTGATTCATAGTCTTCAAAGTTACAATATGTAGATTCCTGGTCTAATTTGTTCCGATTAGTGTGTATCCAAATTTTTATTTCTTGATCGATTTGCACATACTTCTCTTGTCTTTAGCTTCAGCAAATTTAGCTACTCAACACTGTGATTTTACTAAATCTTACCTGAAACATCCAAATTGACTCCAGTCGTGTGTGCTATTAGACTGAACTTACACTCCAGTACTCAGAGTTGCTAGCTCAACTGTGTCCTAATGCGGCTGTCCAGCAAAAACAAATATTCCTTCACTTTCCTCATCCCCATTTCTATCTCAGAAAAACCAAAAATCTTTGAAAAACAGTTGGATAAATTTGTCAGCATGCACTCTTTTGTCTGTCAGCACATGTGGTAAGTTAAAAAAATTCAAATTAACTTTTCTGATTTCACTTAGTTACCCATAACACAAAATATATATATTTAGAGCATTGTTCATTCTGCAATATTTGAGACACAATTTAGGATCAGAGCCAAATGGTTGATTTTTACACATTTTTTTCTGGTCAGAGCACCATACAGCACTATTAACAGTGAAGGTTAAATGTGACAGGCTCTAGGAAAAGGTACAAATTGGCTAAAAAATGAAAAATGATTTTATATTATCAGATAAAAGTCCAGGAAATTACCTCTATTTTGATACCAAAAGAAGCACTTGAATGTCCTTAATTGCTGAGTTACAGCGCTTTTTTCTACTAAGGGATAGAAACGTTTAAACCGAGATAACGAGACTTCAATGTAAACTTCCTGTTTTGAACAAAAAATCCGCGATACGTCCGTGTCACGTAAGGGTGTGGTTTCTAAGCTTAATCAACAAGGGGTGTGGTTATCTAAACATGCATGGATAAGTAAACAAGAAGTTGGGAGCAAAGAAAACGTTCTAAACTTGTCGCGAAAGGCAGTACTTTGGCTAATTTCTAACGAAGAAAAAAATTGGTGAGTTTTTAAAGTACTTTATGTGTATTCAGCCGTTTAGCTATCCAGGTAAATAAGTCAAGTTAAGGCCGTTTGATAAGTCAGTTAGGCGTTTTCCTGAGTTAACTTTAAGTATATGTTTACTGAGCTAAGTAAATCAATGCTATGCGATAATTCAGATGGGCCTTCTACTTACAAGATAAATGCTTGTTCATCTAGGTAAATAATTTAAAGTACTAGGCTTTCAGTAAAG
>WLWI01002418.1_pt1 | contig 16117 bp, 9 predicted proteins | sample 6701501 | NCBI WGS metagenome assembly WLWI01 (sample SAMN12718690, study PRJNA515312) | sponge metagenome | isolation source: marine sponge | host: Mycale hentscheli | place: New Zealand: South Island, Marlborough, Capsize Point | collected 2014-11-01
AAGATATAAGCATAGATGATGCCTGTAGTAACTCCTCATTTTTCCTTGAAAATGACAGCAGGCACAAGTTGAAACGTCGGCATGATTACCATTTCCAGATTCAGTGCCAGCTATTCTGTGTGGATTGCGAATAGTGTGACTTAGTGGTGATGACAGGCAGAGACTTTCACACTCAGCGTATTTATAGAGACAAGAAGTGGTGGGAACAAGAAATGATGAAATTGAAGCAATTTTATTTTTATCTTTATTGCCTGAACTGGCAGCACCACGCTTCAGAAAGGTGGCATTAGAGAACCTAATTCACAATAGTACTCTACTTTTGTTTTACTCTTACCCTAATTTTTATATATCAACCTTATGATGTGTGTAATTGTATTATTGTAATAGTATTATTGTGATACTAAACTAGCATTACCACTGTTTTGAAAGTGTTAGTTGCTGCCAGGAGTTGCTGCTCAGCCACAAGTCGTTTGCACCAGTGTAAACAACCACTGAATACCTCAATTAGTCTATGTCAAATGTGTGGGCGAAACACAACTTTCAGTTTTAGTGGCATCCCAAAAAGAATATACTAATATTGAATATTTTAGTAAATTTCTTAAACTTTAAATCATTATTATTATTGAGAGATCACATCAATATCAAATAGGCTAATTTTTCACATAGAAGTGTTAAATTGCTGACATAGCAAGTGGTTGCAAAGAATTAGTCATACTCCATTTTTTGCTAAGTCAGATATACAATAGACATAACAGAATAATGGGGACTCCCAATTTGGGCTAACGTTTGCTGTTCAAAATGCTTCTGTAGCAAAATGCAACTATAAGTAATGATTCCCAAGATGGAACTTAAACAAATCACACAATAAAATATAATGGCGCTCCGTCTCTCCACCAAATCTGCCTCGGCACTCATACTGTGTGGTACATCTCATTACCATGATAGAAGGAAAGAATTGGTGAGCCCAGAGCATAATTTTGACCATGACGCAGAGAAAATGTACAACTCTTTCACAAGCGACACTGGTCTGCTTTGTAAATCTCGAGTGGATCTTGTGAAGTCTTGTATGTCCTCCTGCTGCAAGGGAAGAGTGGTAGACGCCATAAGGAAGTGTGCCAAGATAGCATCGGATGAAGATGGACTGTTCATATTTGTTTACATAGGAGATGCCACCGATATGACAGATTTTGGACTTGGTTTCAAATTCAAGGAGAGCAACGGTTTCGTGGACATCTGCCCATCAACTTCTCTGAAAAGACATGTACTCACACCCTCGAATAGTAGACTGTCTTCAACTGATGAAGGCCTCTCAGGTAACATTATTGGAGCAGCCATAAGAGCAGAAAAACCCTGCCAAACAATGGTTATTTTGGAGTGTCCGTTTGCGGAGAAAATTGCCTCAGACATGCGAGAGTGCTTGAGCAACTGCACGTACATTGAAGTGGTTGTGCCCCATGAAAAGAGAATGCTGCCATGCTACTATGACACCTTGAAATCTTCTGCATTCTCTCACTTTTTTAACATGATTGTAAAGAAGACGAAGCTTGTAGAAGGAATATTTCCAATAAAAAGCATTTTGATGCGTGTAGAAAAATGCTGCAAAGCCTTATCTTCTATTGAAATGATCCAAAAGGGTGAATGGTTAAAGAAAAATATGCTCGTTCCATACAGCCAATTCATCAAGATTCCTGTTGATCCTCAAAATGAGCTGCTAGATGTTATCAGTGAAAGCTTAAACTTTTCCAGCGATGAGGTAGATGGTCAGTTCAGATTTGGGCCATTCATCGAGAGACACTATCCGTGGAATCCCAATTGGAAAACCGCTAAGCTCTGCAAAGAAGTTGTAGATTGGGTTCAAGCTGTCACTCATGCCTGCTTGAGAGCTCTCAAGAGTGAAAACATCTTGGAAGGTGAAGTGCTACAGGCTGTGGTTGGCACCATGGTATTCAGTATAACTATGATTCAGATGGGACTGAAACAAGATGATTTCTTTCCGAGTCTTTTTCTGCAGGCACTTTTATTGTCAATGGCAGCAGTGGACTTAGTAGATCCAGGTAATGTGGGTTTAGTGGAAGATTCCATATTCACAACTGCACATCAATACTACTCCTATGCAGCTAAAATTAATGAACAGAAGAAGAAATGAACTGTGGGGCCCCTCCCCCACTTGTGGTCAGGGAGAGTAGAGAAGACAGATAAAGATATTTCAAGCTCTGGGGACATTGCATAAGAAACACTTCTATTCAGTACATGCAGACTAATTAACACTTGTCGTTCATCCCATTATTCAGCTATTTGCAATCTGTTTCTTCTGTGTGTCATTATGTCAGCGATTGACTACTAAAGCTGTTGTTTTTTGTACTTAGCTCTGTTCTGACTTGGCTTATGTCAGCGGTTGACTACTAAAGCTGTTGTTTTTTGTACTTAGCTCTGTTCTGACTTGGCTTATGTCAGCGGTTTACTAAGGCTGCTGTTTTTTTAACTTGGCTCTGTTCTGACTTGGCTTATGTCAGTGGTTGACTACTAAGGCTTTTTTTTTTTTAACTTGGCTCTGTTCTGACTTGGCTGATAGTGTTAGGTTTTGTGTCATTTCATTTCTTATAATTAATCTTTAATTTAACTGACTTCACTGGTGATAGTGGAAGTTAGGCTAGTTGGGGATTAAGAGATCAGTCGATTCAGATCCTGGTGGCAGCTTACTGTAGAGTCGCTTCTGCCAGTGTGAGTGTGTGACTAGTAGTAAGTATAGTGAACTGTAAACTGGTTGCACCGGTACCACATGACAAAGTAATTAAACACTCCCCCTACATTATTAAAAATAATAATAATGACATTGAGATTTTTATATTATTATAATACTGTTCCACAGATCACACATTCATATTTGCAAACACTTATGAGGCACCGCTAAATTTGCACTTTGTCCTCATGAAACTGAACTAAATTTTATTTCAGGTGATTAATCAAGAAATGTTTCGGCTTGTCTTTAGCATACTATGTACTGTCTTAATCAAGTAGCTCGGATTCTTGTATTGTTCCATCTGGTAGTCTATCTGGTAGTCTATCTGGTAATCTATCTGGTAGTCTATCTGGTAGTCTATCTGGTTAGTCTATCAGGTAGTCTATCTGGTTAGTCTATCAGGTAGTCTATCTGGTAGTCTATCTGGTAGTCTATCTGGTAGTCTATCTGGTAGTCAATCTGGTAGTCTATCTGGTTAGTCTATCAGGTAGTCTATCTGGTTAGTCTATCAGGTAGTCTATCTGGTAATCTATCTGGTAGTCTATCTGGTAGTCTATCTGGTAGTCTATTTGGTTAGTCTATCAGGTAGTCTATCTGGTTAGTCTATCTTGTAGTCTATCTGGTAGTCTATCTGGTAGTCTGTCTGGTTAGTCTATCAGGTAGTCTATCAGGTAGTCTATCAGGTAGTCTATCAGGTAGTCTATCAGGTAGTCTATCTGGTAGTCTATCAGGTAGTCTATCAGGTAGTCTATCAGGTAGTCTATCTGGTAGTCTATCTGGTAGTCGATCTGGATAGTCTATCTGGTAGTTGATCTGGTAGTCTATCTGGTAGTCGATCTGGTTAGTCTATCTGGTAGTCGATCTGGTTAGTCTATCTGGTAGTCTATCTGGTAGTCTATCAGGTAGTCTATCAGGTAGTCTATCTGGTAGTCTATTTGGTAGTCTATCTGGTAGTCTATCAGGTAGTCTATCAGGTAGTCTATCAGGTAGTCTATCAGGTAGTCTATCAGGTAGTCTATTCTGGTAGTCTATCTGGTAGTCTATCTGGTAGTCTATCTGGTAGTCTATCTGGTAGTCTATCTGGTTAGTCTATCTGGTAGTCTATCTGGTAGTCTATCAGGTAGTCTATCAGGTAGTCTATCTGGTAGTCTATCTGGTAGTCTATCTGGTAGTCTATCAGGTTGTCTATCAGGTAGTCTATCAGGTAGTCTATCAGGTAGTCTATCAGGTAGTCTATCAGGTAGTCTATCAGGTAGTCTATTCTGGTAGTCTATCAGGTAGTCTATCTGGTAGTCTATCAGGTAGTATATCAGGTAGTCTATCAGGTAGTCTATCAGGTAGTCTATTCTGGTAATCTATCAGTGAAGCTATTTGAAATAACAAAGAGTGCTATCTAATAAAAACGAATCATGAAATAGATGTTGCCAAATACCATCTTTGTAAATCACAATTCTGTTAATTAAAAAAGGTATTAGAAATGACACTGCCTTAGTAGCCTCTATGAGTTATGCAACACTGCCGTCCTTCAATGTCCATAAGACTAGCTATGAGACATTGGTGTATGTACCTCAATGGAAAGAGTGCATGCCCTTTACGGTGCACCTGGACTGAGCTTTCTGCTACAACATCCAGAATGTGGCGATTCTTCGGTCTCCTAAACTCTAGTTTTATATTGAGGAATCTTCTTCTTTTTCTATATAGCCCTTTAACTTTTATCACCATATTTCCTTCTCTAGCCACAGTGTGAGCGTATTTTGACAATTTGAAACCTTTTAACTGTAAGATGAGTGATTTTGCTATTTTTGAATGTAATTCATCAAGTACAACAGATTCACTGGATATGTTTTTGTTGTTTCCCTGGTGGTAAGTTCTCTTTGGTCTGATCTTTTTAGAATTCACAAGGACCAATTTGGATACTTCATTGGTGCCTTCATATAGTACAGTTTTTATGCAGTCACGTCTTGGACTAACCAAGCTTAGTGGATTAGTCCATGGTATCATAATGAAATCATTATAAGACTCTATGTTTTGCATCTCTGAGGTTCCATAGTCCTTTATTTGTGTGCCGTCTAGTCTAATGTCAGGAGAGTAATCAGAGCAACCTCCATCAAGCGATAATAACCCACAGTAATCCCATTTCCCATTTTTATAATAACACCAGTAGTAATTGTTACCTTCCGGCTTGCTACACCTGGTAAACGTGCACATGTGACCTCGGGAGTCCGTCTGCTTTAGCGGGGAACAATATTCCAGCGACCCGTCGAATATGCGACACTGGAAGTAATCGCTAAGCGAATTGTACAGACACTCCGTGGAGCAATAGTGGCCACGATGTGTTAGGTGTTTGCTCTCACTATGGATACTACAGTAACCCCACTCATTGTTAGTTCTATTCACGTGACACCAATAATATTTAGCACCCTCGTGCTTTCCACAGAAGCTATCCCAAACACAAGACCTATTGTAATGATCAGATCTCTCGTCAGGAGAACAGTAGTCCCACCCTTTTTCGGTGTTACACCAGAAGTAACCTTCCCACCCTTCGGCACACTCGTCGATGCAAAAATATCCGCTGCTAGCTACAATTTGAAAGTTTTCCCTATGCGTTCCGCAAAATTCCCACGCTGTGTAGTCTTCTAATTCTATTTTACATGAATAGAACTCTTCTCCATATGTGTCACAAGGATTTTGGCATTTCCTGTTGTATATATCCACATTAGCATGGGAAGAACAGTAATCCCAACTGTCTTGTCCTGTATAGCAATAATAGTAATTTTCGTCACTTTTTAAACATTTGGTAACGCACAGTTTATTTGTGCTTGTAAAGAATCGTTTAGCACTAGAGAATTGAAAAGTAAGTAACACGAGAATGGTAATTACCATCATTGGAGGAGTTCTCCTAGTGCAGTGTTTTGACGCTTACAATAACCGAGGTCGCTACTAAAGTAGGTACGCAACCACAAGACTGCAAACTTAACAATTTCGCGGACAACGAAACACCAGGCGCCACGGCTTTGAAAAGAACCTGTCTTGCGCCGCACCTCTGCGGTTGAGAATTTTTAGCTAGCCATATTAGCTATATGATTGTTTCTTCTCACAAAAAAGTGAAGAAACTATCTACTGTGACACAACTATAGCACTCCGCCCACGAAAAACCTCATAGTTTTGAGAAGAGCAAATGAAGAAAGACATAGTATACTGAAAGTGATTGTTGTTGTTTTTTCAACGCATGCATAATATATTGCTACACATGCGCACAGCCCAAAGTTAAATTAGCCACTTGTATAGCTACTGGTATAGCTAATTCAATATTAGCTACATACCAGATTCAAGTAATTAGCTATTCATCCCCAAAAATCAGAGGAACAAACCCTTTCAATTTTAAATTGCAGCAGTACAAGGATCTGTGTGTTGTGAGGCATGGGATCTTGACCCCACCTAATTGCAGTTTTCCTACCTTCATCCCACCCTGGGCCAGCGTAGCAATTAGGTAAACACTACCAAGAACTGGATGTCAATCCTAACAATATAGCTTATGATCACAGGAACATTATTATTTTTTAATAATAGTTTGTTTTTTTAGTATTGTTTTATTTTGCTAGGTAGCTACAGCTGTTTAGCTAGCTACCAAATGTACAACTCAATATGTGTTACAATAACGTCCTCGTTTCTTCTATTTCCATTAAGCAATATGCTGACATCCAGATCTTTGCTGACAGGGCCTCCTAGATCTGTAACAAACCAAGGTGGTTTGTTGAACTGGCAGCAAGTGTTATTACGGGAGCAACCTTTACCGTCCCACAATACATCTTCACTGTAATATGTGTCCGGCTCAGCAACGTTCAAAGAAGGATTCCCTGAATCGCAGAAGTAATTTGATCCTATGAATTGTGGGATCAGGTTTGGCCAATTTTTGTCACGATATGCGCACGGGCAGCTAGATTTGATGTCTTCCGGTTGCTGTGATATCATGGAGGCGAATGTCCATATACGCCTCTGAGTAAAGGAGGTGCCGTGAGATATTATTATCCCGTCAACGCTATGGAGGGGCTTGCGGTCGTAGAAAGTGGGTCCAAAACCATTGGTTGAGCCCTTTTGAACCGACAAAATTCTCCCACAAACGTGAGTGTAAATTTGATTTTTTACTGAGAATTTAGCGGTAGTGACGTGCTCGTCGTTATTTCTCCCACACCCTCTTACTGGAGAATTTACCAATGTCCACCCTCGTGGACACGAATTATTACCTTTGGACATATTGATATGAGTAACTTTGATCTAGCCATTTTCGCCACAAACTGGTGGGACAAACCTCGAGGTCACGTTTGAGTCCACAATCGATTCAATAGCAGCGGTGATGTCACCGCTTATTTCTTCTTTGAGTCGGGAGGAACAGGTACCGCTAGAGCGCACTGGAATGCGCACTGGTTGACTACTCGAACAACTAGCCCCAACAATTAATAGTAAGGCTACTGACACCAAGGAGATCATTCTGCAGGAAGAGGCTGTGGCAGTTAGCTAAATCTAAATTATTGTTAGCTAATAGCTAAATGAAATAAAATCTTGGTAGGTATCTGGGATAGCCAGAAATCTATTTATAGTGGTTATAATTTATATCCATTACAGGTTTATCAAACATAATCTAGTTACTAAGTCTAGAGTATCAGAGTACTACAAAATATTCCTCAAAGTAGTAAAATGTAGTATCCTACAAAAAGTTAAACTATTGACAAAAAAATGGACTCAAATAGACCAGCTATTTCGTTAAGCTATGTACAGTGGTTGGCATAGGTACAGAATAAGACTGTAGCTAGCTATTTGACTCTTAGACTCATATTATCCAAATAACTTGCAAGCTTGTATAGCTAGCTATACTTCATGGCAGTGATTAGTTTCACATTTGTTATATATTTCATGCAAATCCATTGCACAACAAAACTGAACTGTACCATTGGTGACTGGTTTACAACTATAGAACTACACAAAGGATAGTCTAACATTTTAATGATATTGAACACAATGAATAAATGAGCTCTACAGCTACAATCAGGTTCTTGTATTATATGTCTTTATTATTAGATGTCTTCTTCACCTTTGAGTATTGACTCAAATGAAAATGGTCTAAACTTTAAGCCATTTCCTTCATAAAACTTGTTCTGGAACTCCACCCAGTGAAGTCTTAGAGCATGAAGGAAGGCTGACAGACCTTCCATAACCAGAAGGATTCCAATAGTCAAACCTATTACCAAAAAAAAAAAAAAAAAAAAAATTACATTAGCTACTATTATTTCATTGTACAACTTTGGAACTCAAACTGCATAACTATGCAAATATGATTACACTGAGGTAATATCAATATTCAAATTTATTTCTCAAGTACCAATTATGCAACTTCCTCGTGCTGTTAGCTACCAATTCGTACTACTAATCGCACATAACTGACCACATTACAACTTTCTTATCTTGCAATAGCTAGCTATTTCTAGTAAAACATAAAACACATGCAGGTTGGACTAGTAACTGTATGGTTGGTTAGCATACTATATACTGCACCAAAGGTCACCACAGACTATACCACTACCCAACTTACCTGCCCAAAATGCAAACAGCACAAAAATAGAAATGGCTCCTATAGCTGGGCCCATCGTGACGCTAAAAGAGGGACCCATAGCCAAAACCATAGTCCAAAGAACTTCAGAGAGCTCTGTAATATAGGTGACATGATGTTATTGTTCTGCCAAAAATACAAACAGGTACGATTATTTCATCTTCTCATACCTGCATGAGCCAGACTGAGTGCCCAGAGTCGCAGATAAGAGGCCGTGTTGGAGATTGTACCCAAGCAGTACTCAATGGTATGGATGGCTTGGTGAACAAACACCTCTCCAAAATCAAACTATCAGTACAATTAAATGGCAAAGTTGTAATTAAAAAGTCCTACTATTAGTATAACATCATAATACTTTTCCCATTATTGTGTGGTAAACTTAACCCTCATAGTTGTATAAATACGCTGAGTGTTTGCACTCTGGGTGCTAGTTGATTAAGAAATATAATTACCACCAACCAAAGATATAACTTACAACTGACCTCTTCTCCCTCCCCATGTTCTCCTTGTTTTACCCCTTGCTTTTTTTCTTCTTGTTTTTCATTGGGTAGTATCTGCTTATCATCATCAGATCCAGAGAGAGATTCTGAAGTGACATTATACGAGGTCCCTTCCTCCTCCAAGTGGCCCTACAATAGTATGGCAGCTGAAAGATAAGATCTACTACAAAACGCATTAAAAACTCACTCCTTCCTTTGCCTGACGCTTGTGTTTGGCCATCAAGTAGTATGGTTTGATACAAAGCATCCATGGAATACACGCAACCGCAGTTATCACCAGTAGCAACTGGATATAACGCTAGAGAAAAAGAATTGTACATTTTTTGTGTTGTTAATACGCCTAAACAACATATAAGTTTAATTCCTATACAAAATATGCCTTTTAGATAAAGATGGACAAGAAACGAACAAACAATCATCTTTTATGAGAACAAGAAAGAATAGATTGACAAAAATTGGGAGTCTCAGTTTAGTCTTTTATTGTCATACAAAATTTATTATTTCTGGTATTAGGTCATCAAGTTAGAGATCTACCTGCACATCTGCAAGACCTTCAGTAGGTCCAAACACGGAATATTCATTGTCATCCACATCTGCTCCCACCGTGGCATTAACGGCTGGGGATGAGCCAAACTCCAAGAACATGTTGATCAGAGTAATCAGTAGACTGGGAGCCTGGTGAGTACACATCATCAATGTAGTAATATACTCTTGCTGACCGTCTTCTTTCACCAAAATTGTATTTCATCAACCAAATTATTTAAAAAAAAGTAAATACTATGAAACAGTTTATAAAATAATGAAACCCCAGCAGAAATCTTTTTTGTGAGTAGAATTTTTTCTACTGCAAATAACTATCACAGCCAACATATTATAATTTAAGCAATTTTTTTTTTTTTTACTAACTTACCGTGTTTGGGTTTTCATAGAAAAGACACCATTTATAAAATATAGTGAAGACCAACCATCCAAATATACAGAGTAAGAACAGAATCTGCGGAATGAACTCAACCACAATGTTGATGTACTTCTTGAAGTGCCTAAAAATGAATAAAAAAAGGTTATAATAATAATAATTCTCACTTATTGATAATTTGGTTTCTTCAAAATAATATGTTTGATCTAGCATCAAAGCTTTTCTTTTAGCCCAAATCACAAATTGTATGAAATTAATGAAAGACTTACATGTGGTTGAAAATACTCAGAATGACTCCAAACAACATTTGAAATATTCCCAGTATAACTGCCATTTTCATCTTGTAAGAGTTGGTGAAAAGCAGCTTGTTTTCTGCCACATTCCACATCTGTAGATAAGCAAGATAATTAGTGCAACTGAACAATGCTCTATCAACACACAATGACTGATAGTTGAAAATAAGATGCCAATCAACTAAAATTGCCGTTAAAAACACAAAAATTACTTAAATTGCCTAAAAAATTCTTCATAACCGAAGCACTGTCTACAGTGGAACCTCTGAATAATGGACACTTGAGGAACAACCAGATTTGTCCGTTATACAGAGGTGTACTTTACAGAGGTTCTTATTTAGTTATGGTAAGTCCCATCGGTGCATTTACTATTGTCCATTACAGAGAGATGTCCATTATATGGAATTTCCCTTAAGAGAGGTTTCACTGTAGTTTGTGTCTAAAGTTAGTAATATACTCTAATAATCATGTGATCAGTGAAAATATTATGTTATAGCTATATGACATTTAAAAAATGTGTCTAAAGTTAGTGGTGTATTTTAATAAGCATGTGATTAGTGAAAATACTGTATGTTATATGGCATTATAAAGCTCTGTATATATTCATGATAGTGTACCATATTATCTAGTCAATCATACAGCCACTTTATATAAATTTACCGGGTCCAGTCCAAAAGGATAAGGAGTGTTTTTTGTCATGGACTCTCTAGGGAAAGTCGTCAGCTCAGATTCTTTAGCTCCCATAATAACACAACTTATGTTAAACCCCGGGCAACAGTCACCAATTTCACTAAAACATGTTAACAATAGTATAATCAACAAGTATAAAGACAGTATAGATAACTCTCACTCTGTTTGGATGTTTAGACTTGCTTCAGTGTACGCAGCATCCCAAGATGAACCAAATACGTTCAAAGACTTGGCAAACACATCATTGTAGATGAGGCCAGTGTAGATAGAGAACAAACCCATGAGCAGGACTATGTAGCGACCATCAAACATAGTCATGAACATCTGTAGAAATAAGGCATTCATGAGATAAGTGTATTTACCAAAGGAACAACTTCTAGTAGCCTGTCCCAGATAAAGGAGAGTTAAACGAAACAAAAAACAGCAAAAAGTAATGAGCCTAAAGTAATGTGATTTCATCTCAAATATAGATCTTTCTAAACAAAATCAGGAGCTCATTATATATATATATATTAGGTAACTCAATGGACACCTGTTAAGTAACATAAAATTGATACAAGTTCAGAGCAGTGAATTTTTTTTTCTATATGATACTAGAAACTACGATACAAATGTCATATCATGTCACCATACCTCTCCACCTGTGTCAGTTCCAGCCAACTTCTTCTCAAAAAGAATCATAGACAGAGCAAAGGAGGCCATGATGAGACCATGGCCCGCATCTCCGAACATAACAGCAAACAGAAACGGGAAAGTGATGATGGTGTAGGGAGCTGCAATTGTGAAATGGAGCGCTCAGTAATACCATCAGATTAGTACTAGTGATGTGCTTGAGCACAAATGGCAAGCAAACCTGTGCACTAATGAAACACTTCAAAAGAATCTATTAGTCCATTTCTAAAAGTAAAGTACGCAGCTGTTGTGACCATATTTTAGCTAACAAATACAGAACTGCTTTCTTGCCTCAATTTCCCAAGTATTGGTATTTTTTTGTAGTGTCTAATATCCCATTCTGACTATCTGATTTACTAGTAGATCTTGACAACAAGTACTCACAGCTACTATAAATGGCCTAATCTTTTAATTATGCCTGGTAAAGGGTCTCAATACCATAGTAACCGTAACCTTTTGCCATAACATTTGCGACTTGAAAAAAAACATGAAGTTCTAAAGAACTACTGCACAAGCAAGTTTTTAAGACTTAAGTGAATCGTGTGGCATTTAGAAACAACCTAACACAAAGGGGTAAACAATTAAATTTCCTTGAATGATACAGGATAGCTAAACAGAAAGATTCCGTTTAGTGGAGGTATGGGACGGGGTAGACCAAGAAGCATGAGAGAGTCAAATACAAAATGGCATACGTATGTCCACACACATATATAAACAAATAAATATACCCGATTTTCTATTGTGTTACCCTTGATAGTGTCTCACTCACTTCGCTCGCTCACCAAATATCAATCGCCACAAAATCAAACTAAATACTAGTACATTTACAAATTGTCATAGCCTCGGAGTGTGTACCGACAAAGCCTCTCAATAACAATTCATAATTATTTACTAAAAAATAATCTTCAAAGATCATTTAGAATGTTTATACTTATAAAGTTGAGAGCAAAGACCGGACATAAAAAATGACAGCATTCATGACTCCTACTACGTTAGACTATGTCTACCCACTAATTTTGACCACACCCACTAAGTTTGACCACTCCCACTCACCTGGGTTGACCTCCTCATAAGTAGCCACTCCATAAGAATCGACGATGGCCTGGAATCCACGAGTGAACTTATTGACCTTATTGTACGTGGGCGGCTGCTCGTCTGTAGAGATCTTGTTCAATATGGATGGTACGTTAGAACCACTCTTCTCCTATTACATGGAATGTGGAAGTGATAAGATATTTGTGTGTAGATGAGTGTGAGGAGAAAGAGGGTATGTGTGTGTGTGAGAGAGAGGGGGTTAAGACATGAGACAACTAAGAGAGAAGTTACAATGAACACTTACAGTGCCTCTAGAAAGTGCAACTTGTATCTCTTCCAGACCTTCTATAGGGCACCAGCATTCAGCAATGAGGCATCGGTGGGTCATGTCCAAGTTAAACATATTCATAGTGTGGTAGATCCCTTTTATTTTTGTCACCTGCAGCAGATTATGAATAATATAATTATTTTATGACAAATTCAAGGCTATATTAAAAACTATCAGAATTATATACAATGCAATCAATTATTAGACTATAGCTACAGAATGATTTGTGTCTTTGACAACTATTATGGGACAAGTATATAGAAAATATGTTTAATCCTTCCATTTTGTAATTGTTTTTTTTTCTTTTACATTATCTCTATATATAAATAATTAGCTGATACATGTTTACACCCACTTTCATAGGTTTGGGAGGATGGAAGGAAGGGCTTGAAAATCTTAGAACACAGATAGCATTTTACAAAATGTAAATAGTGGAGAACTATATACTAGAGTTTGTTTTGGCAAACATTAACATACCAATAGAATTATTAAACTCTCTGTTTGCTCAACATAAAGAATCACAGGGAAGTATATTGATTCCATTGGTAAAGAATTGTGTATACCAATGTATTCAATATTATTACAAACTTTCTTGAAGTGCTGCTGTTTTAACTGTCCCTTTTGTGTGGATACCAACTACTAAGGATTGTGGTCAAACAAATATTGACGTTTTTAATTAACAAGGAAATTCTTCATAAGGATCCATTGTTAATGGTTGATACTAATCATGAATAATTTGTAACTTCTTGTAATAAAATTTAGGATAAATAATTTAGACATTTCTGCTTTGGAAAGCCTTCATCATAAAAAAATGGTGGCTGATGAAGTGAAGGCTTTACATGGCAGAGAAAATTACATTATTTATTTTAAAACTTATGACAAACGATTTAATATTGAAATCATTTTATAAGGAAATAGCCGTATCTAAATGCATGCTAACAACACAGTAACAATTTTAGACTTCCTCAAATATCAATTAAAATAACTCATGTCTGTGTATGAAAGTTTAAACTTCAGATAACAAATACATATGAGCTACAGGGAGAAAGGAATCACTACAACACTGCTAGCTAGTAGATGCATAAGATGCATATATATATATATATATATATATATATATGGTGATGATGACAAAGAATCGATAAGAAGGGGTTACAATCCCTTATATATAATATTATATTATATATGGTGATGATGACAAAGAATGGATAAGAAGAGGTTACAAGTTTACCTGAGTTTCCCACTTCTTTAAATCCCTTGCCACTTCAGTGAGTTGACTGAGGGAATGCTCTTCAGTGGTATCGAGCACACTCTGTAGGTCTGATATCCTCTGAGCTACCGCCGAAGTCATTTCACGCCTACCTTGGGCAGTTTCAGGACATTGGTAAAGGGTGGCTCGAAATCCTTCACAAATCTTTCTGACTCGGCTCCTTAGCATGTCTCCTTGGAAGAATAGGATGAAAACAACTTTGTGCTGTCTATTTCCCTATTTAAGTAATAATAATTGATCAACATAAGCAGGTTGTTAAATAATGATGCTCATTTCAGTACAAAATAACATGGTAGATTGAAATTAACAATTAAAATTTGAAATCGTCAATATTGCTAATAATTATAAAGTACAACTTCATTACAAGTCTAGCTATTAGACGCAGTAATAGAAATGTCAAGAACTATACGTGTGTTTTGATAATACTTCAAAAATGCTTGATAAAACAATAGCCAATACCAATGTAGATTAGAATGCAAGATGCTGTAAATGCTCCAGTATTGAGACTGTATTTTGAATATTTACATTGGTTTGTTGAAAGTTAACCCTAACAGATTAATTACTGATTGATTTGGGACAAGATATTGTGAAATATATCAAGCAATCCACAGTAATAGTCAATTGGCATTTAAAATGCAATAGTACAGTACACAATCCTCATTTCCATCTCACTGTTGTAGGATCTTCCAATGCCCCCTCTATCTCTGTCTGCCTCAGGAACACATTCCCACGACACGCCCTCCACAGGACACGCTCAAATGTAGGCACCCTCTCTCGAGCGATAACACCCGTCACAAATCTAGAATTTTAAAACCATATGAATTTCGTATATACATATACATCTCTTCACCAAACACCCATTCTTGTATCTGTCACTGTAGCTTCCCAGACAATCACATACAAGTTAGCCACACAGCAGCACAGTTTGCTATAATGTGCTATTTGTTTATTTACTAGGAGGAAAATATGGTACACATTATTTCTTGCACCTACTCACGTAAAGCGTGTCTGAGCTTGTTCCTGCTGTTTCTGCATCTCTATATCTGTCTCATCTCCCCCACTGATAGACTCTAAGAGTTCATTTTCATCCTGAAGTTGCTGCCTGGCCCTTTTCATCTTTGGCGTTCGCATGGCTGCCCCCCTACCCATCATGGTGGTTTCAGCCTAGTGAAGTATTTATTTTATGATTTTTGTCAATATACAGTATGTAGTCACATTTATTCAGTATATATCCAAGGTTAGCTAAATAATAAAAGTATTGATGTGAGAAGAAAGCGCCAATTTTTATATTAAAACTTGAATTACAAATTCTGTCATGAAAAAACATTCACTTAATTATAATATTAAGGGTGACCTTCAGCACTACTATACACTAGTTAGCTATTACAAATCATTTCTCACGAAAAGAATTGTTAGGTATAATGAACTAGGTATTAGATACACAGCAAGCCAAATGTGCAATGGACTCTAATAAGTCGTTACCACTTGAAGTTTCAATTCCAAAACTTGGAAATATAAGGCAAAACTACCTAGGGCAGCAAGGAATTATTATATGTGATTAAAAAAACACTGAGGTAATATCAGTATGGTAGGTGGGTTACCCACAGTGTAAAAAGCTTATGATCGTAATAGGCCAAAAAATACAAGCTTTATCTAGAAAACTAAGTAGAACAAAAAAAAAAAACAAAAAAAAAAAAGAATGAGAACTGGCACATTAAATGGAATTAACTTGTCTAGTACATTAGTATCTTCCAATGCTCAAGAGGCCACCATCTTCAAGACCCTTTGTTGGATGATGGAATGAATGATGGCTGGCTGACAAATAGAGTGGTGTCACGACACTCCAGTGCGAGCATACTGAGGGTAATAATGGCTTTTAACTTGAATGATTAATTCATCCCTTAGTACAATTCCAAAAGCACATAGTTTTACAAAGTGAGTACATATATGCCAATGTATGACTGCCTCCATTAGTGCCATCAGCTTACAAGCTATCTTAGAACATGTTCAGTGAGTCACTCTATGGCTTCTCTGTCCATTCAATCCCAGCTCCATGCATGCTTGTTAA
>WLWI01002420.1_pt1 | contig 16111 bp, 10 predicted proteins | sample 6701501 | NCBI WGS metagenome assembly WLWI01 (sample SAMN12718690, study PRJNA515312) | sponge metagenome | isolation source: marine sponge | host: Mycale hentscheli | place: New Zealand: South Island, Marlborough, Capsize Point | collected 2014-11-01
TGTCAACATTTCCCCAGAACTTCGCTCGCTCGCCCAACCAATGCTACACGAGCATTTTCTAGTTTATTTGTATATATGTTTGGACGTACGTATGTCATTTTGTACTTTGACCCTCGCGTTTTTGTGTTAGTTATGTGGTCGACCCCTTCCCAAATTGCACTAAACAGAATCATCTGGTTTATCGATCAGTACCCGTATCACCCTAGAAATTGAATTGTTTACCATTTTGAATTCTTTTGCTGGTGCATTCAAAACTTGGAAAACTTAAGGGACTTCCATTTCTATTCGAGTTAGTGGCGGTGGTAAGTCAATGCGCTCTTTGTCATGGTTATAAGCCATGCGCACAGTATTTACTTGAAAATACATTGCCCACTAGACTATCGCGAAGGTAAGTCTGCGTGTGCATGTCCAGTTGTGTCAAAGCATTGTGTGTTACAACCACTACTTAGCTAAATAATATCACAAAGAAAACTTTTAAATAACGTGTATTGTTTTGTTGTTTTTTCCCCTTCAATTCAAGCAGTTGCAGAGAGTTGTTACTATGGCACTGAAATCCCTTTACCGTGTATGCGAAATAAAAAAAAACTGGACCTTATTTTCAGTAGCTTCAGTGTTAGAAGTCAAAATCATTCATATAAAAATAGTATAGCCTTTAGGCTCGCTCGCCATTTGTGCTCAAGCACATCACTAGTAATACCTGTGACCGACGACGATGATGTACGTATTCATGAATAATTCATGAGATAATAAGCTAGAACACGCAGACGCACAATACTCGTAAACTCGCGCTAAATTACTGGGTAAAGCTAGAGCGCAACGCAGAACTGGTTAGCAACCAAACCCAGCACAAAATAAATGGACAGTAGGCGGGAGTGGCAGAAAAACACGACCGTGGTTTTCGTGAACTAACGTTGAATTACCGAGTAAACCAAGAATGCAGTTATAAAGAAGTGAAGGGATTGGCTACGCTAGACTTCCGGTAGGTGAATTCGTTTGCTACCAAACCTGGTACAACAATAAGTGGAAGAAGACGAGAGTGGCAGACAAACCGGAGAGTGGGTAAAGTGTCGTCATAATCTGTAGCACGCGATTACTATAATTGCAACAAAAAGCGAATGGAACAGACGAGGATAGGCGGCGTAAGCTTCAAAAAGGAAGGTTAAAATGAATCGATGGAATTGATGAGGAAAGGCGGTGTGGTAAAAAAGAGAAACTACAAAAGAGAAGGCAAAAAGGAAACGATTAATATTGTACTAAAAATGATTAAAAAATTTCAAACCTCTCAGATAGACATACAAGTACATTGTACTAATTTTTTGTTGTTTGTGTTGAGGGTTTATATGAAATATTTTTGAATACAATTAATCATAGAAATAAAAAAACATTTTTTTTAATCTGAGAAGAAAAAAATTATTGTGAGATAGATGATTGCTAACTTTAGACACCCCCCAAAATAAGAAGACAATTAGCTAGAGGACAGCAGTATAATAGTATTAGCTAAAAAGAGCTCCTGAGTCATAAAGCAGTTCTTAAGCCCATCACTTAAAATAGTCAAACAATTAAAGACAGAATTCACATAGGGAAGCCCTTGAAGTACTCTGCTGATCAAACGCTGACCAAATAAGGTAGATTATTGTACCCTATCACCTTGCATCCCGTAACCCTGCTTCCTGGAACCTTGTTTCCTGTTCTAAACACTGCTATAATGGCTACAGCAAAGAGATTTGATCTGTTTATTTATCCTCCTGCTGACAATTTGAAATGTGTCATTTGTCTGGAGGTAGCTAAGACCCCCAAGCAATGTGAAGACTGTGGCAAACTGTTCTGCAGTGAGTGCATTAAGAGGTGTGGGAGAAAGCCTTGTCCTAACTGTAGGAAAGAGAACCCTAACTACTTCACAGACAAAAGAGGTGAGTCTACTAACATAGTAAATGAAGCTGAAATAGAGTGCAATGTGTGTGTGTGTTTGTAGGCGAGAGAGAGATAAAGGAACTAGGTGTGAGATGTGCTAGCAGAGAGAGAGGCTGTCCATGGACTGGGACTATTGGAACATTAGACAAACACCTAGCTACCTGTGAGTATCTTCTGGTCACATGTCCCAACAAGTGTGAGGATGATAAAGATGGTGGACAGACACAACTCATGAGGAAAGACTTGGAGGAACACGTACAATCAAGATGTCTGAAGAGACTTTTCGAATGCCCCCACCGTGGAGAGAAAGGAACATATGCTAGCATTACAGTAGAGCACGACAAAGTTTGTGATAAGAAAATGGTGGCTTGTCCCAACCAGGGAAGTGGATGTCGATCATCTGTGGAACGAGGGAAGACCAAACAACATGTGAGTGTGTGTGAGTTCACTGAAGTAGCCTGTGCCTATGAGAGCCTTGGCTGTGGAGTGAGGATGATGAGGAAAGATGTGGAGAAACACAAGAGAGAAGCTAGAGAGAAGCACTTGGACTTGTCATTAGATACTGTCAGCTCACTTGAAGAACAACACAAGACACTGTCAGAAGGAGAGGCACTTGTATTCAAACTACCAGGATATACCAGCAAGAAAGAGGAGGATGAGACATTTTACTCCACACCATTTTATACCCATCCTGGAGGCTACAAATTGTGTATTAATGTTGATGCTAATGGATATGGTGGTGGTGCAGGCACACATGTGTCTGTATTCACTGAGATATCAGAAGGTCGTTATGACAGCCAGCTACCCTGGCCTTTCAAGGGAATTGTCACATACCAACTATTAAACCAGTTGGCAGATGACAGACATCATCACAGAGTGGACATATTTACTGACACTACTGACATGCAGGTTAGTAGCTGTTCAGGTTGTGCACAATTTCGTCCTCACTCTTCTCTCTGCCATGACCCAGCCACCAACACACAGTACCTCCTGGATGATACACTGTACTTCAGAGTGTCAGTGAAAGTGGACAACCACAAGCCATGGCTGGTCTGCACTGACAAAATAAACATGGACTCCATCAAAACAATAAACAACAACAAAACATTGAAGGATGGGGAACAATTCGTTTTCAAAGTAACTGGATATAGTGCAAGGAAAGCTACTGCGTATGATTACTTCAGTGACTTTTTCTACACTAGTCCTGGTGGATACAACATGTGTATTAGGACAGATCCAAATGAATATGGTCCTGGTACTGGTACACATGTGTCAGTGTATGCCATGCTATTAGAAGGCTCCTATGATGATAGTCTGTCGTGGCCCTTCATGGGAACTGTCACATTCACACTACTCAATCAGTTATCAAATGAAAACCATCACACTAAGACACTGGAGTTTAAAAAGACTGATAATCGTAACATTGGTAACAACTTGGGCTACCCACGGTTCATCTCATAGTCTGTACTCTCTCTTGATCCAGTCAAGAACACACAGTACCTCAAGAATGACACTCTGTACTTCAGAGTGTCTGTACAAGTGAAGGATTCCAAGCCATGGCTGACATGTACTAATGAATAACTTATGATAAGCTGATTTATATTTTGAATGTTTCATACTGTTTTAAGCTATATTTTAACTCACGATGGAGGTTCAGCCATCTGGGTAGTCAAGTCCTCCTCAATAATGGCCTCCAGGTCTGGAATGACTGGCACTATTTCTGTATGTTTGTGTGTGTGTGTGTTTGAATTTGATTGATTCTATGTAATGATAATAATCATTATAATGACTATATACGTATGTTTACATAAGTCAAGTGTTTCAATATCACTAATATTAAAAAATATGCCACCATAAATTAAATGGAAACAAAAAGTTAGAAAACAACTTGATAAAATTTTGATATAATTATTACAATATCTTCCAATTAAATCTTAGAAAAAATCACAAATTGAGAAATCCTGCGAGCGAAAAGCAACAGTTTTATCTGCAGTTGTGAGTATGTTGGAAAATAAAAACAACGGATTCAGTGGCAATGAATTAGCTCCAGTGTCTAAGTGAAGCTGATGCTTTGATTTGTTGGACTTGGACACTCTATCTAGCAATTGTTGCTTTAGCTGATGATCATGTGGCCATAGCCAGTAATAGGTCACACAAAATAGGTAAATTGAAAATAGAGGGCATACTAAATCATGGTTACTGAAGGGGAGTGGCTCGCACATACACAGATGCACAAGCTTGTACAACCCTAACCAGGCCGATCGAGCAGTAGCTGTGATGGAGCAGCTCAGTCGAAGGACCAGGAAGTCCTATGACGACAGCACGAATGGCTGAAGGAGTGTCGACTTATTCCGCCCGAGTTAAGACTGTGCAGCCGCTGGCGCTAGCTTGCAGCCTTGCAAGAGTAACCCAAAAATGCGCAACTCCGCCGCGTTGTATACAACGGAGTGAACAGAGGTCGACTTTAATCTCAAGGATCTTCAATTATACATTACAAGGCATGCGGGTTAAATAGTGGATGACATAAGGTGGCTATGGTTTACATACATGCATGAATATCATTAAGTCGTTTGTTCTAAGCTAAGTGTTGATTAAGTTCTTTGTCACTTCTACTCTTCAGCAGGGCCGGCAGGCAGTTGTCTGGGTGGAGTCCCAGACAGTTACCATAGTGACCATATACCTGCACAGCATGCATTGAGCGAGATAGTAGCTGTATTTGGCATTTGAATGAAGTTAATTGTGTAAGTGGTAGCTATGCATTTTAATGAATTGTTATAGGTGGTTACCTTAGTTGTCATATAGTAGTTTCACCAGCATGAATAATAATGATGATTAAATAATAATGACGCACCAAAGGTGAGCACTACACTAGCTAGCTATTACAAAATAATCTCATATCTAAATAATTATTTATTGGCTATTCTTATCAGGCATCAATGTAGCTTGAGCAATGTAAACAGTACATGTAAACACATAAGAGAAGAAGCTGAACGGGTCAGAGTCACTTACCTGTATATAATTTCAATGCAAAACTCCACTTCCTGCATTCTGTTAACTTTCCCAGCGTTAAGCAAAACTACCGGGCAGCAAGAAATTATTTGCTCACGTGATTAAGATGTGACATTAGGGAAGGGGGGGGGTTACCCACAAAGCTAGTCTCTACGCAGAGCTGAAAGCTTCGTGTTTTCTAACAAATCAGCCGAAACTAAAACAAGTAGCATAATGAAAGGTCTTTAATTGTCGTTCTGAGTAAGTTCATACCTAAATAATGTCAGTAATCTCCAAAACCAGAGCATGACAGGCAGACAGACAGGATGACTACTATAACCCTCTCACACATCTGCGCTGAGGATTAATGATTAATCCAATTGGGTTACCGTTTGTAAATGAAAGATGTTGCACAGAGTAGTAGCAGTAGAGTAAAGAGACAAGTCCTAGTGTTGATTAATCTACCTTTGGTAGAACAGCAAGTGTGATTATAATAGTAAGAGAAACTCATTTATATAATATTTAATTTAAGATAGCATGAATATGCAGCATTTAGGAATATCTGTTGAGACAAGGATTTTTAAACATTGCCAATTCACAATATCCTAATCTCGCTAAAGCATAAGAACAGCAACAAAAAAAACAAAAAAAAAAAAACTAAAGAAAATGCCTGTGTTCTGGGTTGTAAATTCCTGAGCTGGTACGGGGTTGAAGGACCACAAGCTATTCCTAGCTTCAGCAAGTTTGTACCCCGTGGCTAGATCTCACACTCATCAACAAGTCACAAGCAGGTAATGAACCAAGTGAGACTGCCGAGTCCGAGTGAGACTGCTGAGTCCGAGTGAGACTGCCGAGTCTGAGTAAGACTGCCGAGACCGAGTGAGACTGCTGTCGAGTGAGACTGCCAAGTCCGAGTGAGACTGCTGAGTCCAAGTGAGACTGCCAAGTCTGAGTGAGACTGCCGAGTCCGAGTGAGACTGCCGAGTCCGAGTGAGACTGCCGAGTCTGAGTGAGACTGCCAAGTCTGAGTGAGACTGCCGAGTCCGAGTGAGACTGCCGAGTCCGAGTGAGACTGCCGAGTCTGAGTGAGACTGCCGAGTCCAAGTGAGACTGCCGAGTCCGAGTGAGACTGCCGAGTCTGAGTGAGACTGTCAAGTCCAAGTGAGACTGCCGAGTCCGAGTGAGACTGCCGAGTCCGAGTGAGACTGCCGAGTCTGAGTGAGACTGCCGAGTCTGAGTGAAACTGCTGTCAAGTGAGACTGTGGAGTCTGGGTGAGACTGCCGAGTCAAGTGAGACTGCGGAGTCCGAGTGAGACTGCCAAGTCTAGTGAGATTACTGACTGTCGAGTTGATTAGTGACTGTTGATGTTGCGTTCAGATTTTTTGACTTGGCATGAGATCCAGGATCTTATTTGGCAGAAGTGGTGTCTGGAACTTCGGTGTGGCAAGTGATCCTGGAGTGAAGTAGTAGAGGTGGTAGACTTGCAGGAAAGTCGGAGAGGTAGAGCCTGGCTGATCATCTTCCTTCTTCGCTGCAAAGTAGATCCGGCTCGAAGGACCAGTGTTGACGAGTTGTAAATTCCTGAGCTGGGGATTGAGGTTTGTACAGGGTTGAAGGACCAGAGCACCACAAGCTATTCCTAGCTTCAGCAAGTTTGCATCCCACCCAGTGTAAGGCAAGCAACCAGTGTCTTTGCTGGTATGGTAGATCTCACTCTCATCAACAAACCACAAGCTGGTAATACAGTCTGCTTCTGCTAGGTTTAACTTACGATGAACTAACTTAGGTGAGACAATATACAGGACATATATAATATATGGGATGACATGGTACAGATTGTGGTGGTTCTGGAAAGATCATGAATATAATTAGATGATAATTGAGTAATGTAAACATGTTAATTTATTGTTGGCTAAAGACTTCTACTTGTTCAAGTTGCTAGACCTTAACAGCCTGTAATTAGTTGCTGGAAAAACAGATTAGATATTGCCAATAACAAGCAGTACTGTAGTCAAACCAAATACCTCAGTGAGCTTGGAGTAAGGCTCGTAAATTATATAACTATAGTATGATTTTAATTAATTAAATAGATTCTGGTGACAGACCAATCAGATTGCTAACATGTGACTAGCTACATTCTAAATATATATAATATAAAATTGAAATTAATAGTAAAGTCTTGAAATGAAACATCGTAGGAATGAAGCAGTATGGCAACAATCCTCTGATCCACTCACATACATGTACATGTACATGTACATGGTTGAAAAATAATTCACTAAACAATTTGACTAACTCTAATGAACACATACTCACCAGAATCAGAGTACTCCTTCAAACGTACGCTAAACACACAAACACACACACACAATAAAACACAGACAGCATCACAACAATGTAAATTAAAATATAATGATGTGTTGTAATTGCTAAAAATCAATATCATTGTCATTTAGTCACACAAAGTGAAACTAATATCTAATTTTATCTCTTCCCTCCTTCCTATTAATCAAAGTAATCATACAGTAAAAGACTGTTATATGTAATAATTACATAATGTTAGCGTGAGTCTCTCTGGGATAGAGCGACACTCATGGCCAGTGTTTTTATGCAGACTTACGACTTATTTCTTGTCAGAGACTTTATGAAAAAAATTGGTAATTATTTAAACTTTATATATTTAAAGTTTGAGTTAGTCTGTAAATTATTTTACTTTCGGCCATTACTCATTAAAGCTTCAGCTGGTATTGTCTTAGAAACAACAACCTGCATTCTGGATATGCAGCTGGGTGCCATTAGAACATTGGACTCGCATAATCAAAACTTTGTATTTACCCAGAAGTGTTCCCCCAAATAAACCAAATCTGAACCTTGAATAGTTTGATAATAAATGTTGACCAACTCCATAGTAGCCGATCACATAATATGGTAAATGAGAACAACTGTTTGTTTATTCAAAAACACAATTTAAAGAGAAGCAGAACATGGAAGTATGTTAATTTCAAAAAAATGTTAAGTATAAAAGGAATCTGTAGAAAGATTCACCTACACCAGCTTCATCTGCACTAGACTTTCAACTTCAGTGGTATCCAAATGACCATTCTGAAAGTCTGACATTCCCTTGTCAGAGGAGGCTCCATACACTTGTGGTTGGGGGGGCAAAATATTAAAGATTGGCAAACTCCTATGAAATCTGATTTTTTAAGCTATAATACATCATACAAAAAGACTGATTAAAATGTTCCAAAGTGTCTTTTCTTTTCTTCATGTAGTGATACAAAGTCACAAGTTTTTGAATTGGGGAGGGGGGGCAATGCCCCCCCTTCATTAATATTGGGGGGGGCAATTGCCCCCCTGCCCCCCCAGTGGAGCCTCCCCTGCTTGTTCCTATGAACTCAACTCAAAATTTACATGTACCAGATTTTTTTTGGTTTTGACTCTTTTTTTTGGCTGTACAACCATAAGCTTGTGTTAATGCCACGCATTGTAGTCACATGAGTACATCATTTCTTTGCTACCCAGCCACAGTAGTTTTGGTTTACTCAGTGGTTTACTGGAGGCTGGAATTGGAGTTCCCCGTTTAAAGTACTGGTGAGGTGAGTGTATCTTGCTAGTTTAGCTTCTCTTATGAAGACAGCGTTAACATATTGCACGAGTTACATACTGCCTAGTCTGGCGTACCAGACCCTTTACCTACCGTTTCGCAGGGAAAGGGTCTGGTCAAATGCAATAAAGCAACCTTATGAAGCTACAAAGTTCATCATTTTCTTATCTATGTTGTTAGCAAGTAGCAGTGGTAATAAATTATGACATTAATAGATTTATGGATCACTATTTTTATTTGTTAGATATCATATATCACGTCATTAGTTTAAAATATTTAAATGTTCCGATATAATGGTCAAATAAGTTTGGAACTCTGGCCCTGCAGTGTGTGTAGTTAACAACTCACTAATAGCCTGTCTATAGTGAGCTAGTGAAGTGGTAAGTGTTAACTATACACACACTGCAAAGCCAGAGTTCCAAACTTATTTGACCATTATATCGGAACATTTAAATATTTTAAACTAATGACGTGATATATGATATCTAACAAATAAAAATAGTGATCCATAAATCTATTAATGTCATAATTTATTACCACTGCTACTTGCTAACAACATAGATAAGAAAATGATGAACTTTGTAGCTTCATAAGGTTGCTTTATTGCATTAAAGAGTAAACCCAACATTTAGACACCTCTTTCAATCTTTGAGAGGCCGCAGTCTTTGTGATCAGCTGTTGTTTGACAGAATAACTGATTGACTGACAGACCAACTGAGTACTATAACCCTCTCACACATGCGCACTGAGGGTTAACAATAATAAAAAGTAGGTTGACGCAATGCCGCATTTACTTGATTTAAATTTATTGTTACAATGATAGGTTGTCATAGCTGGTCATATATCCCGAAAACTCTTAGCATAACATACTAATATATTCACTATTATATTTTTCAAAACGACCTCATTTCAGCTTATTAAAATAAACATTGATTGAATAGTGTGTGACATATTGAAAGATAGAGGAGTCCTTTGGGTTAGAACTACTGCATCATGATGAGGAAGGTTAACTTATTGAAGAAGAGATATACTAACACAAATAAATCCACAGCTGAGGACAGTTCAGTGGGTGCTGTTATTCAAGAACTGCCAGAGTGTTGCTGAAACACAACAGAAATTCCTCTGTGGCATTCACTGAAATATTTATTTAAGCTATGTAAACTGTGGGATTCTATTCAATTGCCATATTTGGCAATGCATAAAGCTTTGAGAAATTCCCCGTGAGGTTAATATTTGAGGTTACTTATCTGATGCAATAGAGTCCAGTCTTACAGTCTAGTAATAAGTGGCACTAGTTTCACAGCTATGTTGGATTACTTGATTCCTTTAGTGCTTTTGGCAGCAGTTCTTTTCTGTTTTCTCCCTCAAGGGATGATTGACATGGGGAAGACATGGTGTGAGAATTTGATAAAGAATACTGGGGAAGATGAGGATGACATCGTTTTATATGAAGATCCAGATGACAGTTGTTCTTCTTCCTCTGAGGAAGATGAGGATGACATCATTTTAAATGAAGATCCAGATGACAGTTCTTCTTACCGCAGAGCATGTATGTACAATGTTAATCTTACTACTTAAATACTTCATACCATACTTGTGGTTTAGATTCTGCTACGTTTAAAAAAAAGGGAAAAGAACTCTCAAATACAAAACTCAAAAAAGTAGGTAAAGATCTGTTTCAAAATTCAAGACACAAAGCACACCCTCAAAAAAGAATCCTGATCAGCGGAAACAGTTCTGTGTTGTGTATTTAACTTCATCTAAAGCAGATATTGAAAATCTGGATGAGAATATGACCACAGATAATACCTCTCCTGTGCATTCTCCAGACAATAATCTCTCCACATACTCACTGGCTAGACCTCACAGGAGGATGCGGTACAAGAAGTGGATTAAGACGGTACAAGAAGTGGATTAAGACGTTATTGCAGCTAAATCAGTCACTCAATGCAGGCCATACGGAATTCCTTATGATGAAGAAATTCAAACTGCTCGTTAAGAAATTCAAACTGCTCGATAAAAACTACAACAAGCCAGTGAAATATATCATTCTATATTCTTATCTCTTGCCTTGCAAGCTTTGTGCTAGTGTAATAGTTAACACAATACAAAGCTGTTATTCTGCTGAACCCAAACCCTTAACATATGTACTATATTCTGGAAAAAGGTAGCAAGATCTTGAAGAAGATAGCATAGATGAAATGAAATCAAATGGAATAAGACTGCAAGAAATTTATGTTTTGCCGAAAAAAAAAGGAGACTAAATCCATGAAGTAACTTGTGGACACACAGACCTTCCGCCATTTTGCTAGACTAGCTAGAAAAAATGTTGCCACTAAATTAGCTGTACTCAATAATATTAAAATAGAATATGTTCAATGAATTGAGCCAGGTGTGGTGATGCCTTAAATAAAAGTTTACTAAGCCTTACTTATTACAAGAGTCAGAGTGTGATATGGAGAAATATTTCACAGAGCAGGCTAGTTTATTTTTATTGAAAATATAGCCTAAAGGTGAAATATCTAGCCATATCACTACACCAGAGCAAAAAGTGGGGCATTCTACAGAGCAAAAAGTGGTTTATTCTACTAGGCTAGATACATCACCTACTACTGTAGCTAGGGCCAGCTACAGGTAGGTGTAAAGTTTCAGTAGGGCTCCCCACAAGCCCCACCTGTTAATTTAACAGCTGCTCTAACCAAGGTTGGGGGGGCTATACCCCAGAGGAAGGTAGCTATAAAAACTTGGAAAAGTGGTAAGCTAGGCTGGTTGCTAAACTACCAGGGTAAAGAGTATGCTCAATACAGCAAATAAACCTGGAAATAAACCATTACCTAAAAATAACATTGTGAAGATATCAAGCTGATCTATTTATTTATTCCAGCCTAGATATCTTCTCAATGATATTTTTAGGTACAGACCCTGAAATAACTCACCACACTGTATTTCACATTGTTATTTCATGGTATCTCTAGCTGGCAAGCTCATTGCTCTTGTAGTTATAGCAACCTCTGACCAAGCTCACCACTTTTACAGGTAGCTACCTCCCTACAGTGTATGTAGTCTACTCAACTTGGGTTAGAGCAGCTGCTAAAATTCCACAGCAGCAGCAGCCCCCCCCCCCCCCTCCCTCCCATCACTTGCATTAATCACAAAATAGATACTCATTGTCACTAGCAAGTCCTAGCTAAATGTTACAAATAATTGGCAACTTTTCACCTGTTCTCTGGTAAGATTCAGATATCAGCTAAACAAGAGGCTTAAGTTACACCTCTGTAAGGTGTTTTACTAGGTGTTGTCTGGACACCCCTAAGCCCTAATATCCTTCTTACCAGCACACTTGTTTACTAAATGACCATATGTAAATGTTGCTTATATACTCAAGTTTGTAATACTTTCAGCCATTCTGAGGTCATTATGGCCCCAAATGGTCCAAGTACAAGGAGGACACAACAATTTAATTGTGACAGTACTCTACTAGACCAGTATAACCTGGCATTGTAAATTCAATTTTTATTAGATGGGTAAAAACAAAACAGCTTTTGGTTATGACTAACTATAACGACAATAATAAAGTTTAAACTGGTTGAGGCAGCAATTCCTATCTAACACCAAAACTAAGTTATCCCAACACCCCATGTTTAACAGTGACAATGATTGAGATTCACTGTGAAGCAAGCTTACTTAGAATAGAAAAAACCTTACAAGTTCTAAAAGGATGTACCACCCTTTGCTCCACTCAACTGGGCAAACCATCAGGTGCAATTAAAATAAAGCCGTCAAAAAGTAACTCCATTAAAATGTCGCCGGGAGCTTAACAAATTGCCACGAAGACTTACTAAAATATGAAATTACTTCATTCTAAAGAAATAATAAGAAAACAATATTTTAAGCATTTGTATCTACACTGGGAGATTCTTAAACTCATTGCAACTCTTCAATTTGTTTGTGATTCTATGGAGGGTGACAGTGGTTTTGATGGCAGTAACGGGTGGTTGCTTCGTGACATGATGTGGAATGAAGGATGTGTGTGAGAGAGAGAGCTTTCTTTTGGGACATATCTAATATTATTGGTCTGTTAAAAACTGATTTTTAACATTAGTGCAGGCACAAGAAATTTAGGAGGAGAAACAACTTCAAAATAATGCCAGGAAAAAACAACGGCAAAGAGCAATATCTACAGAGACAGAAGAGCAAAAACGTTCGCAGTTAACTAGGTCTTACAAACTTGGCGGAGTTCTATTTCTGTTCTATTAGTGGCAATAGTAGGTTATCATGGTGAATGCGCTGTTTTGCCATAGATAACTATACGCCTCATGTAACAGAACTGTTCTTACTTGAGAGTCTATTATCCAAGTCAAGACACAAAGAGAATACAATGTAATGCTTTACTTAGTACAGCTCTGGTGCAACAGCCAGTTTTGTGATCCTTACCCACATCATCCATGGAAATTTCATTGTTCAATAGTCAAGTCACAAAGGAATACAACATAAGTCTTGTGCTGTCTATCCAGTGAACCACAACAAATGAATAAAATAACTAATATATAAATATCTTTCATGGTTTGGTCATGCATTTTTAGCTAGCATCCATATATGGCAATGGTTGACTTCCAGGTTATATATTTAGTTCATTGTGAAGTCCTAGTCAAGGCAGTCTGTGTAGTTAGTGAAGAAACCTAGTGTCCCAGAAGGCAGTTTGTATAGTTAGTGAAGAAGCCTAGTGTCCCAGCTATGTTTACCAGTGTGCTGCTGGCAGTATTGGTTGTGATAGTTATTTCCTGTTTGTGCTATTTTGTGACATTGGCTCAGGCTAAGTGGAAGGAGTGGCATGATGATGTGGTGGAAGAAACTGAAGTAGGTTTGACACTGTGCTCATAATATGTCAACTTTCAAGCCAGTAGTTGTTTATGACAAACTTTGTAGAATAGACGAGTCTCTCCAGTATTATACTTGCTTTATTATATTATAATATAGTTTTATGGTCGGGGGCCAAGTAATGATATTAGCTCTCGTGGTAACATCCTCTCCAATCTAGATCTGGTCAAGCTTGGGGAAAAACTTATTTCAATATTTAAAGACCAGCGGACACGCCCTTCAATGAGGAATAAGATATCACACCATCAACAATTCTCTGTTGTGTACTTAGCATCATCAAAGGAAGGTGTGTTAAAGTTTCCAGATGATGAGAAGCTGACTATGACAGACAATCGCAAGGCTGTACACTATCCTAACTTCTCATTCATCACTGCTCGAGTTCATAATGGAAAGCATGCAGAACAACTCATGATGGAGAAGTTTGAGCAGCTGAAGAATGCTTATAAGAAACCGGTGAAGTTTATTGTTCTGTATTCCTGGCTCCTGCCTTGCGAGGATTGTTGTAATAATATCATTTCCACGATACATGAATGCTTTCCGAAAAAATTACCAGGGACACTCTTACTCTATTCACGAGTTCGTCGCGAGGAATTAAAGTGTAAGGAAGACATCAAGAATCTCTTCAGATCTGAAGGAATTTACATGAAACATGTTAAAAGCGAAAATGTTTAATGCTAACTGCGTAATTATAATTTTATTATTGTGGTGTTTTGTAGATTTTTAGATTTTCAGAAATTTATCAACCTGTACCATATTAACTTTTTGGGGGAGGAGATGGGTCGGGGCGGGGTTAGTAGGGTTTTTTTTTGTTTACTAATGGAATAAGGAGCAAGAGCTGCAATACTGCAATAGCACACAATGCTGTAAGTATGTGGGCATCACTTTGAAGTAAAGCTTGAATCCACAAAACGTTTAATTCTGTTTAGTGGGCTCTTACATTGAAGTCAATAGTTTGGAATGGCTCATGGAGCATTGAGTCTATCATGGCCACCAATAATAGAGAGACCAGAGAGAGAAGAAGAACTAGTGCCCTCTTGTACTATAAAAAAAAATCAGTCTTAAACAGACCATTAATATTAGATATGTCCCAAAAGAAAGCTCTCTCTCCCACACACATGAGCAGCTGAAGAATGCTTATAAAGAACCAATGAAGTTTATTGTTCTGTATTCCTGGCTCCTGCCATGTGGAAATTGTTGTCTTACTATTACTTCCACTATAGAGAAATGCTTTCCAGAAGTACCTATGACTTGTCTTACTTTATTCACGAGTTTGTAAGGAGGAATCAGATTGTAAAGAAGACATCAAAGGATTACTTCAGATCCAAAAAGAATAAAGTGAAACATGTTAAAAGCAACACTGTTTAACACTAATTGCATGCCATGATTTCATTATTGTAGAGTATTGATTGTCGGTTCTTAATGTTGTACCACATTAATATTTTTTGGCAGTGGTGGGAGAAAAAGGGGGTGGGGTGGGGACGGGGAGCTAAGAATGTTGACGACAGGTTTCTACTTTATCACAAGAATAAATTGGCTACTGTACAGCAGAATGATGGTGTTGCCCTCATCTCTATCTGTCTTTACCTCCAGACTATAGTCTGTCCAAGTTGAATTGGCAAGACCGCAAGCGCGGTAAATGAGGAATGCATTTAGTACTAAACCGAAAGCAATTTAGTAATGTGAATCTAAGGCAATTACGTGCGCAAACGTCAATGTTGCACGTGAAAAGGGGGCGGATACAAAGGTGCGCATTAATTCTGTAACTTTTGTAAGTAATAAGTTTAGTAAAATCTGTGGAGTTTTTTCGGGCACTATTCACCTCATCTCGCTGGTTTTCAACTATATGTTTTTTACACACACATAATGTACAGCACATAACTGGTGAGACGTTCTTCTCAAGAGACTTCCTCCTCCCCATTATTCAAGCATCCACACACATGCACACATATACACACCGTTTTATCATTGCCTTAAACTAATCAATAGCTCATCTAGAGTTCAGGTGCGCATGGACACGTGTATTACATGATAGTTGGCCAAGTAAGTATAGTTAACTGTCTTTCAAAGCTTGTCAAGTGAATTTTCTAATTAGTCAGTTCTTTGTCATGCATGCGCATTTATATATAAGTGGGCACAGTTGCCCCATGTCCTCCTGTTATCTCAGTCCATGTTACTCTATCCACACATATACAATATGTTCAATCTGATCTGTACAATACCAGTGCTTCACAGCTAACATTAAAATGATCAACCCACTAAAGATATTCACAAGTATTTTAGTAACGTGGTCACTCTATTGGTTTCTAGCCAAATTCATGGAGCCAATGTTACTTCTAAGGCTCGAGTTATAGCCCCAAAATTCTGGATTATGATATTATGAAAACTCAGGCTATACAATACGGAAATTTTACACAGCCCATGAATATATTAAATATAACAAGGAAATACCCAGCACTCACAAAGTTCCTTAGCTAACACAATGAAGAGCTCAAACATTACTAGAGATGGTTAGCCAGTTCCAGAGAAAATAGCAAGTTTTTATTAATGACTCTGTAACTTTTAAAAATGAAGTAGTATTGCAACCAAGGAATAGATTTTTGTCAAAGCAACAACAATATCATCAACAATGGTCCCACTTTAGGTTCAGGAGCACATCTCTCAATGAGAATAACTATGTTGCATAGCTAATGCAGGAGTCTTTATAGCTGGTAGGAATAAAACAGCTTTGC
>WLWI01002421.1_pt1 | contig 16109 bp, 17 predicted proteins | sample 6701501 | NCBI WGS metagenome assembly WLWI01 (sample SAMN12718690, study PRJNA515312) | sponge metagenome | isolation source: marine sponge | host: Mycale hentscheli | place: New Zealand: South Island, Marlborough, Capsize Point | collected 2014-11-01
AATAAAAAATTTTTTTTTCAAAGGGACTCTCGGTTTTTTGGTTTTAATTTTAGGAAAAATGTTCTTCTTTCTCACTCTTCTGTAAATCCCCCCCCCCCCCCCCCCACACGTTTGGGGTGCTAACTGTACTGCACATTGGGCCTAAATAAAACATCAATATATCAATCACTATGGTTACCTGTGGAACCCTGTTGGTGAGAAGTCTGTAGATTGACTAGGTCTTGGGAAATATTCACTCTGATGTCAGGCAGAGGAGGACTAAACATCTGCTGGTGATGGACGCTTATCTTGGCCTGTAGTGTGGACTGATGATTCATAATTTTTCCTACAAAAACATTCCACAACTGGGTCAGCAACAGGTTAAAAGGCCTTGGTGTTGACTTATTGACAATGTAAACTGCCTGTATAATGATGATGTATGCATGTATATATGTACGTATGTATTTATGGATGCATGTATGTAGTGGTTATCTGGGCCGTTTATTGCTTGCCAGGAGTGCTTATAAATAGTCTATGAAAACAACTTCACCAGTTTGACGAAGTCACACAACATTCTCACCCTCCCAGATATGATATTGACGTCACACAGTATACTGCAAGCTCGCTAGAATGTGATAATTAAGCACCCTTTTTGGGGTGCTGCTGAACAAGTCTTTGTATTGTATGTTCCCAGACCCTTTTCCTTCCCCGCGTAGCGGTTAGGGTTGGTAAAGGGTCTGGCGACGCGAGACTAATAAACTATGCCGTCACTCACATGTATGATACGTTCCTTTTTAGAACTAGTATAAACAACCTCACAACAACAAACAACCTCACAACAATAAACAACCTGGAGATGACTAAATACCAGACTACCCAGATCCACCAGGAGCTGTTAAAGATGACAAAACCCACCATTGGGATCATAGAAGGACACTGTTCTTATTCCACATGCAAATGCCCACACTGCTACTTGCGCCAGGTCATCACACGACAAGAATTCCTGGTGGACAATGACTGCCAAGTGGTGAGGGATCTTCTCAAGCTCCTTGGCATCTGAGGCAATAGTTTCCAGTTTCTTCCCCTTGTATTTGCTGGAGGTAAGTTGTAGGAGACAGCCCCACATCCATACTATTCTCGCACTTAGCCAGCTTTTGGCCCATAAAGTACAATGTAAACTTGCCAATGTAAATCTCAGCACTCCTTCTGTAATAGTCATAGTAAATTCTCCTGCATTACCACAGTTTGTGGGTGCGATAGTTGTGTGTTACAGTCTTCTTTACACTTGTGAGGTGGCGATCCTTTTCCGAAGGCACAAATACGCGCGAGCTCGATCGACACGTCAAATTATTGTCACCTGACAAATACACATTCGTCATATGATTTATCGCGGGAACAATATTTTAGTAGGTAAAGGGATTCTTATGGAGTGGATCTTTGTCTGTAGTGGTAGGTAGTCTGTCTGGGTATCCTCTATTCTCTCTTGCCCCCAGTAATTGAAAGTATCTGCTGGGGGCACAGTTATGAGTGCACTCCTTTTGACTCCGATGTTGTCGGGGTATTCTCGATTATTGGGAAGAAAGGTGAGGTCTGGTGGATTTAATTTATTTTGCTGACTTAGGTCTTGTTGACGACATAAATTATGTTCACCTTTCATTTGAATTTGACCCTAAGAAGTGCTCAAATTTTTTTTACACCAATTGTTTTTATTATTTTACAATTGCCTCTTGCAGAGTCTTCATGTAGCAGCTTGTTATTCAAGCCTTGTGCGAAAACGGGATGGAACTCATCGTAAGCCGACCGAAGGCTTTCTTAATGCCAGCTCCCTGGTTAGTTAGGTGCAACAATATAGTCGTGGCTCAGTACACAATGATGACTGACATTCTGTACCTGTTGCAGCATGCCCCTAGACTGCTACCACATGGCTGGTGCCGGCACCAGCATGGTGGTCCAGGGTTTGTGACAGGTGGCGAAGCAGACTTGGCAGGCTGGAAGATAATCGGGGAAATGGTGCGACATATTTGGCCGAGAGACCACCCAGCGCTGAAAGCTAGGGTGGTCGGGGCACTGGGACTTCTGGTTGGTGCTAAAGTAAGGGACGCAATGGTTTCATGAATGGATTACGTATGACAGTTAATCTTACATGTTACTCTTGTTTTGTATTGCAGTTGTTAAATGTTCAAGTTCCATTCTTCTTTAAATATGCTGTCGACCACTTTAATAATCTCCCTAACCTCGCGACTCCTGAAGGAACCATTATCACCGTGGGGACCAGCCTACTTCTAGGATGTGAGAGCAGATCTTGAAACAGCTTGCAAGTATTATTTATTAATGTAATATCATGGTGGCAGATGGTGCAGCAAGACTTGGAGCGTCGCTGTTCAATGAGCTCCGTAATGCCGTCTTTGCCAAGGTGGCCCAAAGTTCCATCCGCCGCGTGGCTAAGGAGACCTTCCTGCATCTCCATTCTCTAGATCTCAGCTACCATTTGTCCAAGCAGACAGGAGCCATGTCCAGAGCTGTGGACAGAGGAACCAGGTAATGGTGGGTGTGATTAATTAGCTGAATAGTATGACTTTGATGGTAAGTTTGGTCAATAAATGATGCTATGTTTGTTGAATTTGTTTTTTGTTGTTGTTGTTGTTTTATTATGATGTTTTTTGTTTAGAGGTATTAATTTTGTGTTATCTGCTCTGGTTTTCAATGTGTTTCCCACGCTGCTGGAAGTGAGCATGGTCTCTGGAGTGCTGGTAGGTATGATGGCGCGAGTTTAAAAGGGGCGTGGTGTCTTTTGTGAAACTCCTTCCACAAATATATATATTATATTGTATATTCTCAAAATGGGTAAATTGTAGAGTGTATGAGAAACTTATAATGGAGTAATAATTAGCTAGTGAGGGAGAGAGAGACACTATCAAGTATTGCATTAAGAGTGTCATACCTTCCTGTGAGTGTTTTTGTTGATATGTTGTTTATATTATGTTGTTGTTGTTGTTGTTATGGTACAGGCGTACAAATGTGGCACTCCCTTTGCACTGGTGACTCTCGGCACTATCTCTGCATATGCAATCTTCACTCTGTCCATCACCCAGTGGAGGTAATATAATTGTAGGCACGTGCTACTAGTTTGACTACCAATCCTTTTCAACAGAACTAAATTTAGAATTGCCATGAACAAGGCAGACAATGAGGCGGGGTCAAAGTCCATTGATTCTCTTATCAACTTTGAAACGGTCAAAGTAAGTGATCGTCACTCTTAATATGTGGGCACGTGCATACACAGTGCATTAGTCAAATAAACATTGGCATAATAAGTATCTCCATGGTGTCATTTATATCTCCAAGGTGTCATTTGAATTATGCTACACTTGATGATGGATTGCACAAAGTTGTCCATCTTCAGTTTCATATTTTATGACTTGTCTAGTATTTTAACAATGAGGAGTATGAGGCAGACAGATATGACAGAGTCCTGGCCAAGTATGAAGTCGGAGCTCTCAAGACCACTACCAGCCTGTCCTTGCTCAACTTTGGACAGAATGCCATCTTTGGAGTGGCTCTCACTGCCATTATGGTTCTAGCCAGTCAAGGCATAGTGCAAGGTACATACATATTCAACTGTCCGGGTTTGCGGGGGCAGGGTTTTAATTTTCTGTATTTATTCTTCTTTTTTTTTTGTAGAAATACTATATTACATTGTACATAGTTGTTGTTGTTGTTTTTTTTTGCCTTTGAACTAGGGTCATGTGATACAATACAACAGGTCATGTGATACAATACAACAGGTCATGTGATAAAATGGGTCATGTGATACAATGGGTCATGTGATACAATGGGTCATGTGATGGGTCTTGTGATACAATAGGTGATGTGATAGAACAGTGCTATTTTATGTCAGCTAGACTCGATAAACCGACTTCAGTTATATTCATTTATTTTTAACCCTTTCACTACCTCAGCAATTGACCTTTGGTCGCCATTTTGAAGTAAGCCTAATTGCTGACCTGGAACTAAGTTTACCGTTGTAGCCTTTAAGATGCCGCCGCAAGAAGTTCAATCTTCATTTACTAACTATTGAAAACACGTACATATGCTTTAGCATTTGAATGAAGCATCGTAAACAACAATTCCCCCCGAGGAGTTATTTCAAACCGTCGTACGGCAGTTATGCCGCTGGACCTGATTAACAGTGACTTCAGCATTTTAGATGGTAAATCTAGTAGATCAGAAGGTGTAGAAGATATCTATACCTACAGAAGCCATTAGTAACAAAGAGGGAGTTGCTCTGTGAAGGAAACCAAGCCTGACTACAGCTTTAGAAGACAAGTTGTGCATTTGCATGAGGATGAAGTAGTTATACTGGACCCTGGATTAGCTACAGACAGTCTAGTAGCAGATATGGAAAATTGTTTATTTGCAGACAATTTTGTGAAAAGTTTTTAAAAATTTGTAATTTCCTTGACAATTCAGCGGTGCAAGGGTTCAAGTAGAGAGTATATGAGTTGTTAATACACTTGTTCAGTTCAGCATTTATTTATGTTGTAAAAAACGTTAGACTGACCTGAATGAGTAAAAGAAGGCTGAGAAAGAAATTGTGAAGTGAATTAATCAGTACTATGATAAGTTGAACAATCAATCATCTAGTCTAACCTCCCCACCCCCACCCATCTCTTCTTTTCTTCTTCTTTTTTTTTTTTTTTTAACTATCTCACATTTCATGCCATAATTCATGTCTACTCTCTTGAAATGTCTTACTTGACCGATTATTTTAGCTCATGATGAACAGCAGCTTTTGCTGGTTTTAGCATTTACTATTTGTTTGCTTGTTTCCTCTCCGTAAGTCCTACCAATTAGATGTGCTAAACAGGTGTGATGTTCAGAAAGGGATGGTTATTAATGAGCCGATCATGCCCCAAGATATTCATACCAGATTCAATAATTCCCTCAAATTATTGTTGACTAGGGAACTTTGTGTGTGTGTGTGTGTGTGTGTGTGTGTGTGTGTGTGTGTGTGTGTGTGTGTGTGTGTGTGTGTACATGTGTGTGTATTTGTGCATGTATATGTGTGTTGTCTCACAGGTACCATGACAGTTGGTGATCTGGTGATGGTGAATGGTCTTCTTTTCCAGTTGTCCTTCCCCCTCAACTTCTTGGGTTCAGTTTACAGAGACATCAGACAGTCTCTCATAGACATGCAGAACATGTTCAACTTACTCAGCCTTCACCCTGGGGTCAAGGTACGCTAATCGTAATGAGTGTTTTATTCCTGGTTAATTTTGAATTCACAAGAGTAATTGCAACAGGGTTGCTTTTTCACTGGAAACGGTAGTGAATTGTGGGTGTGGCCTTATAGCTCAAAGGGGTCTAGAGAAAAGCAAAAGAAAAATGTGAAAAAAGTCTTAGTTGTCGCTGGGAAATCGAACCCAGGAACCCAGGAACCCAGGAACCCAGGAACCCAGGAACCCAGGAACCCAGGAACCCTGGTTTTATTCCCCAGCGACAACTAAGATTTTTTTTCACATTTTTCCTTTGCTTTTCTCTAGACCCCTTTAAGTGAGAAAGTTTCAATCAAGTATTCACTTGTCATAAATAAAAAAAAAAAAATGTATACTCTTATTTGCATTGCCTGTGCTTGTGTCATTGCATACACCAGTGAGTGAGCGAGCATAACTCCCATCGCCTTGTAAATTGGGAGAGTTTAGCAGTAATGGAATTGTAGCAGGAGTCAAGAAGGACCACCTGTAATTATAGTGCCACGGGAAACACTAAATAACTAGCTAGACTAGCTTAGCTAACAATTAGAGTGAGTGAATGTGAGTGCTTGAATGATCGATTAACAATCTTGCAATGTATTTTTTTAAAAGTTTCGAACTGGTAAAGTATTGCCATAGAGCAAATCATTGAGCTGACAATCCATGCACTGTGTGTGTGTGTGTGTATATGTATGTTTGTGTTCAGGAGAAGCCAGGTGCCCCAGCCATCCATGTGACTCCAGACAGTTCCACCATTACGTTTGAAGATGTCCACTTCAGCTACAATCCAGACAGACCGATCTTTCAAGGGCTGAATATGAGAGTTCCAGCTGGCAGTAAAGTGGCAGTAGTGGGAGGAAGTGGCTCTGGGTGAGTGTCTGGTGGGTGTGGTTGTAAGTAATAATTAGCAGAGCTAAACATGGCATGCAGATATTGGCCAATTTCCTTTGACTGCTCAATTGACAGTTTTGGTTGACTTTTATGACTGATATTTATGAGCTATTAGGTTTGATTCCCTCCCCCCCTCCTCCTCCTCTTTTCTCTTCACTTTTTTGTGCTCTCTATCTCTCTGGTAGTAAATCTACCATTGTTCGACTATTGTACCGTTTCTATGATCCGTCGGATGGTCGGATTCTGCTTGGAGACCAGGACATAAGGGACATGCAGTTGGACAGTGTACGTCGTGCCATAGGGGTAGTGCCACAGGACTGCGTGCTATTTCACGACACTATCTATCACAATATCGCATACGGTCGGCTGGAAGCTCCAAGAGAGGATGTCCTGCAAGCAGTGAGACTAGCGGACCTGGAGACCTCAATAGAAGCCATGCCAGATCAATACGACACTCAAGTCGGAGAGAGGGGACTTAAGTTGTCTGGTAAGTTCAATCAAAACAAAATTGTCAACAAGAAAAGGCACTTAGCCGTGGGTCAACATTGACGCTAAAGTTCTTATAGGAACGGAGTCCAGGTGGAGTTGAGCTCGAGGCCTTTATCTAATTTGACGTGGTGTTGGTGTTCTATATTATTAATGCTTCTGAATATCAACCAAAATTACTTCCATAGGAGGCTAACAGAAGCATTAATAATACAGAACACCGACACCACGTCAAATTAGATAAAGGCCTCGAGCTCAACTCCACCTGGACTCCATTCCTATAAGAACTTTAGCGTCTATGTTGACCCACGGCTAAGTGCATTTTATTTTAAACGGTCATATACACCTCACAACTGAAGAAGGCTTACGAGCCGAAACGTATTGTGAAATTTATTATCTAATTTTAATGCTACTAAGCTGAAAAATATTAAATTACCAGGAATAATTGAAGTAGCAATGGAAATCTACGACATTTTCAACTACAGTATGTGTGTATGCAAGTGTGTATCTATGTGCATATGTATTATTAGTGTGTGTGTGTTTGGTATTGTAGGTGGTGAAAAGCAGCGTGTAGCAATTGCCAGAGCCGTTTTGAAGAGATCTCCTGTGTTGGTGTATGATGAAGCCACTTCCTCATTAGATTCTATTACTGAACAAGTTAGTGCATACCTCAAGTTTTGTTGACTATTACTGTATAGCTATGGCTGTTCTTGTGTCTTGTGCAGAATATACTGAATTCAATGGACAAAGCCATCAAAAACAAGACTTCCCTATTTATTGCCCATCGACTGTCCACCATTGTGGATGCCAACAAAATAATTGTACTGCAGGATGGGCGTGTCCTTGAGAGCGGGTCTCATTCTGACCTCATCACCAGACCTCACTCACTCTATGCTGAAATGTGGGCCAAGCAGAATGCTAGTCTAGATGACTTGTTGAAGGCCGATTGATCAATTGTGAATTGTACAGCTCAGTCATTTTAATCTCACTATTATTTTCTTGTAGAAAATAAAGAAAAAGAAAATATTTTTCATATCTTAGCTATGTTATATGCATGTATGCACTACAAATTGCGATTGGGTAAAGGGTCTAGCTACGAGATCGCTCTCCTCGCTTATGGTCTCACCGCGGGTAAAGTATCAAGCGGACACTACTCTTGCTCCAGATATCGCTCGTGATGCTGCGAGGCAAGTTTATGCTGTTTTTCTTCTTGCAGAATGTCTTCCTTTTTGGATCTAGTGTTGACATTTGCAAGAATTATCCTGTGAGTGACCCCTGCAGGCCAGGAGGCGTGTGGGATCCAGTGTTAAACGGGTAAAAGCTGAATTATAGCCAGCCAGGCATATAACATTTTTATAGGTTGATTTTATCATATTTGCATCAGATGTTTTGGATATGGTAGCATGCCATGCTATCAGTGCTACACTGGGATGAGATGTGATGAGGAAATACCTATTACCAAATGCCGCTTGGCTTTTGAAGCTGGAAATCCACTCTACTTGGTGGAATACTGGCTGCAAGCTGATAATGATCCTTGTGCTTCAACTCGGGCTCATTACAGGTAGCTAACTGAATAGTTAGGAAAATTCATATACAGTGTATATTGTATATAGCTATATATATATAATTGTAATTGTAATATATATAATACTTATAGCACGAGTCAGAGTACAATATGGGAAAATATTTTACGAGCACGCAAAATATTTTCACGAGCCAAAGGCGAGTGAAAATGTGGCGTGAGAGAAAATATCATTCCCATATTGTACGACGAGTGTGATAAGTGATTTATTGCTGCCTTGATATTTTTTCTCAACCGGTTACAATACAATTTTCATTGATTTTACTCGCTACGCGCATGCGTAGTGTACCGTACAATATAAACCGTACAATATGGGAGAATACAGAACGCTCGCGTGATGCGGAAATATTCAAGAAAAAATATCAAAGCTGCAATAAATATATATATATATATATAATTGCACATGGGATTTGTTCTGTGCCCCATTACTGCATACAGTGGTGATGGTAAATTATATGAATCTGGATTGACTAGCCCTGCTTGCTTACCACAGTAGGCGTTTGTTTAGAGTTCGACTAATCAGTTTGATCTACTCTTAATTTTTATTTTATGAACGACATGCAATATATAATGTCGAGGAAGACAACTAATAACTATACAACTGATGGATTAACAAAACTGATTAAATAAATTCCATTCCACTAAAGATTGGTAATAAATGTAACCATGACAACAATAACAGACAAGGCAAGTGCAGAATGCACTCACTGATGATACTAAGTGGTTATGGTAGACCAGTGATGTATTCATTTAGGCCATGGTATCAAGCCCCCATTGCCACGGAAACCAACATTGCACTGCCGCTTCTTTACTCCTCCATTCTACGCTTACACGACATCGTGAGTTGTGATGGGGAGAAATATTTGATGTAAAAACAACATATTCCTACAAATCACCTTCGCTAGACAAAGAATGCAGTCACGAAAGATTACTCTGTGGTAACTGGAGTTGGAGCCACGATGGTGACTTATTCCGCAGTAATAGCAATTGCAGAGAAGCTGCTGGAGAACTGCTCGAGACCGGACTGTCCAGACCACATAGATGTCTTCACTCAGCCACCATATTATGATGTCTATGCATATTCTTTTCAACACGTGAAGATTGCCAACTGGAACCCTCAAGCCGACCCCACGTCAGATTACACTGTGGAAATAGTCACGTATGTTTATCAAGCATTCAATCATTGTTCCATTACCCCCGCGGGGTAGGTAGAACATTTCATTAAATTTTGCAAAGAGAAATTAAGTTATGGTAGAACGCAGAAGTGAGTGTTGTTGGTGACTGTCTGTAGATTGGCTGCAAGCTTTGGGAGAGAAATGGAGCTATAAGATAACAAAAGCAGGGCAATTAATAGTAGGTGATTCTGTTTAATAGATAGAACCTATGAGAGCAAATTTCCATGGACTATAAGCAGTGAATTTGTATTACAACAACAAGAACTCTATAATGTCAAATAATACATTCAAGATGAATACTTCTAGCCATGTGATGCATAGGTCTATGATAAATCTATACTGTATAAGACATGGACCAAAATCCATCCATACTGTCTGTCTGTATGTTTAGGCATTCATAAATTTCTATTTTCCCAGAAATTTTGAACTTGTCAAAGTAGAAAATTTGTTCTCGAAAGTTAGTCTTTGTATATTATGTGTGGTGTATGCAAGTCCAGCTGTATATTATTAGTAACACATTAAAACTATCTCTAGAAACTTTATGTGACTATTCAATAACTCCATTGCTTCCACAGCCATCCTAACAATCCAGATGGAAAGAAGCGTCCTCCTTTAGTGACAGATCCAGAGAGAGTCATCATGGACCTGGTCTATTACTGGCCCATGTACACTGATATCAACGAGACCTTAGACAAACCCATCATGGTGTTTTCAAGGTGAGTGCATGCTATAATATACATGTCAAGTGCACGTGACTGTGCATTGGCCATGCTGTGGTCGTCATTTGCTTGTTTGTTACTAGTTCTAAGCAAGACGGCTTAGCTGGTACCAGATTCGGCTGGGGTCTGGTGAAAGACAGGGGCATGGCTCAGAGGATGATGTCAATCATGGCAGGGGTCATGCTGTCTGTATCGGTGGACATAGAGCTGAGAATTATAAACAGTATGCAGGCCATTCTTGGTAAGTAACTTGTGGTTGTCCAGTCTTCCTCCTTTATCTTTTCTTTCTTGCAGACATGCCAGTCGGTCAAGATGGGTTCCTACCGTTTCATGAGAATGGCCGCAAAACTCTCTCTGGCAGGTTCCAGCAATTAGGGAATGCTATTAGCGCCATACCTGGAATGACACTTTTGAATTCTTTGAATTCCACGGGAGGATATGCTTGGATTCACTGCGAGGGACCGCTCACTTGCCAGGAAGAGTTCAGCAAGGTCAATGTAACTGGACTGAAGGGCTCTTTATTTGGAGCATCAGACCAAGGCAAGAGAATAGTAACTATATTAAAGTCCAGAACAAATGACATTAACTCATTCTCAATACAAAGTTTTTACACAGGGTTTTATTTTATTGGTGAGCGAGTGAGCGAGACATTATCAGGGGCAAAATCGGGGATATTTGTTTGTTTATGTAATGTGTTTGAAGGTATGTATGTCATTATGCACTTTGACCCTTTCATTTTTATGTTCACTTGGAAGTCGACCCTGTTCCATATCTAACTAAATAGAATCCTCTGGTGATCGATCTTTACCTTTATCATCCTAGGGAATTTAATTGTGTACCCATTAGAATTTGGTTTTCTCTTCGTGTATTTAAGTTTAGCTGGCGCAGTTAGGTCTTAGTAAGAAAGTCTTTATTTAGGGTTAGGCTCTAAATTGTGCGTATCCATTTACTTGTTGTTGTTGTTGTTGCTTTTTTCAAGTTGAACAGTTGCGTCGAGTAGTTACTAAGAAAACTGATTACATTGAAAACTGATTACAAGACCTCATTTATAAAAATTCCACTGTTTTTTTTTTTATTGTTGTAGTTGTTTTTTTGTTTTTTTGTTGTTTTTTTGTTGTCTTTTTGGCATATGAGTAATTGTTGATTGTCAAGAGCCATTCAGATAGTCACAATGCCAAATACTAAGGAAGATTCCACTACTTTGGAAGACTAAGGTAAGTACGAATTCTATATTTGTTAGCTAAAATACAAAAAAAAACAAAAAAACTCAGGCTATTTATTGTAGCTGAGTACTCTGGTAATTCAGATGGTCAAGTTACCATTACTTAAATTGAGGTATGAATTTGTATGTTAAAAGCCTTAGCTATATGTCATCCTGAACTACTGAATAGAAGCTAGGAGTACAAGGAAAACAACGACAAACAAAAAGTGATTGCTATTGTAATTTTATTTCCAGTTAGCTACAGATAAAAAATATAGTAGCTAAAAATAAGGGCACATTCTGAAAAAGGGGGGCTCATACGACACCAGTCGAGCCCCCCCTAAATCCGCCACTGATACCTTGAACTATTTTGGTGTGCAGTGGATCTAGCATCGGGCGCTGCAGCACACAGAGGCTAGTTGGAATTTAGTTTCATAATTAGCATACCCTATTAGAGTCCAAATGACCTCCCTACTCCCCAATAATTTTTTTTAAATTCTAGTAATAAAAATTATAGTATGCCAAAAATTGATCAATTTCTCTTTCTCTCTCTCAGTCAGTAAACTTGTTGCACTCCAAGCCACACCCATGAAACAGGATTGCTTTAATTGAGCAGTTATACAGTTTTACTTTGGGGACTATCATCCGTGCAATGGCTTGAGGCGGTGGCTAATTTTTACTATATCATCCCAAACCATGCCAGTCAGGTTACATTACAATTAGGGACTAGCATACCTCAAGGGAGGCTTACTGGTCGGTAGTAAACAGATTTGGTCCATGTCAATAAATGTTGTCTCTTACTCTTCCCGTCCAAGCTATATGTAGGCCTTATTTGTTGTTGTTGTTGTTGTTGTTTCTGTAGAAATCAGGTTTACCATGATGATGCCTTCTGTAGAATTTAACTTCTTAATCAGTAAAATGAAGTTACTGCACTTCATAAAATCAAGCAGAAACACTTATTAAATTTAAGATGCAGTTGTAATGTTAGCTCGTATTCTCATTTAGCTATATCTTCTTTATATGGTTTCATTTCTGACTATATTATTACTTTGAATACAAATATTTTTATTTAAAAAACAACAACAACAAAAACAAAATATATTTATGGAGAAAAAATGATCTAGCTATTTAGCTAGTGGGAGCCACTAAAGACATCTGAATTTTTTTAATGTTCTGGTCGCTATGTTTGTTTCATTGATTTATTCAAATAATACAAAACCAATGTACAATGATCATTGTATGAACTATGGGTGTCAGTAAAGTGTGGAGCTCTGGTTAGTTTTTAGGTAAAATAGTAGTTTCAATTTTGTCAGCAAAATATCAAACTCCACAGTAGGTAGCATCAGTGAAAATCTGATTTCTGTATTTGAATAAGATATATGTAATATAAAGTAATAGAAACGTATCCATAAGTATATATGTATGTGTAATATACAATTATCTCTAATACCTAAACCTCAACATTATATTAATCTAAAAAATTAAATCTGTATCCAGCCAATTCCTGACTTTGAACGAACACTTTTTAAATAGTTGAACTAAAATCACATTAAATACCACTGACCTTGATTTGTTGCACCAAAAAAAGAGCCACTGATTCCAATCATATTCACTCTGCTAAATTCCTCCTGACAAGTTAATTGTTCACTGCAGTGGATCCAGGCATACCCACCAGTGGATTGCTGCAAGTTCAAAAGATGAAGTCCAGGAGTGGCATCAATCACTTCTCTAATCTGCTGAAACCTGCTCGAGAGTACTTTTCGACCATATCCATGAAATGGGAGGAATCGGTCTTCATCAAGTTCCATTTCTGAAAGTAAAAGAGTATAAAAGATTATGGCACAAATACCACCACAGTTTTTCCATGTCAAGGTGCCTGCATTGAGCTAGCTGCTTGCCTAAAATAGCGAGCATGCTGTTCATAACTCTAAGCTCTATATCTGCAGATGCCGACAGGATGACAGAAGATATTATTGAACGCATCCTTTGAGCCATGTTCTCATCCTTCACCAGAGCCCACCCGAACCTTGTTCCAGCCAAACCATCATGCTTGGAGCTATATACAAATAATAGTCTAGTATCCCCTCTCTAGAGTGTAGCTAAATGCCACATTAAGTACAAAAATGACAACATTTACATGCATATTATTTAAAAACCAAGACAAAAAACAAACAAACTTTATCACATGATACCATTTTGCTTACCATTCCCAGCGTAGCGGTTCGGTAAAGGGTTTGGCTACGCTGGACTACAGCAATAGCTGGTGGAGAAAAGGCTGTCTCTGATTACTATAACTACTAATTAAGTGATGGTCCTGTACCTAATATAGCATGAACTGTATACCAGCTCCTACATTGATAAAGATCCTGTAAGTACTCAATACAATGACCACTCCAGGCAGTGATGACCAACTACCTAATGCACCAACAATCCATAGGTATTGACTACCCTTACCAAACAAGTGTTGAGCCGTCTTTGCGTTAACTGTGATCCAATTTCTCGTCATAATAATGATAATGATAATAATAATTGACATCATTATTATCATCATATATATATTTTTTGAGTGAATGAGTAAATGAAATGTCCAAACAATGTATGTTTGTAACATTAAAATTATAATAATTGTTAGCAACATAATGTATACGCAAGCACACACAAAATCACTCCCACAATGTGTGAGTATTTTATCATGTATACACATGTATATACCTCACCTTGAAAACACCATGATGGGTTTGTCTAAGGTCTGGTCAATGTCAGTGTACATGGGCCAGTAATAGACCATGTCCATGACGACTCTCTCTGGATCTGTCACTAAAGGAGGACGCTTCATTCCATCTGGATTGTTAGGATGGCTACAGGGAGGGGAAAAAAAACAGCAACAAATAAATTCATAATTATATCAATAAGTATGCATAAAATATTTCTATAAAAGCAAAAAAATATGTATAATAAATAAATTAAAAACAAACAAAAAAACCCCAACACCATTATGTTGCTATTGTAAAGTAATATTACGTGTGGTGTTGTTTTAGTTAACCAAAACCCAAACCCCTTAGTTTTGGGGTATTTTACTTTTGGTAAAAATAACTAAAACTAAGCTGTAGAGAACATGAAAAAACTAAAAATCAATATTTTAGAAGACAATAAATTCGATAATAACTAAAACTACCAGTAGAGTGGATGATAAAAACTAAAACTAAGCAATTTTTATTGTAAACAATTCACCTTGAATTAGCTATATCATTATTAAAAATAAAGGTATAAATTGCCATCAACTAAACTATATAAAATATATCTTACTTTATTCAAGAAATTTGTTTAGTATGAATAACTAAAACTAAGAAAATCTGGAATCTCTAAACCAAAAAACATCACTGATTACGTGAGTATTTCAACTGTCCAGGGAGAAGTGGGAGTGGCACTCGGGTTCCATTTTGCATGTTTTGCATATTGAAGTAAAGTAGAGTATCCAGCATAGTACGGGGCTTGAGCAAAGACATCTATCTGATGGGGGCAATCTGGTCCAGAACAATTTTCTAACAGCTTTTCTCCCACTGCTTCTAAGGCAGCATAAAGCATCATAGTGGCTCCCATGCCACTCACCACAGAAAATCCTTCAGTGACAGCATTTTTGCTCTGAAAGATGTTAACAAATTTTTAGAAAGTAAAAACCATGACAGATGTCAGTCACCTATAAATACATTATAATATAAGTCATGCTATGAAGAGTTCTTACTATAGCATGAAGTTGCTGCACTGCTTGTAGCAGGGATGAAAAAGCCAAGTTAGTGTCTGAAGTGAATCCAAATTGATACCCTGGTCTGTAAAATGATAAAGTACTCAAACTTAAACTATCCAATTTTAGGTATGGGTTGTAATGAATATCATTAATATGTTGTGATGGTCATGTTCTTTTCTTTGTTTCAAATGGCCATGTAGAAACTGGAATGACAAAAGTCCAATTTGAAAACTTGCTTACTTGAAACTCAGACCTTGTAAAACTGATCAATTATTTCACTCTGCTCTTAATATTTCATTAGTAATCTTACAATTCTAAATACTCATTATTCATTCACTCTTCACCTGTAATGAGCCTTTGTGGAGGCACAAGGATCTGGTTTGTGTTCCTGCAACCAGAATTCAGCTAGGTAGACAGGATCTCCTCCAGCCGACACTAATGGACACTGAAGTGATGGAAGGACTTCCTTGCAGAAATTTCCTGAGTAGCACTGGTAGCATTCTCTGCTACTGCTTCCTCCACAACTAGTCGTTTAAAAGCGTAGATTATACCACCCTTACCAATGCTTATCTTCTAGCACTGACCATCATGGTGGTGTATGTACTCACCTGTTAAGTACGGGGTCCCAGACTCCTCCAGGCAAGCAAGGGTCTATCTCCGGATACTCCCTGCACGTATCTAAGCTGACTTCAGCCTTGGCTGGTGGATATAACAAAAGTAAAACAACTAAAGGGAAGACGTTGTTCATTTTGGGGGCAGGTCGACCGCGACTGCGGAAAGGTGAGCGTGGCTAAAGTGGCTACCGTCGTCCGCCCGCACGCACGCAGTAGTAGTGTAGTCTAGTTTGGTCACTCATTTACTGACCGGACCTGACCCACCTCAGTGTGGCTGTGCAGCGAGGGAACTGTGCCTCTGTCCTGGCAACAATCACCACCTTTTTCTCAATATATAAAAATAACTAGTGGTGCGCTCGAATAGCGCAAATGCATGGCGAGCGAGTAAATATATGAGTATAGGTAAAGATGATTTGTGAAGGAAATCGCTAAATAATAGCAATGATCAGGCATGAAGAGTTAACA
>WLWI01002422.1_pt1 | contig 16107 bp, 9 predicted proteins | sample 6701501 | NCBI WGS metagenome assembly WLWI01 (sample SAMN12718690, study PRJNA515312) | sponge metagenome | isolation source: marine sponge | host: Mycale hentscheli | place: New Zealand: South Island, Marlborough, Capsize Point | collected 2014-11-01
TTCGTTAGCAAGATTTTCAATGTTCCAAAGTAGACTGTTGGTGATATATCATAATAAATAGTGTACTTGAAGATATAAAATTTATAAAGTTTTAAACATCCGTATGTCCCACAATGCCCAAGTAATTGATGTTTAATGTGTGTGTCAAATATAGTGTATATCTGTGAGTTACCATATTTTGGTATGTTCATTGTTATAACATTCAATGCAATAAAATTGTTCTGCTTAAATGACACTGCCCTTTTTGTCTCTAGATGAAAGCAAAATTTTTACTAGCAAGATTATTTCAAACGTTTACCATCAAATTTCCGGAAGATATCAGGTTTGAAACAAAACAACGTACACTCTTTGCCCAAATGATAATTTATCATGTGTACTAACCTTAAATAAATAGTTATGAAATTTTATCTAAACATTAAATTTTAGTTACTTAATGTTGTGACATCAATTCATCAATTCTTAGATGTTTATATTATCTAAGGTAAGACCTTTATAAAGTTATAAAAATTAATGAAGAAAACATTTTTATCGAACTTTTATTTCTGATATTGTAACATGAGACTGAAATGTGTCTTACAGTTACAACCTTATTTTAACATAATGATAGCCTATAAGACAAATGATGTGTTATTTGATATAGAATCTGGGAGACAATTGTTTAGCTACAGAGAACTTAGTAAACTGAAAAATTAGTTCATTACTATAAAATTTTTCTAAAATCACATTACAAACATTATTAATGTTAAAACATGCAGGGAGAACTTGGTAAACAAAAGAAAATTATACAATTGTGCATGTTGAGTTGTCTGCCAAATGGCTTAGGAAGACAAGAACAAAATAAATTGTAATAGTACATTCATGGGACAACAGAGATGTTCACAAAACTTGGAATGAATTACTCCACATTATTATGTGAAATGTATAATCCTATTATTGCTCACTTTTATTGTGGTCGTGAACTATATAGAGTGAGTGGCTATCTGCATAATATAGCTATATCTGTATAAGGTATATTTTGGAATAGTGGTTCTTATCGCGACTGATTACACAGAATTGAGTATAGTACTGTAGTAGAAATTGTGGTCATAGTAATTACTATAGTGGTTACAATAATATGTTGTAGTAAAACAACACATAAATAAACGAGCTTAATTTCACCAAAACCTCCATATTGTGCCATAAAATTTGTATACAAAGCAATATAACTTTATCTTGTAATTATTGGACCAGTAGATGTATATCAACTGTAATGTTACAACAGATTCATAATTGAGCCTATTACAATTAGCTGATTATTATAGCTAAATGAGATATAGTTCTATGTTATAGCTGAATTTACTGTACTCAATAAATTTTTCTAAATGAGGTCACTGTATGATAAGAAAATTTGGCAAGACTGAAGACTACTTACATGAATGAGTGATATATTATTATGAATGTGTGTGTGTGTATCTGCTAATGGATAGTTCGGAATGTTGTGTTGTATGTTATAGCTATGATGGCATGACGAGTGGATGAGTGCATTGTGTGTTCATCAGCTTGTCATCTCCGAGTCTGCCACAGGACTAATAATATTTTGTAACCACTGTCAATGATTTAACTATACATTTAGCATTTTGATGAATATTTACAGAGCAATGTAAAAAACAACAACAACGTTTGTTTAACAAATTTTAAAATTTTAAAAGCCATAATAACACACAATCAATATTAATACTATGAGTTAATAATCTATGGTGAGCTTTATTTCAAACACTTCGTACAATATTCTAGTCATAATTTGGTTCTTCTTGCACATTGGAATAATAGTCTTCTGCATAGCGATACACATCACATATCTCATCTCTTTGACGATATTTATATTTTCTTGCATAAAAAGTAAATAATACAAAAGCAGCAATGGCCACTGCTACATTTATTGCATAGTACCATAAGCCACAGCTTGGGAAAGCCCTGGGGATAAAACTGAACGGAATAACAAATGCTGCACCAACGGCTTGAAAGATTCCTTTTGTGGCGAAAGACAATCCAGTAACCCCTTCATGGAGGGGGGGACTTTGGGCACACAAAAATTCGAAAAGACCAGTGTACAGCAAAGCATTGCCAATTCCATATAATAAACGTGGTATTAATGGTAGATATGATGTAATACTATATATATCTACCTCGTAAAATGAATAATCATTAAACCAATTTGGAAACATGCAACTGTGTTTAAGTGGCCTTAGAGATATAATTAAGGCAACCATCAATATCAATGTCATAATCTTAAAGATTATTCCTAAACCAATTCTCTTCAGCATGTTCAAAGAGTAACAACACCAAAGAGGTCTAAGAATTAGGTATACAGCAATTAATGAAATAACTGCAAGCGAAGACACTATATTGCTTCCATAAAAGTACTGATAAGCTGTGTCCAGTTCAAAAACTACATTATTTGATACATTACTATCAGGTAATCTGTTGTAAGTATACCAGAAAAAAGCTGGATCTGATGCGTAACTTAAAAAGAACACTGGACCAAGTGATAATATAAGTTTTATAATACCATAAAATGCTTTGACATCTTCAACTTCTTCTGTAGTAAAGCGACCTCCATATTTAGTTTTGGCAAGATCTAATCCAGTAGGTATCTCATCTTCGCAGTAAGTAAATGCACTACGTCTAACTGGAACTTTATGATGCCTAGCAAAATGAGTTATTCTATAAACTAGTTTATACGGATTGATTCTGGCTGGATTGATAAGGAACCAATGCTTTTTACGATGAGCAATGCACAGTGTTACTGCAACCATAACAAATGAGCCCAATCCTAGAATGCCAAACAGTGTCAAGCTAGTTGTTAATTCATAAAGTAAAAATGTCCATGGCTGTAGTATTAAAATTTGGACTAGAACTCGATTTCTGAAGACCTAACTTTACTTTCCAGTACGCAGTGTTTTCGCTATTTTGCGTAAAGGTTATGTGGTCAGCGTAAGCTTTGCGCTGTAAAGTAAGGGCTCTGCGGGTTCTTTTATGGTAGTACACTGTAAGTCCCAAAGATTTATGTAACATTACAATAATAAAAACTGGATACAAAATTATTCAAAGAGAAAAAAACAAGTTTATCAAATAGTGATACTATGACTTGTCACATGTGTTGGGCATACTAGTGTAATTTGGACTTTTCATATAGCATTTTCATGAGTATTCAACATTACTCTCAATGCACAGCGCTACTGATTAGCCCCCTGCAATAAAATGGTGGAAACTCAAGTTTGGTAACCCCACCATAACTGATTATGCTAATGACTAAAAATTCCATACAAATATATTTGTTTTGAAGTGCTATAGAAAAAATATAGTGCAGTCATGCTTTATAAATTAAAATAATAAACAATTGATTACTTTCATACAACTAAAAAGCGAAGTTATGTCCTGCTATTTATCGTCTTCACTAAATATGAAATTCTGCATACTTTGTAAAGGAAGGGGGATAAAAGCTGTGTAAAAGTGATGTATGCAGCTATGTATTTGAATCCTACTCTCTGGGGATTACAACCAACCACAATTATTTAGCTGATCTTCTGCTGACATAAAGCAGCTATATAAATGCCATGTGGTCTGATCCTTCACAGGAAAATACATTTTTATGCTCTGGGAAAATTGCTCTGACAAGAATATTTTTTCCCACATAGAACAGCAAGATTTGAGAATGTCTGCTACAGCAAGAAGGCTCTGATAATAAATATGAGTTTTATAGTTGACTACTACTTCTTATTTTCACAGCTGTGGAAGGCAACGTTATAAACTCCTGTATGAATCCGCTCAATTTAGTCACCTTGTTGTGTTGAATATAATTCTGATCTATTATACTGTACAAGTAGCTAGGACCGTACTAAGTTCCCAGCTTTTCTTTCACTCTTTTATCTGTGGCAAATGGATAGACTCAGGCATTACACCCCAAGCTCTGCAGTCTACCTTGTGCCTGGCATAGCCCATTTTGATTTTTATAGTCAAATTACAATTACTTTAAAGCATGTAATTATTTCATTTAATTATAATTACAAATTACAATACAACACGGTAAGAGATATTGGTAATATATATGTACCTTACCAAAACTTGGAAGTACTTGAGCAACCTCAAGCAACTTCTTGTCTATGCTTGTAAGTTCTCAGATGTTACTAATGATACTCATTAGCCATGCCCATGTAAACACAATAGATGAAGGTTGATGAAGAAAGAGTCCCGACAGGACTGTGATGCCTTTGCTGCAAGCAGTCACTTTAAATATCTCATCTTCCACTTGAGCCCCTTAATACAACTGCATACTTACACACCCCATACACACACACTAACATACACACAAAAATAGAGAATAGCTTTTTTTTTTCAATTTTATGAGATACATATCTGGTAGATTCTTGCTGAAGTAATAATTAACAGCTACCAAAGTTTTCAAACCATTATAGTGAGATGTGGGTACAACAGTGTGGTGTGTAGGTGACGCAACATGGGCAAATGAGTGTGATTATCCTCAACTTAACATGCTCTCTTATATTGTGTAAGCACTTTTGACTTTTGTCTATAAGTCACAATCAGTATTATACTCGCAATGTTATTGAAATCTAGAAATGTAGTATATCCCACTCTTGTCTACGAGATTTCCTAGTCGCTAGTCCGTCTAGGGGTATGCCCCTGACAGTTTTAAATCCATAATTAATTCTGCAAGAAGTTTGTACATATTTAAATTAATGTAAAAATTGTTTGCTAAGAATACATAGCTATGTACGTATATGTAAATATTGTGTTCGTTTAGTCTATATAAGCTATTCTATATACTTTTTTCAATTCACTGTAATTTTTCCCACAATGCACTACCTTTACACTTTTCTCCCAGCTACCAGAGCAACCAGTGCTACCAGTGCTACCTTGCTACCAGTGTTAGCTGTGTTATCTGTACCAATTATACCTCGTTTACTGATTGAATCGAAAATACACTGCTGCGTGCAGCTCTATAATGAATACTTGTGTGCTTAAGTCCTGCAATTTAGGGCTATACTCATATTGGATTATCTTTTTGCTACTAAAGCTGTAACACTGCACTAGTTCTTCACTCTTTATTATCAACATGATAAGAATTGCTACCATATAAATTACTATATCTGTAGAGCATATCAAATAGTGTGGCTAACCTTAAACTTTGGTAGTAATGCCTCCTATAGTCACGTTGCGTGGCAAAGCAGGGATATTTCCCATTTCTCATCCAAGAAAAAATTAAAATTCAAAGCGTACAGATGCTACAACTACAAAATGCAACTGTAAGAACACGTATACGCCGGTCACAAAATCTTCTCTTTCTCTATTTGCATAGGGTGTGCTTAGTGGTTGATCTCTACTGTTCTGCTACAGATGGGATTGTGTCAGTTCTGCTAGGAAACCAGAGGGTTTTTCTTTGGGAATGTATGTTTCTTTTGTCAGGAGGTATACCTTCAGTGACATTTAAGTAATTCCCCTAAACCAAAGAGTTTGTGTTTTTCCCAATCCAAAAAGAAAAAGTCAATGCAATAATATTTATATAAAATTGTATTGGGTTTTTAAGTTGTATGAGGGAGATGAATGAGAAACAGGAACTATTACTGCTGTGCCCTAATCACAGGGGAACAATTTCTTACTGCCCTTGTTATAGCAGGTTAGCTTCTATGCTAAAAGTTATCTAACCGAGTGCTGCAGTTAGTTTAACATTGAAACTAAATACAAGTCATGTAGGCATCTCTTACATGTTGATCTTCTCTTAAATATCTCATCTTCCACTTGAGCCCCTTAATACAACTGCATACTTACACACCCCATACACACACACTAACACACACACACTAATAGATATAGCTTCTTCTTTTTTCAATTTTATGAGATACATATCTGGTAGATTCTTGCTGAAGTAATAATTAACAGCTACCAAAGTTTTCAAACCATTATAGTGAGATGTGGGTACAACAGTGTGGTGTGTAGGTGACGCAACATGGGCAAATGAGTGTGATTATCCTCAACTTAACATGCTCTCTTATATTGTGTGAGCACTTTTGACTTTAGTCTATAAGTCACAATCAGTATTATACTCACAATGTTATTGAAATCTAGAAATGTAGTATATCCCACTCTTGTCTTACGAGATTTCCTTGTCGCTAGTCCTTCTAGGGGTCATCCCCTGACAGTTTTAAAAAGGCAGCATTTACATTCTATTTACTATTTTCAATGTTTAAGCTATATTAATACCTGATTAAAAGTACACAAATTATACTTTTGGTTTGACAATGATTTTATTAACCAATTAAGTGTAGAGTAAGCGCCAAGGTTTCGCACCTTAGTGTTCATTTACCACACCTGAGTGTTTACTTTTAGCAGTGAACTTTATAATTGTCACCTACTTGTTTTCTTTCTAACAACTCCTTTTTTTCCTTTTTTTGAGTCACTGAAATTATATTAACTGATATTTTGTCAGGCTTTGCTCCACAAGCATGAACTGTCATTATAGTATTAATTACTGTTAAAGTGAAAACATTTGTTGGACCATAAACTCTGTAAGACCTTCTATAAAATTCACGATGGAATCAGAGGAAGATAGTAAGCTACCTTTTTAGATTGCTTATTGTAGAGAGAGAGTGATTGTATGCTTACTTCCAATGTGTACAGAAAACCTACACACACAGATAGATGCCGTTACTTAAGTCTCATCATCCTATAATCATGTAAATAGAGGAATAGTGAGATGCTTGTATCAGAGAGCAAGGAGGGTAACTAAGAAACACCTACACAAAGTACTTCAACATCATGGTAATGACAATGCAACCATTAGGACAGGCTCTAAAGAGTTACCTTCTATAGTTCACAGGATACTGAGCAAGAGAAAGGTTTGATTCTTACTATCCCATACATAGCAGGATTGAGTGAGAGTATTCGGAGAGAGTGTGTAGAGATTTTGACATCAAAACAGCATTTAAGATGAGTAAGACACTAAGATCACATCTTACTAAAGTCAAAGATACTATACCAATTACCACCGAGCCATCCATAGTGTACAGTATACCCAACAGCTGTGGTAAAGTATATATACATGTAGGTGAAACAACTAGAAGGCTTGAGCAGAGAGTGAAAGAGCATCAGGATGCTTGAAAGAGAGGAGAGGTGATGAGAAGATTTCAGTCATTGCTGAACATGCTTGGCAGCAGCATCTCCCCCATTAAATGGGAAGAGGTAAGAGTTGTAGACAGAGCCAGTAAGAATCGTGAGTTGAAAATCAAGGAAGCTCTACACATACAGATGACACCTGACAACAATAAGTTTAACAGAGACATAGGTTTAAAGCTCCCAGGATGCTGGCTGTCCATCCTGCATGCAAATCACCCTCCAGGACATAATAAACAGTAAGCATACCCTCCAGAAATCTTGCTGTTTACACTGTGTTATTATATCACCACCATACTCTTCTGAATGTTCGTGGAGGTTCTGCTAGGCCCACACAGTATTGTATATAGTCAAATGAACTTCCCAGTTTGGTAGCCAAAGACTTGGTGTTGATGTGGAAGTAAGGGGATCCTTTGACCTGGATAGCCTGTTCTTTGTGGGCAAAGGTAGCTGGGGAACCTGTAGGAACTAGGGCTGCTATTGAATACCAGTATATTTGAGTGTAATATCTAAGCTTGCTCAATGCAATACAGCATGAGATAACACAGTGTGATGACTTGATGTCACATACCAAAAAGTAATATTGTAAAGATATCAGAATGGAAAAAAATTATTGTGAGCTGCTTGATGAAACTCACATAACTGGCCCACAGTGTCACACCTACACTGACACACAAAACAGCACAATCCATATAATCTACAATAATTTAATATGTTGGGTTTGTTACATGTGAGGTAACCCATGATATCAGTAATATCATGAGTTATCTCACATGTAAAAAAACTAAATATATTGCGTATAGCTAGAAGAGGAACCCATGAAAGCATGAACCAAGTATATATAGAAGGAAATTTCTTCAGGTATATACACTGAGGACAAAGGGCCTGCGTGATACTCGAAATTTTTAAGAATTATTCTTTTCTTTAATCTAAAAAATTATGGCTTAATAATACATTATTATTCAATAAATTTTCTTATTATTCCAAATAGAGATAAGTTAATAGTGATGATTGCAGCAGCTAGCTGTATGAAGTTGGTGCATTATGAAATAAATGAGTAAAATTATTAGAGTCTCGTATGTTATACTGAATTAATCAATATAGAGGATTAATATGTAATATGTACATCCTTGTTTTTAGTAGATTGGTGATAAATTGCCACAATATGTTCAAGTAAAAATTACTTAAATTTTAAATGTTGAATTACTTAAATTAACAAGAAAATTATATAAAAATTGGGCATATCAGTATACAGTGTATTACAAAAATATCTACTCATACACATTTTAATAATTCCTTTTATAAGTTAAAATACATCTTATAAATTTTTGTGAAAAGAAAACTCTTCCTTGCCAATGGGCCTGCTGCTCTATTATAATGTACAGAGAACTATATAACTATATAACAGCACGCAAAAGTAATATAACAATGAATCAGCATTAATGTCTTTGCTAAGTTAGAAAAACCTTGAGATAAGACCCAACTATTTCCAAGTAGGAGTAGCCAGGATATTAACTGTCAAATATGTCTGGATGTTTTACTGCTTTCTTAATTACTCTCGACACTAGCAGTATGGTTTATTTCATTGTTGCTGTTGTTGTTATTGTTGTTTTTTCACTTGCTACGGAATGTAATGAGTAAACCTGATTACTCTTCACAAGAAGGCAATGAGGCATCATAATTGAATTCAACATCAAGTCATCTGAATCACATAAATGTACAGTTCATCTTAGGGAATGATTGATAGGCATGAACTGTGAAAGTATGTTAAAGAGTAACGTTTAACTGATGGTCTATGTGGGGATTACACTTGTTCAGGTCCTAGACAATTCACACAGCCATAGCCAACAAGTTAATGAGCCCCTCCCATCCCATCTATGACTACTGCATTACACAAACCCTCATCCATTATTACCTATAGAAACTCCAATACACTTCCAAGCATCATTCAATTATACACTTAGACATTCACCCTCTTGTTCTTTCCCATGCATTTCATTCTAAACTTACCTCATACAAACCTACTATTTACTTTGGTTCTAGTCACACTACCTTTATATACTCTTGTAATGTAGTTCTTGATTTGTAGTATTATTACAGTTGTGAAAGTCAAAGTTGTCTTCTCTCTCTCCTAGCTGTCCTTGTGCAATCTCTGCTCCCTTGCTAGTAGAGATCTCTGTCTTGCTACTTAGTTCAGTTAGTGTTCTAGTCATTGTAGTAGTTAGTTGCATGTGTCTAGATAGACTGAGCTTTAGTAGTGACAGAAGTGCTGTCTGGTGCATAGTTCTTAGGTGTCCTTCGATTGTCGCTTGATTAATCGTTTCTGTCACAAAACTTGGAATGAATTACTCCACATTATTATGTGAAATTGTATAATCCTATTATTGCTCACTTTTCTTGTGGTCGTGAACTATTGATAGAGTAAGTAGCTGTCTGCATAATGTAGCTATATCTGCAAAGGTATATTATGGAATAGTGGTTCTTATCGCGACAGATTACACAGAATTGAGTATAGTACTGTAGTGGAAATTGTGGTCATAGTAATTACTATAGTGGTTACAATATGTTAGTAAAACAACACATAAATAAACGAGCTTAATTTCACCTACCTCCATAATTGTGCCATAAAATTTGTATACAAAACAGTATGACTTTATCTTGTAATTATTGGACCAGTAGATGTATATCGACAGTAATGTTACAACAGATTCATCCTATTACAATTAGCTGATTATTATACCTAAATGAGGTATAGTTCTATGTTATAGCTAAATATACTGTACTCAATAATTTTTTCTAAATGAGGTCACTGTATGATAAGAAAATTGTATTTGGGTGTTAGCGACACATGGCTAGCTGTCAACATTGAATTTCAGCTTGCTAATCAAAAATTGAAATTTTAATTATAGGACAAAATAAAATCTAATAACATTTTGTAACCACTCAATGATTTAACTATACATTTATCATTTTGATGAATATTTATAGAACAATGTAAAAAAACAACAACATTTGTTTAACAAATTTAAAAAATTTAAAAGCCATATAACACACAATCTATATATTAATACTATGAGTTAATAATCTATGGTGAGCTTTATTTCAAACTTCATACAATATTCTAGTCATAATTTGATTCTTCTTGCACATTGGAATAATAGTCTTCTGCATAGCGATACACATCACATATCTCATCTCTTTGACGATATTGATATTTTCTTGCATAAAAAGTAAATAATACAAAAGTAGCAATGGCCACTCCTACATTTATTGCATAGTACCTTAAGTTGCTATTGTTTGTGACAAGTGCTGACACTTTGGTATATATTGCGTCATGAAAAACAATCATTCATGCACACACTAGCTAGCTAATAATGGGACATTTTATAAATTTCTAAAACTAACAAGAAATTTCATGAAAACTAATTAGATCATAACTATAGATGTGTGGGATTTCTAATTGACTGTATACAGTTGCAGTTAAATAGGGCTGATGTCTGCACTCAAGAATACTGAAGTTTGCTCTAATTGGTTCTCATTTTGTGTTGATTTAAGTCCTGAGTATAAGCTGTGATCATAAAATATGATAGACAAAGTCTTATTGCCACCGGGTCAAGTGACTCACCCTGGTTCTATTATAGCTACCTGGATTCATATGGAATTTTCACAAAAAATTAACGATGCAACAGTCTAGTCTGGCGGGCCAGACCCTTTACCTTCTTTTTTATGGGAGGGGGGGGGGGGAAGGGAAAGGGTCTGGAGTCACTAGCATCAACAACTTGTTCCTGAGGAATTTAATTAAAAAGTGTCAAAATTGCGTCACATATTCCCCCGCGTATTTTAATATTTCCCAGGAAAGAAGCTGTAACTTGCAGTTCGACCAGCATACCGGGTTGTGATCCGGCTTAGCTATGGAGTTCTGCTTAGGTTGTGGCTCTAATCTTCCATCAGAGTCTAGATATGTCCGTAGGCTAGTTGCAGAGAGATCAGATCTCTCAAGACTCCGTTATGGAGTAGTGTTAGCCTGGCGTAATCTATAATGAAGGAAGCATTGGAAGAGAATTCTGGGCCCTCTCTATGTTCAGTAGCTGTAATCTTACATTACAAACCTCATCAGGTAAGAGTCTCCCATGCTTGAAGAAGAAAAAAAGAACCGTATAATGACACATTATAATGACCCATTGTAATGACGTCCCCCATGACGAATGTACCAAGGAATGTGCTAAAACCGCCACCCCGGGGTGGCTCGAACAAGTCGTTGATGCTAGTTCCAGACCCTTTCCCTTCCCCCGCCCATAAAAAAAAAGATCTGGCCCGCCAGACTAGCATCGGTCAGTGGCTGTGAAAACAGCATAATTACATAAAAACAGGGGATTTTGAAATTGTCAACCTGGCTGATGGGGGATGGTCATCTGAATTCCAGCCCCCAACCACCACGCTCTGACTCAGCGTGGAATTCACTGATATCTTTCTCGTTCCTTACAGCTTGATACAGTGTCATCTCTAGAGAATTAAGTTTTATAAACCCTGGTAGAGCAGACTAATGAGATAGACTGGCGTAGCTAGACCCTTTACTTTTTCCACGAAGTGTTTAGGTAAAGGGTACGGCTACCCAGACAACTAACGAGATTCGTTCGCCAGTGACTGACGAGATTCCTTTATTGTGGTGGTGGGTGGAGACTTGTCTGTTATGTAATGTGGCGGCATGATCCTCCACCCCGTTGTTTATGTATAGTCGTTGGCTGTAACTTATTGGGACTAAAATGGTATTCCTTTTCCTAGTAGGCGTTGGTGGAGTCTTTGCATTGGTGGTTTTTCTTTTAATTATTTGGTATACTGTGTATGTTGCCTACATCCACTGGAAATACTCGCACATCCCTTCTCCTGACAGGTCAAGGTATATGGTGATCAATAACTAGAATTGCATCTTACAATCAAAGTGATAATGTTAATGTGAGTCTTATCTTCTTTTAAAAGTAGAGAGATAGCTAGAAATAGTGAAGAGAGTAAACAATTCCACTGATAAAAAGAACCTTTAAAAAAGAAATTTTCTCTTGGTCTGTTGAGAGTGAGACTGCAGCATTGCAGTACCACTTAACAGTATAAATACAGAATTGAAATGTTTGATTGCCTGTTGGTTGTTGTAGCTCAATGGCAAAGTGCTTGTGCATTAATCAAGCGATCCTTAGTTCGATCCTAGCCAGACAATTTTTAATTCTGTATTTTTTTTTTAATCCTGTATTTTTTTTTTAATCCTGTGAAAGAAATAGAATACATCTAGTGAGTAAAAGAAGGCTGAGAGAGAAATTGTGAAGCATATTATTATAAAGATGCAGGACATGTACTGGTGTTTATACACATTAAGAGTGGGTAATACTTACTTAACTGAAAGCTTTTAGTGTAAGTAATATTTCTTAGTGTGACTATCATACACAGTGATTGAAAATAAAATATAAAAATAGGTAGGAATTTTCAACTAGAATGAGATAGTAGTGTGACTATATTTGTTTATTTCATGTTATATAGTTTCTATGCTGGACACTTAATAAATGCAAATAAGATGAAAAAAAACAAAAAAAAAGGAGCACGAATTACGGTTTTTATTGATCACTGGTAAGTTTTTGAATGTTTTAATATTTCAAATACCTTTGTCTAAATACAGGTCAAGAATCTTAGGTCAACAATCGTTTGTAATTTTTTTCTTTCATCATCCTTTCTTCGTTACTTTAAATTCAGAAGTTGTAAAGGTAATGATTACTACTGTATACTGAGACTATTATTAGCTAGGCATTTAATTGTAATACTAAAGTGGTTATTATTTTTGAGAATGTTTTGCCTTAGCTACATACTATCAACTTATCATTTGAGTTAAATTTATATACTTTTATTTTGTTAGGAAGTGGCGATGAATACTAAAAATAATAAATCTTCTAAATTTGTAAATAGTATCGCTACAGCATTTGGATTACGGTAAAGTTACTGGATATTATGTAGTATTTATTAAGTCATAATTCGTTAACTATTGATGATGACCAATAGAGTTATGCGCAAAGGATTAGTATTATTACCTAGCTATGAAGAATGGAAGCCACGACGTCAGCTCTATGACCCTGCATTTCATAGGAGGTAAAAGTTAACCAATTTTAAGTTATACTTTGTTAATTTTAGTGTTATAGTGCTAAAATGAATGGCAAATGTGGCTGTGTGTATTAGCTTATAAGTTACTAGCAAGTACCCACCACATAGTGGCACTTGATGTATTGTATTGCAAAGTAAGAATGCAGTAGCACAAGTTATCTTGCTCAGTTATCATTCTCTACCATGTTACATAAGTTTCGCTCTCCTGCTCTCCTTTTTCTGAACTATATGAGCTTTTCTTACACCCCACCTCTCCTTTCTTCAGCTCTACTTATTAAGTCATGGAGTCCCCTATTCCTTTGTCAATCTCTCCTGTTTATGAATTTCTGTCCTACTTTGAGAAACTTTTGTCTTCTATTTCTTACTTCACCTTTCTTGTGAAAACTAACCTCCGACTTTACCTGTCGATTCCACCCACTTTTTAGTTACTATTAATCGCTCACCTTTTTGCCTTCTTTTCTCTTCCATTTTAAACCTCCTACGCCGCTTTACCTCGGTTCGCCTCGCCGATTCCACCCGCTTTTCAGTTACAATTAATGGCCTTTTACCTTCTCTTTCATATTTTCGCCTGAAACCTATGCCGCTTCCATTTTCTATTTCACCCGCTTTTTAGAAATAACCAGCACTTTCTACTGGACATGACGACACTTTACCCACAATGAGATGACAATGCTTTACCAAACCGTCCATACAAAGCTCATGAATTATTCATGAATACACAGATCGTTGTTGTCGTTACTGACACACATGACAAGCATAATTATTATTATTATATAGACCATTGCATAATTAATGGTATCATCTTGTAATATTAAGGGTGGCCACACACCGCCTACGCAATTTTTTGTTGATGGTTGCTATGCACGATTACTACTATTGTATACTTACAGGGGCTTCTCCACTACTACACAAGGACAAAGTACCTGCCAAAGGAGCCGCTCACTAATTTTAGAGCGAATCTGGAGGAAATATCGGGGCCTGGTTATAAAACTTTGTAGCACTATTTTAGAGCGGTGCGGTGCACTACTAGCCGAGCCAATACTCTACTGCAAGACAACGAGTTCTTATCCATTTCAATATTTATTCGCAATTTTTTATATTTATAAGATATTGAAAAATTCTCGTTATGGTGCAGTTCATTTTTTTTTTGGTTTATTCGTGTGTAAAATTTTTGTGTCGTTCTCATTATTAGATTCCAAGAAAAACTCATACAAAATTTCGCAATTCTTAAGAAATAGCCCCACCCCCATATCTCGTACTACGAGTACACGAGCAATTATTTTTTCAATTAGTTTGTATTGGTTCTAAAAAGAGCCCGCCTATATCAAGAGTAAACAAACATCAATAAAACAATAACAAGAGAGTCAGAAGAGAGAGCAGTTTATTGGAGATAGCCAGAGGTGAAGGTATTAGATCTGCGCAGCTTGGGAAGTCTTCGCTCCGAAGAAATAGAGCCTGGTGCATAGGTGCCAACTTTCCAGAATCTATTTCAGGGACAAAAACCACAACCTGGCCACACCCAAATAACATACCCACAATGACATATTTTTTAATGACATCATCTATGCAAAAGTTTAAAATTACAATAGCAAGCTACAGCAATCTTGCTTTAGCAGCTAGCTAGCCTTTTACTTGTGGCATGTATATTGTTCAGGACTCAAGAAGCTCTGAACAGGACTAGAGCAAATAAGAACATTCTTAGCTTAGCTATTTCATACTATGTCAATACTTTACCCACCTACTCATAGACTTAATTTTATTCATAACTATACAACCCACTGAATGTATCACCTTACTCTACTCTATTTAAATGTTGTAATCATATGTCAAAACAAGATAAACTTTAAACTTCTGAGTTGGAGCCGAGAGTGTGCAAATACCCCCGCAACTATGTACTGCAAACAGCCCCCTGCAATCCGCCTTGAGAGCGACGTAGGCATATTGTAGAGTTAGATGCTTTGCCTTGCACACACACTGCAGGTTCTTACGAGGTCGTAGATAGTTTTATCTTCTGGTCCTTCGAACACTGTCGAAGTTTTACCAAGCTTGTTGCGTCACTACGACTGGATTAGAAAATCCGGACCTGACTGAGAGATTTACGCCCCCTCAGACATATATAGTTAGTGTGTTTACTAGTAGCTTTGATTAGGTCTAGACAGCCAGCTGGCTAGCACAGCTATAAGTAAATACCCAAAGGCCTACTACTTCACTAGCCTGCAGGCTTCCCGGAACAAACCATAGAGGGACTCCGTGACAGAGTGATAAATCCGGGACTGTCCCGGATGATCCGGGACAGTTGGCACCTATGCTGGTGGATCCATCTGCTTGAGTTCAGGTGCGCAGAGTCCGAAGAACAGCTACTGGAGGAGAGGCAGCCTGGTGCACCTTACCGCATGAGCTCAGACAACGTATGGAGAGTTGCTGTAAACGAATATGAGACAACAAGAAGCTAAACTAATACACCACAACTTCGCAAAGTATACTTCTGTTACTAATGCGCGATTGTTTTTGCTCGCGTATTATCGAATGGTGGGGTATTGGCGAGGAATAAATTAATGTCCAGATCTACATGCGGTGCACGTTGCTATGTGCGGCCACCCTTAATGACTTTATCAATAAGCACACTAGAATACCCCATAGAATTTGTGGAAAGTATAGAATTGTCAACTGTAAACTCTCAAGCCATTTGTGGTAGAGTTTTCTCCACAATTAAATATATCAAGCTGGAGGTTTTTTTTATCTCCAACCTGATTGAACTTAAGTTGCCACAAATTGTTTTAGGTTATCACAAGGAATGCATGT
>WLWI01002425.1_pt1 | contig 16104 bp, 5 predicted proteins | sample 6701501 | NCBI WGS metagenome assembly WLWI01 (sample SAMN12718690, study PRJNA515312) | sponge metagenome | isolation source: marine sponge | host: Mycale hentscheli | place: New Zealand: South Island, Marlborough, Capsize Point | collected 2014-11-01
GGGGGGGTGCTAGTTGAATCTATCATTAGTGGTTAGCAGGTACCCAGGCCAGAACGTGAAAGGAGGTTCTTGCGCATTACGAATCCACTTCTTCCAGTAATGGTTATGGAGGGGAGTGAGTGGGGAAGTGGGCATGAGCAATCATGAATGACAAAGTGAATAATATATTTGTACTCAATATTTAAATTTTTCACAAAAGTTATATATTTATAATTAGGGATAACCAGTATTTTTCTGTATTAATGTTAATTATAATCGGATAATTTCTAATAAATGGTGTCTATAATTGTTATAGCAATAAATACAAGAATGTCTACTACATCTACTATATGCCCTAAATAATATATTACTGTATGTTCAATAATCATATTTACTATTGTTGTTTACCAAATTTGCATGTCATAATAGTTATTAAGTGATTTGAGCTATACAATAATGTAATTTTAAGAAATTATAGGAAGTTCAGGTTATCTTATATAATTGTTATTAAGTGATCTGTAATATTAAATTAATGTAATTTTAAGAATTAATAGGAAGTTCAGGTTATCTTATATAATTGTAGGCATCATTACCCCAACAATTTCAGAGTTATCAATTAATAGTTGGAAGTGTGATTGGGAGCTTCCTGCTTGCATTACTTTTGGGAATTCTGTTAGGATTCTTTTGTGGAGTTAAATATACAAGAAAAAGTGTAAACAAGAAGCAAGCTAAAGAGAGCATGGATGTTTCAATTAATGCAGTAACACCACCTAAAGGACCACTGTATGAAGAAGTTGAACTAGAAAAATGTCACAAATGTCACAAAATGTTTCGTATGATGTTCTGAAGAAATAGCATGCTAATTTTTTATTCAATTTTTTTCTTTGTTGATTATTGATTTCACAATTTCTTTGTCAGATACATTTCATTCATTAAACTTATTCTGACTTAGCTACATGCTTCTTTTGAATAACACAGAACTCATTAAAATGTTTAGATATCCAGGGAACAAATCCATGAGCATGTGCCTAATGCACAAGTTAAGGAAGTGGTTCTGATACAATGCTTGCAGCGAAGTATTTTCTAATTTGTATTGCTTATTAAGAACAAAAGAGAGGGTGTACAATCTATAGATTGCATCTAAATTTAATCGTTGCATACAAATAGCTAGTTTATTTTCTCAAGTTTTTATGTTTCACTTGACACTGCATGAGTGCTATGTTTTGTCGCACACTTTATGCTTGATTGTCCCATACTAATAAAATGAATTTTACAAAAAAAAATTATTGATTGACATTTCTGAATATACACTTTATTGCTTAAAAAATTCACATAGCAAATATTACCATTTTATCACTCATTGTTTGGAATACATTTAGCCTAATATGAACTGTAATAGTAGCAAAAGAAATTAGAGAAATAACTAAGAATTTAATATACACAAAGAGTGCAAAAGAGGAGCATGTTTACCAATTCATAGTATATAGTTAATGATAACTGTGCTTAACTACTTGTACTCAACTTGGGACAAACAATATCTTCTCTCCTACTCATATTAATACAGGCTACTGGTGTTCAACTGCAGATTTATAATAACTGTGTCCTGTTACAGAATAGTAAACATGTTATTTTTTCCTTCATGCCGTGTTTATACGACCCTGGTTTTTCCAATAGGCCTATAAGTTGCTGTATAATGAAGCCTCTTGAGAGCGTATATTGGGTCCTTACAGTAATTGTTCTTAGTTTATCTTTCAAGTTACGAAATGGTTTTGTTTCGAATATGTTGACCATGCAATTCAGATAAAATTGGGTCATAGTTTCTTCCTACTTCCAAAGTAGGCTGTTGGGGATTTATACATACAAGGACTTGTAAAGTGAGTTGCATATACCCACATATACGTTGTTTTCCCAAAGTATATCATCCTTTGAAAACTATCACTAGTGATAAAAGTTATTTACATAGGTGCATGTCATCACACTATAGTACTTTATACTGATATTTATGGCTTCTTCCACTCGAATTTTGGATGTTAATTTTAGTGACTGCTTTTGTTGTGTGTTTTATTCTCTCCCAATGATAGTTAGGATATCAAGCTACCATATAAGAAGGACAAACACTGATGATAAACTTGTATACTAGGTGTTCTATGTTAAAAAACATTTTTTGGAAAATTTGAAATTGAAAACAACTAGTCTAATCCTAGCCACATTTAACAATTATCAGGTTAGACTGGTCAATATCATCCAGCTGTATACACGTAGACATGTAGAGAGAAAGGCAGACAGACAGACAGGCAGACAGACTGACAGACAGACAGACAGACAAACAGACAGACAGACAGACAACAGATAGACAGTCAGATGGAAACAGACAGACGGATGGACAACAGACAGACAGGTAGACAAACAGACAGACAGATTTATTACTCCCATCTATACTTTCTTATTATGTTAATTATAATAAAATAAAAGTATTCACTGTGGATATAATTAATTAGTTTTAGCTACATGGTTATATCCTCCAACAACATTATAATAACTTCATCAATATCATTCATTTAAATGTAATGGGTAAAGGTGGTCATGTTCTAATATTTTGTTTATTATGCCCTTTAAACTACACTTGAATAAGCCATGATAACATGGTAGTAAGTAAGAATATAATAAATAACTGTCTAAGCTAAAAATGGTAATTGTGAAAAAAATATTTGCTGACAATTTTGAAAATTACGTGGTAATTATATTTCCAATGAATCGATAATTCATTGTTCGAAAAAGCTATTTTAGAGTCAAATTAACATTCCAATTTTTGAACTTTGAACCGAACTTTTAGAACTTAGGAAACATTCACAGTTTTGCCTAGCTAATCACATCTTTGATTGCAGATCGTACATAGTATATTATGGCTATGTATTTCATCATTTGTGGGACAAACAGTAAGACAAACATTTTAAAGAGTATGATTCTCTGTGGGACAATGTCAGAGTGATTGTAGTGTTAGAACACCAACAAAACCACACCCATACCCTCAGCTATGTGATGTATATTTTTTAAACTTCTTTTTATTGATGTAAACAAAAATAGAAAAGCAAGATTAATATTATTTAAAGTGTATTAACTTTATTTAAACAAAGAGTTTTATTTTATCATATCAGAATTCATATTTTCTAGTTTGAATGTCAAAGCTTTTTTCTGGCATCATTACATAGAGTAAACATGTTGAATGGGCTCACTGTTGTTACAGACAAGCATATTTCATCAATTTTCATATTATGTACACTTCTAAAGATGATTCTATACTTAGAACTTGGATGAATAAAATACAACTGGTCTCAAGAAATGCAGATTACCTGCACAATCATTTTTACAAAATGATATTTTTTATATTGTAAACATGTTTTTGATTGCATCCTACAATTTCTTTCAAGAATTAAACATACCATTTTAGTATAACAAGCTGTATATTTAGAATACAACACATACACATCAGATGTTTTGAGTACACATCAGATGTGTTGAGTACACATCAGATTTTTTGAGTACACATGGTAAAAAGGAAAATGAGTTGTCCATGAATAAACTACTCATTTGGTGTGTGAGCTTTGTCCAAACTTCAGAAGTTATAACAATTGTAATGATGGAGTATAAAATCTACTTGAATATAATATTTATAAATCTATATGTCTCATTCTAGTTTTATGAATGATCTAAATTTAATGGATAATTACAGTTACAAAGTAAGTTAATAATGAAGAAATTATGGCGATAAAAACATAAAAATGAGAGTTTCAGTCCCTAGTTATTATCAAAGTAACCAAGGAAATAAGTGCCTCTACTTTAGACCAACATGTCAGAATATAATATTATTAGTATCTTGTTTTCTTTTTGTAACATAATTATCGACCGATTCTTACCTCATAACACTTAATCCACTTAAAAAGAGTTTACGCAATGTTACTTTCGCTGATGAAGACTGCGGCAGTATTTTGAAGCCGTAACCCGTAAAGAGCGAACTGATATGGTCATTAAGCCATTAAAGCTGTCAGGTTGAGCTACCGCTATCACCACGTATTGCAGCTAAATATTAAGCAAGTATAGAAATCGCTCATCCTTGTGTATGATTAGCTATTACTTCACGTGAACTTCTTATATCTGAGGACATCATTATGGTGAGTAGGTTCTAGAAAATAGGTGGACAGTATTTAAGATTACGTTCATAAATGGAAAGGTAGACGTTTTGTGAGCTTTAATAATTTAAAAATAGTACCAGTCATTGCTCTGCCTCGGTTTATCATGAACTAATGACATGCAATAGAGGTATTTTAGTAAATGTACGACTAAAACAGGATAATGGGCCAACATAAATTGTCAAACTTCAGCGCATGCAAATCATGGCAAAATTTGATTTCAGAGTCAGATATGCTAATGAATATTGTTTTAGTATGAGTGGCTTGGATCATGCTTCCCAATGTGTACAGATTGACAGTATTTATTGAACACAGTTTCTACTATTGTCTAACTGAACAATCTCTAGGCAGTGATTGTTCCAATGGCTATCATATAATAAAGTATACTGCTTGATAATAATAATAATACATTATGTGAAATGGAAATAATCTGCTTGACTGATTAAATAATATAGAGCAATTGTTGTTACTTTATTCTCTGCATTATTCATTCACTTGTAACTTTGAATTTAGTTATATTTTGTGCATAGATTGTTAAAATGATAAGCTTCATTGGATTAATGATTGGGATAGGAATACATGGTAAGTATTGGTATGATCCAATTTTCTGTATCAATTTTGCTTCAATAGCTCATACTAACAAGAGGAATAGAAAATAATTATATTAAATAGAAGGATTAAAAATCACAAACAGGAGGAGTAAGATACTAAGTATTATTGTACAATATAATTATTTCTAATCACTACAATATTGCTCATAATTTGTACACTCTCCTTTGAGTTTATAATAGCATTACATAATTCCTATTAATGCTTGATTGGAGTTACCATTAGTGAAATATAGTCCATTTTTCCATCTGTATGTTTGTGAAGGTACAATGTTCAACTTGTCTGACAATTCGTCCATCTCAAGAGGTTCATTTTGTCCTGGTGATAACATTAGATTTACTTGCAAGGGGATTGGAGTTCCTATTGTGTTGGAGTGGTTTAAAAATTGATCAACTATGGCAGGTTATAGATACAGAAGTTCTCACACATATCCTCGGGATGCAGATTCAGTTACAGATCCCAGTGTTAGTGTAACAATTAGTGATGCAATCAGTCTTAGTGTGACTAGTATAAACATAACATCAACATTGACAGGAAGTTTCAACAACCTAAATGGATTCTTAATAGAGTGTGGAAGTGATACTATTCGAAGTAATTCTATAATGGTGACAGACTTTGGTAAGTATTAAAAAAATCATGCATCCATGCACAAATAGTCAAAAAAAAGTGTAAAACATGTTTAAGCAGGTAATAATTGTGCTAAAAGTTAAAAAAAAACTGTAATATATTTATTATATATAAATTCCAAACTAGATATCTTCGCAATATTATTACTAGATATTTCACAATATTATTGCTAGATAACTTTATGATGTTATTTTGAGGTAGTGACCTGATAGATAACTCACTTAATCACACATTGTGTTATCTGCACACTGTATTGGCAAATTTATTACCCTCTGAACCACTACTAGTTATAGCAACCACTTAGCATACCAGTTTTCTGGGTTTTTACAGCTAGCTGTCACTAGTGAATCCCATGCTACCAGGTTAGGTTCTAAAATATCAGCTTGGAATGTGGGGAGCCCCTGGAGAGTTTAACACCCAAATTTACACGACATCTAGCATAGAATAAACCATTTATTACACTGCCTGAGCGATATGGCAAGATATTTCACTCTCACGCTCTATTTTCACTCAGCTCTGGCTCATGAATATATTTTAGCCTACTCTTGAAATATTTCGCCATATCACGCTCTGACTCAAGTAAAGAGTTATTGAGTTTTGTTTTTGTTGTCTATTTCTGAATATTCTTCCAAAGAACAGATTCCACTGATTCAAAACTTGGTACAGACATGAAGACATCACAACTCATAACATAATATGTGGTTTAAAAAATTTCCCACCACATCATGTACTTAATTTATAAGGTGTGAATTAACATTCATTTTTTTTTCACTTGAGTGTCAAATTGCTTCAAGCTGGCATTTTTTAGATTCATGGAGTTAAGGTCTGTTATGAACTTATTTAGTTATTCAATGACCAAATTTTGGAATGGAGGTCTCTGAATATGCATTTACTCCTTATATTTTGCTCAGTAATCTGTATATATCGCCAATTTTGGACAAATTTGGTGAGTTTCATAGTTTGGAAACTGCAATTCATACATATGAAGTATTTTAATGTTGAAAACATTTAATATTACTTATCCATGACTCCACTAACATGGCGCAAAGATTGAGAACAGTTGCTTCACTTGTTGATAAGAAAAATCAGTTGTTGTACCAAGTTATCTTGAGAAAACTGCTTTTGTTGCCTAAAGAATGTTGCCGGTTGTGACGTCAGATATGCTGACTTTGCAATATTAGAGGAGATTGATGCCCTGAGGTGCTTGTTACCCGCCAGATTTACTTTGTGGTTCAATTCTGTGCAGACAGGACGTGCTAGCTTAAGTATATAATCAAGCTAGGGGTGAGGTATTAAGGTACCTTAACTTTTTAATACCTTGTGGCGGACACTCAGCGCCTCCTAAGCTTTAAGTCATCATTACCTAACATTTATGTCACGTCATTTTTCTTATTTTTCTTATCATCGATCTTTACCAAATATAATTTGGGGAACGCACGGGAAATAATTAGTGTCTTGCTGCAGCTAGTTAGTGTGACCAGAGCTAGAAAGTTCTTCTCTTTTCCTGATAACCTAAAGTTTTGTTGCGTTTTAAATAATTGGAACTATCCATGATGCTAGCCATTTATACTGTTCTAGTACGTGGACACGATACCTTGATAGGCTTTTAGCTAGCTGGACAGCATGACACCTCCACCACTCTTGACAGCTAGATTTCGAGCCAAAAGGGTAAGCATTTGTATTCATTTAGTTATTTCTTGCTATATGACGATCCTCACGGCTGTTTGTTAACCGCATTCAATGGGGAATTCACACCCACATGGGAAACGTAAGTTCTCTACAAGCCTTCAAGATGTCAAAACCGCTGCCTTCCATGAGTTGCAATGCATTTTTTTTTTTAGATATGCTGTAACTAAAGTTGATTGTTTTTTTTTTTGCAACAAGTGAGGCAATGGCTCCCAACCTTTGCACAAAGTTAGTGGAGATATAGATAAGTAATATTTAATAAGTTTTTAATATTAAAAATACTTCATATTTATAAAGTACCATCTCCAAACTATGAAACTCACCAAATTTGTCTAAAGTTGGCGATATATATCACATTACTGAGCAAAATATGAGAATTAAATAAGTTTGTAACAGGCCTTAATTCCTTGGGTGTAAAAAAATGCCAGCTTAAAGCAATTTGACACTCACATGAAAAAAATACATGTTAATTCACAACCTATGAATTAAACTTGATGTGGTGAGAAAACTTTAAAATTACATATGTGATGAGTAGAGATGTCTTCATGTCTGTACCAAGTTTGGAACTAGTAAACCTGTACTTTGGAAGATAATAAGAAAACATTTAGAATTAGACAACAAAAACAAAATTCTACTATTTTTCAGCCGATTGCACTGTATTATATTTGTTTATACACATAACATAAGTTGTTGTTTTTTCATTATAATTAGTGCCTGCAGTCCATATTTCTTCTGCATTCCTATGTTATAATCATATTAATAAACCTGCAATTTCAGTTACATGGACATTATTGGTAAGTATGTGTATTGTGTTTCTTTGAAGTTTCTCTCGCATGTTAAATTGTTTCTGGTAATTATGGAAACATTTTATTGTCCATTATGGTTGTAAATATTATGTTATACGAAGTTAAATTTCCTTTTTATTTTTTAAAATCGACATTTTTAAAATGTCCCACAATATTCTTTCTTTTTTTTTACATAATTATAATATTAAAAGAAAAAAATTCAACCCTATGTTATTGATTTAGATACTCTTTATCTCTCTCCTTCTCAGGCATTTAAGAAACACAGAATTATTATAGTTTTAGGTTATAACCAGATCAAACCCAAGAACAATGGCTTAGTGCAATAGTATTGTAATATTGTACAGTTCAAGATATTCTGGAGTATGTGACAGGTTCTGGGAAAGGTACAAATTTGCTAAAAAATTGTTGTTATCTTTATTTCAGTAAACAACTGTACGGCAAATTACCTACTTGCTGATACCTTACATACTATACAAAAGTATTTGTCCTCCCATATGAAGTGCTTTAAAAGTCAAGTTATTTGAACATAAGTTTGAGAAAACGTGTCTCAAAAACATTCATTTCGCCTGAGCTTAGTTCAAGAGGCTACTTGAACAACTTTTAACTGAATTCAGTTCATACTTGGCCCGGATGTGAAAGAATGGATACAGATTATGATAAAGTAAAAAAGAAAATTCAATAATTTGACGTAAACTCACATTTTTGTCCGTACTGCAAAACTTTCTGTTTAGCAAATTTGTACCTTTCCCTGAGCCTGTCACATATTATATCAAAGAGTTAAATATACACATTTCTTATATATAATTTTTTTTTCACGTGTTTGGTTTGTTTAAAAATGACCTAAAATTTCTATGCATGATAAACTAGATTATTACTTAAGTATTATCTGTTAATTCAATTAATTAAACCTTTAATAATGTCAATTAAAAATGAATTAGAATCATAACAGAAAGTATTACTGCAGGATTTCTCATTACTACTTCAGTTTTTATATTGCATATTGTATATTAAAAAAAAATTCCATGAATAATCCTATTTTGTGGTACTATTGAAACACATTTATTTGTACTACTTATTTATTATTATTGTACAATGTGATGAAAATTTAATATATAGGGTCCAATGCAATGTTCACAGTATGAATTCACTATTGTGCTAAGTGATAGCTCTCTAAATGAAGAGCTTGTGATAAATGTCACATGCTATCAGATGCAGTGCTATGTTAATATATCTGTGCCACAACCTGTCTCTGAGCAATACTTAATTGAAATTAAACATGGGACAACTGTACTAAAGGAAATTAATGTAACAGGTATGTAAATAAAAAGAGACTGAGATCTGTGATAAGACAAATGTTAAAGTTTCTCCAAAGCCTTATATATTTGGCTGCCAGAACACTTAATCCAATATGAATTAGTAAATACATTTTATTTCACTTACAAACTACTTGATTAAATTATCTAATACTCCAAAAAATTTAAACTAAATGGTCAAGTTTAGTATAATTATGTTGTTGAGATTTTGGTTTTGATATATGAGTTGAGTGGTAGTTGATAGTAATGATATTAGAAACAGTATGGAATATGAAGGGAGGCAATCTGTTTGTAGAAGTTGTGTACAAATAAAATTCTACAAATATGGTGATCATTTTCTTATGCAAAATCCAGGATTTCCTTAGTTACCATCTTTTACAAGCTTCAACAAGATAATCACGAATCAGTTTAACTGCAATATATATTTCTTTCATATACATGTATATACTCTGTAATTATAATATACCAGTCCATAAACATTGATCTGGATGATAAGGCTTCTATTGTGTCATCAAATGACCTTGCTCTTGATTTAAATTATTTCAAAGGCCTTTTGGAGGCAATGTAGGTCATGGTTACATGTATCAGTTAATCACAGTATATGAGTTAGGAGAGTGCTGGGAGGGGTTAGTGAGTATGTGTTAGCAGGGATTGGTAGGGGATATGTTGGCAGGGTTTTTTGAGGATGTGGTGCTAGCTGGTCAGGGGGGTGCGAGCCTTATCTATCGTTAGTTGCTAGTAGGATCTAGTAGTGTTGCAGGACCTGGTACCTCGTATGTGGATGGAGGATTCTTGTGCATTACCAATCTCCTTCCAGTAATAGTTACAGAAGGCAGAGAGTGGGGAGGTGGGCGTGAACAATCATGAATGGCAAGGTCAATGATATATTTGTACTCAATATTTAAATCTCTTGTGAAAATTATATTATACGTAACTTGTATTTTTCTCTATTAATGTTAATTATAATTGGACAATTTCTAAAAAATGTTGTGAATAATTGTCATAGCAACAAAAATAAGAGCATCTACTACATCTACTACAAGCCCTGGAAAATATATTACTGTATGTTCAATCATTATATTTACTATTATTATTTACCAAATTTGCATGTATGTCATGTATAAAAATACATGTACAGTTATTAAATATTCTGAGCTATACCCATAATACTAAATTAATGATGTAAGTTTAAGAGATAACTGGAAGTTCAGGTTATCTTATATAATTGTAGGTGTCATTTCCTCAACAAATTCAAAGCTATCAATTAATAGTTGGATGTGTGATTGGAAGCTTCCTGTTTGCACTACTTATGGGAATTCTGGTTGGATTCTTTTGTGGAGTTAAATATACAAGAAGAAATGTAAATAGGAAGCAAGCTAAAGAGAGCATGGATGTTTCAATTAATGCAACAATGTCAACTACAGGACCACTGTATGAAGAAGTTGAACTAAAAAAACTTGTCAAAATGTCACAAAATGTTTCATATGACATTCTGAAGAAATAGTGTGCTCATTTTTATTCAATTTGATTTCTTTGTTGATTATTGATTTCACAATTTCTTTGTCATATTAGATGTAACTCTGGTTTATGATTTCATTTGAACATTACATAATTAAAAATAAAAGTTTAGATATCACCAGAGAATTAATCCAGGAGCACATGCTTAGTACGAAGTTTAATAAATATTGGTGCTTCAATTATTGTAGTAAAACATATCTGTTTTTTTCTGTATTGCTTAAGAAAAAAGGAAAGAGAGTACAATCCAGATTGCACATATATAATCGCTACATGCAAGTAGCTATTTAATATTCTCAAATATTTTTTTTTAAATTAGCTATTACACTGTACAATAAGTATATCATGTGCTTCCACTAACTTTGGTTAAATTTTATTTGCAGTGGTACGGAATAATCAAGCATAAAGAAATGAAATTTGCAACATATTCATTACAGTTTTTTCCCAATTGTTCCGGATACATATAGCTTAATATGAATAACAATTTCAATAGCACCAGAAATTACAAATTTACTATATATAGCAAACAGTTAGAGAACAGTGTATATACATGCTATTTTTTTTTCGTTATTGCCTTAAATACTACCCTAGTTTATGCTATTTATAGACCTAAAGTAGTTGTATTATGAGGTCTCACCCAAGTGTATATTGGGTCATCCGACTTATCAAATTGTTAAATTGTTTTGTTTCAAATATCTTGTCTGTGCAATACTTGTTCATATCTAGCTACTTAAAAAATTTTTTTCGTCATAGTTGCTTTTGACCTCCAAATGTGCTGTATGGCTTTTTACATGCTAATTACAGTGGCTTTTAAGACAATTTGTGTATGCTCACTGTGGTAGGGAAACTGTCAGGCCTTTGCTATGGCTCTTGATCTCGCACACCTATAGAGCTTATAAAGTCACTTCATTCTCCCTCACTAAATCTTCCCATACACTAGCTTCTTCCCCCTTAGGTTAGCAATATAGACTCATGAGGTACAGTACAACGACGTGCATGATGTAGGAAAAGAACAAGAGCTGCTCAGGTGCATAACCTTTATATGCAAATCACTGACCATGAAGCCATGCCCACTGGCCATGACACACATCATCTAAATAATGACAACTACGTTAATATAGTCCATTTGGTTAGAGTTCTGGTAGTACAGGCAACTCCGTGCCCTTAATTCTCGGTGTGGGCGCCCCTTGCAGCATCTAAGTCCCTCCTCTTTTCCTGGATAACATCTTTATGTGGGCTAATCCCACAGTTACATATGTTGTTTTTCCAAAGAGTATGTATAGTCCTTTAATAACTATAGCTAATAATAAAGTTCATATCGGTGCATGGCATCATACGATAGTACTTTATATTGATATTTATTTAGCTTCTTCCACTCCAATTTCAGATACTAATTTTAATGACTTACTTGCTGTTACATCATGGTTAGAAGCAAATGTATTTACACTAGCTTCAGACAATAACATGTATGACTCTGTTTGTCCTGGAAAATTCAAGTTTACTTGCAGTGCATTGGCGTAGGAAAGAGGGGGGGGGGGCCTCCGGAGATACATCTGGATATCATAAATGAAGTACAAATTCAAATTCAGTACACTTAAACAGGGTAAGCTGTATTACAGGACATACAATTGGGAGGAATGATTAATATCATAGACTGCAACCAGAAGGTATGTTCACACCAACAAATAAGCGTGAATAATTTGCAACAACAGTCACAAGAAAATATGATGTGATGTGCACACGTCATTATTTAGTGTGCAATCACATCTAATTTAGTCTGAAGTACACATCAAATTCAATAGGAGTTCACACCATAAACAGTGTGAACTCATACTTTCATATAAGTGTGAATGATTTTAATTTCAATCACACGTTTGCTTCTAATATAGTTATATTAAAATACATTCAAAAGAGATAGTGAATGTTCCCCTCCTGAATCCTAGAGCTCAATAAATCAGTGGGCCAAAATATTTGTCAACTCTCTTAATTGGCAAATAAGTGTACAGTTAATATAAATGAGAGCCCGCTACACCATTTGGTAATTCTTGTGTTGTCTCTATACAAGTTGCATTAATAGTTAATCATGAAGTTATAACTTGTAGTTACAGGAATACGAATGGTTGTATTTACAATTTTTTTAAATTGAAAGGTATTGTAGCTGACATGGAGAAACTTATAAGTTGTTTTTTTTTTTTATCAAATAGAGCATTTTTTTTTGAAAAAGTTAGGGTTGCAATAATTATACACAATTTGTAATGATTTTGAAATAAATAGCATTGACATAGGCTGCCAGTTTTACATTAAGTAATCATACATAATAAATACTTAAGTACATTGAATATTATACTATAGCTGATTTTAAGTAATTTTAAATCATTCATTATTTTCACTAGATGAAACACAAAATAAAAAAATCAGTATCACTAGCGAGGTTGGGGGAGGGCAGGAGGGAGGTGGAATAGTGACAAAGAGAGTAGGAAATCTGAGGGCACCCCTACCTTAAGTAAACATTATTACAGTGTGAAATTAGTCCATTTAGTCAATTTTAAAATATAGATTGTGCTATTTGGATACTTAAGCAATGTTTATTTGATTGTGATAAGTTTATAGTATCATTACTAAACTTAACACAATCAAATAAACATTGCTTAAGTATCTGAATAGCTATATGTTACTTCTGTCCAAGTTAAGCATAATTATTAAAATATTATTTCCACTTCCAATAATATAATAAGTCCTATTCTAATATTGTGTTTATTATGCTTTTTGCATTCTGTGTTCCTACTGCAAAAAAAAAATGAATAAAATGTATGATTACATAGCTACTATTGTTTATACTACACTTGAATAAGCAATGATAACTTGATAGTAATAAAGTATAATAATTATAAGAAACTGCCTAAGCTGAACTTAATGGTAATTGTGGAAAAAAATCAACTACTAATGTTATGAAACAAACAAAGTACACCTGTACCTGTCACCCGCACTTCATATTTGCTGACAATTCTTGAAAATTATGTGTTAACTTTAATTCCAATGCATCTATAATTCATTGTTAGAAAAAGCTTTTTTAGAGTCAAATAAACATTCAAATTTTGTTTTTTTAAACCGAACTTTTAGAACTTTGGAAGCATTCACAGTTTGGCTTAGCAAAATCTTTGTTTGCAGATCGTACAAAGTAAGTGGATATGAACTTCATCATTATTGCGGGACAAACATACAAACAATAGAAAGAGTACTATTAATTGTGCGACAATGTCTGAGTGATAAATACTAAAATTTCAATTGAGACACCTTAGTGTGAAAATCGCTTTGCTTGCCCAATACTTACAATCTGATTACATTTCAAATAATATTATGTAGAAAATTGGTCATCATACTAGAAACAGAGGTCATTACCATGCAGATGGTGATCTTTCAATTTAAGTTATACTAAATGCATGTTTATAACTTATTTAAGAATAGTATCAGAACACTATTATGTAAATATTTTCACCCCTATCAAGTAATCATTAATCGACTTATGAGTAACTATTATAATAATATGAACTTCTTTAGCAATTCTTGCTAAAAAGATGCCTACAAAAATCCAGTAGCTATATTGATGAACAATAATTATGTTAATAATGTAAAGATTGGAAAAATCATGTCAAATATTTGTATCAAGAACTTATTTCAACATTCATATAGATTTATATTATAATAATGCATGTTGTAATATATATTAATGTGATGCGGATAATTGTTTTAAATGTTGACACATAAGTGAGTCAGACTATTCATATGAAGGGAATTAAGTTAGATAAATACTTTCTCACTTAAAGGGGTTTGAAGAAGCAAAATTACAATGTGAAAAAATCTCACTGGTCACCTAGGGAATTTTGAACCGAGACCCCTGGCTTAGCCACCAGTGCTCTAGCCACTGAGTTACAACAACCCATGATGATAATTGTGATGATAGAGCCTTTTCTATTCACGTTATGGTCCCTCTCTGGAGGGGAAGATGTTTTCTGTCGACACAGATCAGTTGTTCTGATGACACATAATTGGTGGTCAGCTCAGTAAGTGACTGCAGCAATTAGCACTACTTAGTTTAGGAAGATGACACCAAGTAAGCACATCAATTAAGCGAAATGTAGTTAAATTATAATTATGATGTGTTTTAATTACCACACTGGTTCTTTTCTAATGAGTGTAAAATGTAAAGTTCTTCAAAGTCGTGTGGGTTGTCGTTGCTCTGTGGCTAGACAACTGGTGGCTAAAGTTAGGGGTCCCGAATTCAATTTCCTGGCAAAAACTGAGATTTTATTCACGTTTTTGCCTTCACTTCTCTTTTGACCCCATAAGTGTGAAAGTTTCAATCTTGTTTTATGAAGTGTCAGAATTTGATAATTGTGAGAATTAAGTTATTTACAGTATTTGTGTCATAAATTAAATGTGCCTGTGTGTATCATCCATCCATTCTCTTTTCTGTCGCACCTTCACCATTAAAGCTATTATTTACCTATTCAAACTGATAAATTTCTAATGATAGTTTAAATATTAATGTTTATAAATAGCTACTGAGACATACAACTTGGAATGTAGGTCAACTCTTAAACTGGACCACATTACTCATTAGAAAAGAACCAGTGTGGTAATTAAAACACATCATAATTATAATTTAACTACATTTCGCTTTATTGGTACGGTTACTTGGTGTCATCTTCTTAAACTACACATTTACTGTCTTGCACATGGTCATATGTCCATATGCACCTTGTGTGAGGTAGCAGTATGAACTATGACCCACCTCCTTCTCACCACACCCCCTGTGTAGCCTTGGTGGTGAGAGACTTGTTGGGCCAGTGGCAAATACTGGTATGTGGTCATATTTGTGGTAATTGTCCTGCATCACCGGAGTCCCCCCCTGCTCAATCATATCCAACTAAATAGATGGAGTGTTTCTAGCTTTTTTATCAATTAGGTGATTTGAAATAGGAAGGTGGTGGTTTGAAAGCTGTGTCTATAAATAGTCGCTAGCTGTCAGGACTAAAATACTTGAATCCATGTGCCACTACTTCTTCACATGTGCCTGCATTATGCTTGGTAACAGTATTTATAGGTCATAGGTCAACCTTTACCTGCATTCCTCAACCCTTAGCGCATGCGCATGATGCAGCATTGTCTATAATTATGTTAAATGACATGTATTGAATAAAATACAATTCAATTATCATGAACAAATGCAGTATATATAATAGTTAATAGGACATTCACAAATAATTTTTTATCAGAAACCTACTTCTGGTTTTCAGTTTGACAATATCCACACCAACAAAATCATTTTTTTCATAAACACACATGTACTTCCCTGCATTATATCTAGTAACATTAGCAATT
>WLWI01002426.1_pt1 | contig 16101 bp, 11 predicted proteins | sample 6701501 | NCBI WGS metagenome assembly WLWI01 (sample SAMN12718690, study PRJNA515312) | sponge metagenome | isolation source: marine sponge | host: Mycale hentscheli | place: New Zealand: South Island, Marlborough, Capsize Point | collected 2014-11-01
TTAGAAATTTGATGGAGCTTCTTTGGGATCTTAAACAAAGCCAGCATGTTTCAAAGGTAGCTAATTCTTAAAAGCTGAAAATTTTTAGAGTTTCTTCTTTACTGGAAGTTCAAATAGTAAGGGGTGGGGATGAAATTAAAATAGAGAGAGCTATGGAACTCTCTGATAGTTCATAGGTCACATGTTGGTATGATAAGGACTTTGTCTGGCATAGTCACAGACCTTTTACCTACCATTTTGCCGATAAAGGGTCTGATACAATGTAATAGAGTGACCTGTTTAGTGTAAAGTAAGGGAAATCACATTCGACTCTGTTTATAGATTATATGAGTCAGCAGAACAAAGTGCCTCTTTGCATTTGACCAGACTCTTCCCTCACAAAGTGGTATGTAAAGGGTGTACCTACCCTGACGAATAAAAACTATAAGTTTTACATCCTCTAAACCCAGAGATCATGTTACTTGTTGTGCAGCAAAACATAACTCAGTTTAATCTATTCTAGCATTTGTATTATTGCTCTAACAGAAATTCTACTGTAGTTAATTTGTAGTCTATGTTTCACTTGCAGGAATCCAACCCAGTGACTATTAGTTTGCACTATGGAAAATATTGACAGCTTGCTGAAGCCATTATATAACTTACCACAAGCCCTAGGGTAGAAACTAAATGGGTTGAAATAAAGTTTACAAGCTGGGAGAATCTTTCTTCTTTGCTGTGAAGCATTACAAAGAACTCCTAGAATCATTAAAAAAAATGGAGAAGCTATGAAGTAAGGTAGTTATTGAAGAAAGAAGATGCTCCTTTAATTCAGCTAAAGGTCTCTACAAACTTTGTCAACGTTTCTTGGCCTACTCCCTCTCTCTTCTAGTTTAATTCTTGTTCAAGAGCAATAGCATTTCCACCATATTAATTCTGTAAAGCTTTATAGCCAATTTTTACTACAAATAGTCACTCCAACCTATAATTTGTTTACATCTTGAGACTTACTTCTACAACAGAGCCGTAAGATCCAACACCGAGGGTCCTCTCTGTAGGTACAACTTTATCCAAGAAGTACTGCTGCAAATGAGTATCCTCCCTAAAGTTTCTGGACCGTCCTCCGAACCCTCTCGGTCTTGCCGCCATTGTTTAGAACCTGGAGCGGATGCTAAAATACCAGCCCTCCAAATTTACTCGTAAGACTAGGTTATATCTAATCCCGGACAGTGATATGTGTTTCCTACGCGCCGCAGGGAAACGTGAATCACTATAACACCGGACTGACTGACAGCAATATCTGAAATACGGACCATTTATTACGAAAGACGTTATGTGCAGAACGGCTGACCCTCACCTTTGACCTCACGCAATGTCTTTGCGCGCGCTCTTGTTGCCAGCTTTTACCTTCAACCTCTGTGGAAGTTGTCCTTGGTGACCCTACAAGATTGAAGTAGGAGGTGGTTGGTTGCTCGTTGTTGGCTAGGCTGCATTTTGTGCTACTGATAACAGAGAAGAGGACTACAAAGGTAGGAATTCACTTATGCTGTGTGATAGCAAGTAGGTGTACTAAATACTGTGATGTGTAGTGTAGAATAGATAGCTAATGAATTGCATTTAGGGGTTATGGTGAATGACAGATTATTTGCCATGACAAAAAAAAACAGTTTTCTTTAAGCACCTCTCCCTTCCCCTTCTTGTAAAGCGTGTAACTGTCTGAACTAATCATTTCTGCCGCCAATTCATTGCTGAAAGTGTGGGTTATAGTACGGGTAACCGTGCTATTAGGGATCAATAGCACTCGTAAAGCAATTGCACTCGGCGAGTGCTATTTCAATTGCTTTAGGAGTGCTATTGATCCTAATAGTACAGGTTACACGTGCTATCACTTGCTAATAGTAGGCCATCTTTCTTTCTTTTTTTTAATCATTTGCACTTGTAGCTAAACTGTATCAGTCACTCACAATCTTCGTATTTCAGGATTAGCTTCCTCTGGAATTTCGTTTTCGCCTACAACTCCTAAAATGTTGAAAATATTCCATCTAATACGGGTGGAGCTTCTGTGGTACAGAATGACATTGTGGTACAGAATGACATTGTAATACTTAATTAAGTTATTTTACCATCACTTCATCCTTAGTCATAACTTGTGATACCTAATATTTTTAATCAGTGAATGAGTATTGATCAAAACTAAATCCTGTCATTCTTGAGTAGTGTATGCCTGTGTGTGTGTGTGTGCAACTAGTTTCCTGTGTAGGAATGTTGTTTTTTCTTCTATAATTGAATCATTTTGGATGTTCAATTTCTTATAATTATGATATTTTCAATGAGTGCAATTTTTTTCTTGATGCTGGTCCACCAAATTGAGGCCCATGTGAAATATGCACTGTCTAAAATATGCACTGTTCGGGCACTCTCCCTCCACAAGCAAAGAACTGATGGCACGCATGCTCGATGCCTCGATGCCCAGGGTTCTAGGTCGTCAATCGGAGAACGTCGATGCCACCGCTATTTAACTTATAAATGTTTAATGCACTGTATTTTATTCTTTAGTTACCCTTTTTCTTACTTTTGTGACTCATTCTTGTAAACTCTCTATCTATTTTCACTGTCATCTCTCTACTGTTATATCAAGGTTATATATATATTATTACTAATATTCAAGCTTACTTAACTTACTCTATTGAGTTATTTAAGTCTCAGAGCTGCTGTACCAAGACAGTTCTATTCCAGAAGTTTCAGACAGTGGGAGAGCGAGCAGGGATTTACGACCCCGGCCTCTACTCTTCAACATAGTTACAGGATTTCCGGTTGATCCACGGCAAGCTGGTTTCCTGTCCTGGAACTCTGACTCTATCCTTAATAGTCTTCACTTCATAGTCCTCTACTTCTGCTGTGTAGTGCGCGTCATCAGACGACATTGGGACACAGGTCCTCTACTTGCTGGACAGTCCTGAACATGCACTGTCCACACATCGGGCATTTGCAACTGTTGCATTTTCTATATCTTCCGCTAAGTTTATCTAATTTAGGATAATGATTTTTTTTTTTATTATAAGGTCTATCATTTAGATAGAGCTGAGGTTTCTTCCCTGTGGCTAACTTTTTAGTTCTTTTAGAACCTTTCAGAGGAGCCCTGCAATGGGCACTTCAGATGGCTGTGTTAGGAGAGCAAGACTCTTGTACTCTGGTTATTTCATTCCACACACTCTGATTGATCGGTGAAATAAATAAACAAAAAATATGTACTAAATATGTAATTATTATATAATGCATACCTGATTTTCCGTTATTCATTCACTCCTTGTTTTTCTCGCTTACCCAATATAAGTATCATTATTGCATCTTAACAATTTTTCAAATTTTATCCATCTGTGCTTGTAGTTTATAAGCACGTTATTTATTCCTGAAAGGCTTTAGGATCTTTTTGATCACGTCATATTTAATCTCGCTTTACTAGACCCTTTACCTACTGCTATGCGGCAGGTAGGCTGACATTAAGGTGTTTGTTCAGTTCCCCTCACTAATTGGGAAGACCACAAACAATAGATGACATAATTAGGTGGTATATCCTGTGACGTAAGACTGCTCTAACTTTTTGTGTGTGTTGTATTTCTATATGGCTGACTGAGTTGAATAATTCATGTGCCATGAAATATCTTAGTGGTTATTCAGTCATTCTTGGCTGAAATAATTATTGGCTGTTCGAGATAAATTTGCTATTATCTTAGTGGTTTTACCCACACTAATTAAGCCACAGTTAACTAATGATGAGTGGGCAAGTTAACAGAGTCCACCATCCCATCACTCGAGCCCAGGTAAAGGTCGGCAGAGGACCTGCAAATACTGCAACCATGCAGCTAAGTGGTCACATGTGGTGTATCACATGTGGAGTAATGGCACCCGGGAAAGTACATTAGTCCTATTAGCCACTTTTCTCAGTGCTTGTAGCCTAAGCCTAGCAGGCAACACCCCATTTCTGTAATTAGAGCAAAGTTTAGTGAAGCCATCCAACATTTTGATGCCATGTTGTACAGGATTCCCCTGATAGATGTGAGCACAATGTTGCAATCATATGTACTCTCTGTATCACATGCACATACATAAACAACTTTGGCATAAACAACTTTGGCATGAACAACTGTGGCATGAACAACTGTGGCATGAACAACTGTGGCATGAACAACTGTGACATGAACAACTGTGACATGTAAAATCATTGAGAAATGATAGTTTCGATTATTACAAATTATTGTATCAGCCCAGGAGTAAATTGTAGAGCTTTTGCTGCTGTCTGTACAAATTAAAGTTTTTGTTGTGGGGCTCGTCACACCTGGTTTCCTCATGTACAAACTTATATATTGTATACACTTGCACATACATTATGTGTATAGTATATAAAGCGTCATTGTGGTCTCTTTCACTCATCTTAGTAAGAGGTACTTTTCTTGTTTTTTTTATTTTTATGTTCTTACATTCATAATGTATATTTTAGTTTACTAATTAAGCATTCCTATTTAATGGTTATTATTAAGACCTTTATTGAGTAGAGATGAGAAGTGTAACATCAAGTGCTGTACTGTACTGTAGTGAAAACAGCATTGTGTTCCTGAAAGGATCTTCGGTAACATGTGATTACTTTCCCTTCTTTGTTACAGGTTTGAGATGCAAGAGTGTCCAAGGAATTGGATACGTTTCCAGTGACGATTCAATCCTTGTTTGAAGGAAACTCTACTGGAGTATTGAGGACAATTGAACCTATCACTGACACTGTCATAATCCAACTCTTTAAGAGCTTCTTCATACTGGAAGTTTACAGTATTTTATTTTATGGAATGGTTCATTAGTATTTTTTTTAATGGCATTGGGTATGTTATACTAGCTTACAAACAGACTGAATTTTCATAATAAAGTTGACTAACTAACATAGTACTCAAGGTTTCTTCAGTTAGTGACCTCTTTTAGCGCTGCCTTGAGTCGTCACATTGATCGTACTGAAGTTGTATTTAACTAGTAATACAATTATACAATGCTACAATTTACTCTAACAAATTGGAGAAACATTCTATGAACAAATAGGGGTGGGGAAGGGAGGAGGAGGCGAGTGAGATGCATGGACCCAGGAAAAGTACAAATGTACTTGTATGCTGCTCTCACTGTAACTCTAGATACTCTAGATACATACACATGTAGATTGCTCCATGAACTTTATGGAGTTGTGGTCTGCCGACTTGAGAATATGGGTCACACAGTATAACATTTGCTTCAACTTTTAGAATAAGCAGTCACGTCCAAAATTGAAGCCACACCCTTTGATTCTTGTGTGAACAAGTATTATAATTACAAAACTACTGTTGCAAAATATTGATGTGTACCCACAGCTATTTGTCCAAGTGATCCTGTACTTCAGCATGACTGAGGTGGGTCTGTCAAGGCAGAAATGGTCAGCCCTGCAGCAATGGTCAACTCTAGCAGTGGTCAGCCCCGCAGAGATGGTCAGCCATATGCGCATGCGCGCGTGCTTATTGTTCAAAAGTTCATTTGATCGGGCCGCGCTCGCTCCAGGTGTCACGGTGAGGGTCATCCTATAAAAACTTGCCAGATCTAGCCAAATACTCGCGCCCTGATTTTTATCAAACGACCATTTACCTAACTACGTTTGCCACTAACCTGAAACAAATAGGTAAAGGGTTAGCACAGAATATAACGATAAAAGACCACACCCCTAACAAAGGCATCAGTAACACCCGCTAACCAGTAGTGACAGTGTTGACTGCTGCTTGGTGCTATGGAATCCAAGAGTGCAGCGGCGGAGGTGGTGGATGGTGCTGACATGCACAGGTTTTGCAATATGAAGTCTATGCTACCTCCTGGAATTAAAGCATGTAGAAGTCTTAGTAAGCGCGCATCTGGTACGAGATATCATCGGAAGACAAAACTTTTGTGAGTATGACTGTGAAAGTAGGTAGTCTCTACAAAACTAGTTTTGTTAAGTTACTGTAACAACAAAATTGTGTGTTAGTTCTGTAGTTCACAAGAAAAGGCAATAGCAGAATAAATAAACAAAAAATAACAAAAATGTGTTAAATTATTGTAGCAAACAAATTGTATCCTTGAGGATTGGTGTTGAGAGGTTAAGGAATTGGAAAGATAATATTAGATTTAGAGGTAGGTGGGCTTGGAGCTGTGTCTGATGTTTTGTGTGCCTTGCCATGAGCTGACAAAATCTGAACTAATGCAGCAGCTGCATTTTCTTGAAGAGATAGATATTAATGCAGCACTGTAGGAAGATGTTTAGGTGTGTGGGGGGGTGGGGAGGGGGGGGGGTGGCTTCAAGGGCATGAGTTTCAGCGGATTAAAATATTGCATCCCAAAATTTTCGGGGGAGTGGGGTGGGAGGGGGGAGGGCTATAGCCCCCAGCCCTCCCTGAGTCCCTATGCTAATTGTAGTGTGCATGAGAAAATTACTCTTGGTTATCGGTTTTTCCCTTTTTTTTTAACTTTCTTTTAGTTACCAGGTGATGATGTTTGTGCTGACTTATTGGATGTATGCTGTGTATACTCTTGCAAGGAGGCCATTCAGTGTGGTGAAGGTAATCTAACCACCATCAGTGTGAGAGTCACTAATCTCATTTGAGAATATATTTTGTGTAGCTATCATCATTTCGTATATTACTATTATATTTGTATCTCTCTCTCTCTCTCCCTAGTATTCATATAAATCACTTCACTGATTCATTGAAAATGGTTTAGAATAAGCACTTAACCATTGATCTAATTGAATTCATAGTGAAGTCTCAATAAAGTCAAGAGGAAGTTTGCCATTTTCAAGCTAACTCCTTCTCCTCGTGTTAATAAACTCTGTCTGTTTCTCATACACATACTTATGTGCATATGAGCGTATATTTACCTTTGTGTACCTTCTATTTGTCAAACATGACAGGCCATTATGTGTGTCTGTAGATAGCTCTGTGTCCATCGTGTGCTCAAGAAGATGGTGCTGACAATAGCAGCAGTAACTCTACACTGTATGGCACGGGTGAAGAGGAGATTAAAGGATGGCCTCCATTCAGTAAGAATGATTGGTATAAATTTCCCTGCAAATTTAGCTGAGTATGTTTGGGTGGAGAATGAGCAACACTTGGTGTTTAGGGTTAGCCATAATCCTCTATGTTCCAGAGGTTCATCTTTATGTAATGGCTATAATTATCAGTGAAGGTTGGAAAGATGTTAGAATAAACTATTAAAGGTAGTCCACATCAACAGTGCACCTCCGAGGAAATTTAATAAAATAACTTTTTATGATTAAAAAAACTTTCATTGCCTTTTCTTACCTATTGTGGTTTCTAATAGGATTGTCTGTCATTCCTCCATTTTGTATATTCTTTATGGAAGTACGTATGTGTGTGCATATCTTACAGACAGCACTAATGGAAAGACACTCTTGGGCAGTATCGACTACACTCTCATATTTGCCTATGCAGCTGGACTCTTTGTCAGGTGTGTGTATGTATGTGTGTTTGCATGTATACAGTGTAATTATGTGCAGGTGTGTATTGGAGATGAGATGTGAGAGGAATGATTTATTTTATGTGTCTTGTGTGGGCACTGAGTAATATATATGCTGTACCTTCACACGCACACATGTACATATCTCCCTGCAGCGGTTACATAGCAGATCGAGTCAATCTTCGCTATTTTTTAGTCGTTGGACTTACAGGTATTAAATTAATAATGTTCACACATGTATTTAGGCATAGTTACCACAATAGCCTCAGTGAGGGGGGGGGGTGGAGTGGGCGGAGTTATTGTGTTAGAAATTCCTTCTCCCCTCTTACTGCACTCTCTTATGAAAGGTCAAGGGTCAAGTACTCATTGTTGGTGTTTATGCTACCTGTTTGTTAATTCTTAATTATACAGTGTTATATATGAGTGTTGTCCAGTAATGCCGTCAATCGTCCCATGGGACAATACAAAAGTCCCATGGGATGCCCCATCACAATTTTAGAATTTATTAAATTTGTAACTTTCAATACCACCACTACCACTAATTCAAATATAGAAAATAAACTATGGTAAGTTTGTAAGTTTTAACTGCACCCGCAAGAGAATTCAAAGTGGTAATAATTTGATTTCTTTGGACGATACAGGTAATGATTGATAAACCAAAATGGGGGAGTAGGCGATGAGGTCGACCTCCTAGCAAACACGGAAATTTGAGGACCAAAGTGCAAAAATGACATACATACGTCCAAACTTATAATGATATAACCAAATATCTCAATTGTGTTCCCCCTGATAGTGTCTCGCTCACTCACCAATTATGTACTGAACAGGGCCTAATACCTGTGGCCACATAAGAAATGCATTAATTAACTGGCTTAATGCAATATTTTCCCATATCACCCGGGTATTATCACGTTGGGTTCTTACGTACTTCACCCCAGGTTATACAAGTGTTTATTGCACAAAAAACTCATTACTGTGGTATTCACACATGAGCAGTACATAATGAATTCATTGAATACTGCAGAATATAACTTATCTGACTGGCCATATTTACGCTGGTGTCGTGGCGCTCATGTAAATACTAAGCCAACGAACTCGTGATATTCTCATGCACCAAACGAATACTATATTAAGGGCCCCACCCTCCCGCTCAAAAGTTTAGAAAGTTAATGTTGTAGTAGTACAATAGATAAAGTTGAATTTTATGAGTAGTGAGATTATAAAATCTGTCATGTGACCAAACACTGATCAGTGTGAAGTACATATATACACTTTCATATTAAGCATGTGCATCGAATTAGAGTGGGTCTCATGAACAAATATGGCTAAGTACAGCAGTGTGTCCGCCCCCCAGCAAGAATTCCATTATGACACACACTGAATATTACTTTTGTCGTCCATTGCTTGCAGGTAGCGGACTAGCGGCATCCATGTTGGGTATTGGGTACTTCGGTAGAGTCCACCATCTGGCCTACTATCTGTTCTTTCAGATATGTTCTGGATTTATGCAGGTGGGTTTATATGATCTGGTAAGGTGAGGGTTTAATGTATGTTACATGTACAGAGAATATGGTGGGTGTGGTTAATTTATGCAAGCTGTATGTGTATGTATTTTATGTATGATTTGGTAAGGTGGGGTTACATGTATGTTTAGAATTAAAGCCAGTACATACAATAAGTAAGAATGGATTTTTTTGTTAAGGATTATGCAAGTGTGTAATTTCTGTATAACCCCACCTTACCAATGTAAGTTGTGTGAGTGTGCTAACAAAGATGTGTGTATGTGTGTGCAATGACATTGTAAATGTTTACAAGTGTTTATACATTGTGATGTGATGAGTTCTGAAGTTAATGGACATATACATAGCATGTACAGGGTTCCTATCTGGGGGGCGGGGGAGGAGGAAGGAAGTTTCTCCCCCAAACTTCCTAGCTCCTCCATGTCACCTTCACCCCCCTAATATTTGCTGCTGTGTGTTGAAACTGAATTCTAATTACATGTATGACATTCTCACACAACAGCAGTTTATTGGAACAATAGCTTAACATTTCCCTATACCTCTAACTTTAATATGAATAGAGAACTTGCCGGGGCTATTGTATTTTGACAGGGCACTTTCCCACTAGTTCTTGGTATAAATTTTATCCTTGCTTTGGTGTAAACTATGCTTTGGTGTAAACTATGCTTTGGTGTAAACTATGCTTTGGTGTAAACTATGCTTTGGTGTAAACTATGCTTTGGTGTAAACTATGCTTTGGTGTAAACTATGCTTTGGTGTAAACTATGCTTTGGTGTAAACTGCTTTGGTATAAACTTTGCTATGGTGCTAATATGGGATGCTTAGCGGCATTTGTTTAGAAGTTATTCAAAGTGAGCAACTCAACTAGAATTGGTACTATGCACCATATTACTCTGTTAGTAGTAGAAGATATCTGACTGGATGAATAGTCATATGTGTGCTGAATCACATATTAATATCACAACTATACTTTGATAGAGCGGTATACCTACATACATATTTATTGGACATAATTGTCTATCTTTTCAATTCCTATATCTTGGCTGCTGGTTCCGATTTATTTTCATTTTGATGTTCTCATCAGTCAGCTCCGGAAGCTCTTGGTAGAATCACAGCAGATTGTTATGTGTGCTGCATTTACAGTATTTGATCCTTCACAGGCGACACCGTACCACAGCGGATCATCGTTATGATTGGAAAAAATGCTCTTGTAGGAGCTGCATCACAAAAATAATGATTTCCAATTACTTCCGGAATGCTCGGAATTATTTTGTCATTTTGATTTATACAAGTGCATAGACTACCAAATAAACTATATTCTTCTTCTATTGCTGCAAAAACAACAACAAAAAAACAAAAACAAAACCCAATCAGACTAATGTTGTGTGAGTTGGTAAAGCATCGTCAGTGACGACACCTGTAGTTTGAGTATTCATTACTAAGGATCAAGAAAAGGAAATGAGAAATAAGCAGATATATATATAAAACGTCTTCTTCTTTTTTTTTTTCCCACATTATTACATCCATTGTTAGATTTTTATTTATTTATTTATTTATTTTTATTTATTTATTTTTTTATTTTATTTTTTTTTGCTATTGGATACTCTTAGAGGGCTTTAGTTGGTTAGTAGTGTTGCTCTGTATTCAGATTGTGCTATTTCTGTGTGGTGTTCTATATTTACATGTAGGTTGTGGTGCAATTGTATAGTATTGTTCTATTTATAGTCCACTGGCTGGCCTGGTCTGCTAGGGATCACCGCAAAATGGTTTGGAAAGAAAAAGTGAGTTCTGTTGATATTCCTTGTACTGCATGCAACTATTCCCTCTTCCTTCTCTCCATTTCTGCAACCCTTTACCCACTATCTACCTTGTAGTAAGTCGTACTTGTGTTCAGTTATTTCAACTCTTAGCATGCGTTGCATGTGCATATTGTTTTATCTGTCTGTGTATTACTTCAGAACAAAGTTAACAACAGAGGCCATTTTTCTTTAACTGTCATTATATTCAAATACTTATCACATTATTTCTATACCAACTGTCTGTTTTCCTGTTTTGGAATAGCACAGGAAAAAAAGTGGAATTCTTATCATCATGAATTCTACTTTTAGCCCTAGCCCCAGGGTAGATTTTTATTATTATATATTATTACTACTATTATTATTATTATTATTATTATTGTCTTCTTTTTTTTTACAACTGTTTTCAATAAAGTACAATTGAAATCAATTCTTGCTAGACTTTTAACTATTTTAATTAATCTCTATTTCTAGTCGTGGTTTTGTGATGGGTCTGTGGTCGACCTGCTCGTTTGTGGGTTCCATCCTTGGCTACGTGCTCCCATCGTTCTTCATTTATGCTGAAAATTCAGAAAATTCGCCGTGGGGGTGGTCCTTTATCACTCCAGCACTCATCGCCGTGACTACAGCCACTTTAGCATTCTTTTTTCTTGTTACAGGTGACTGAAATTTCTGGTTTATTCTTAATTGCGAACATTCAGTAATAGGAAAGCTCTATAATATCATAATTTCCCCCTTTAATTTGTTTTCGTGTGTGTGTGTGTGTGTGTGTGTGCGTGTATGGGCATTAGTCCGAAGTTTCGTTAATCTAATTAAGCTTCATATTTTAATATATTTATGTTATTATTCATCACATTTTTATATGTAGATCCTAGTCATTTGGGATTTTTACCAGCCGAACAAACTATAGTAAGTTGTTTTTTTTGTAGTGTTACATTTTTTCAGCTAGCTCTTAAGGCTTACCATGTGTATATATATATATATATATACATGTATATGTGATTGTCTACACAAAAATTAGGCACAACACGGACCCTGCCCTCGGTCCCTGTAAAGATATAATTGTTTTGCTCTTACACATTTAGCAGCGAACTTTTGCCAACATGAGATCTAACTGTTTCATTCAACAGGCTTCTTTAATACGTTTTTTAGAATGTATCCATCTTTTTTCCAACATTTAAAGCATGCCATGTTGTGCCCAATTTTTCTGTGCATAGTCACTCATATATGTATATACAAAAAATACATCTTGTTCTAAAAATCACATGTATAATAAACATACATAGTACATGTACAGTGGTGTGCACATGCCATCTGTCTGTATATACCACTTGCAGTTCCATGGTGTAGTTGCTTGACTCAGTCTAAGTGGTTGTGTGACTGCCCACCATGTAGAGAAAGGAATGAATTGATGGAGTCAAGAACATAAACATTAGCCCATGAGAACATAAACATATGTCATAGAATTATCTTAGTAATTAGTGTAGATTATGTTCCTAAATATCATTCATTGTGTTTCACCCTCCCTGGTAGTTGGGTTATTTAAACAGTGGCCCAGCTGCAAGGTTCGATGTTGAGTTTTGTGAAAGTCCTCAAGCAAGAGTTCTATGCAATGCAATTAGAGAAGAAGCTCGGTTGTCTCCTTAAGGCAAGACTAGGGTCAGCCTATCTAGGGATTTCTGTGGGCGATTACTGAGAGCATTCAATTAGACCCCAGTCAGCCCAAGTGATTAATGCAACATTTCTGACCCCTTGCAACTGCCAACATACTCAGCTGTCATGCCTGCTTTCAAAGCTTCTGCCCCACCCTCTTCCCCCACGCCCCTCAAGGTGTAGTGTAGTCTTGGCAGGCGTGAAGTGCCACACCCTTGAATGTGTCAGACTTCCACCAAGTGGTTCTATGCTGCATTCCTCAGCAATGCAGACACACACACAAACTAGATTCATTAGCTGGAAGAGGAGCGATCACAATCACACCTTTATTGACCTCTCCCTGAATTGCTCCACCCTCAGAGGTCACTTCATGGATAGCTTTCCCGCAGAGGGGGAGGGGCTGACCGTCATTACCACTCAGCCTGTAATTAGAATCAGCTAACTCATTAAACCAGTTTGTTTGTTTGTTTGTTTGTTTAGCATATGGGTTATTATTCGTGAAGTGAATTACACTAGGAGTCTGTGTAGTCACTCAGTTTCCTCCCCACTATTAACTGAAACAGTCTGTTTGGTCTCACAAGCCAGACCCTTTACCCAACTGCTACACTAGGAAAGGGTCAGGAACTTTCACCGTATGTGTTTTGTTTCCCAGCGTAGCGTTTGGGTAAAGGGTCTGATCCCGCGAGACTACAGTTCTGTTACTAATATTAAAGAAATTACAACAGTATAGTGAAGAAGCTGAAGAGACATAAAGTAGGAGAATAAAGTGATATTATTAGTACATATAGTCTTGTTAGTTTACTATATACACATAATATACGTGTACATATACTTAAATGTGTAATGTATATTATATAAAACATGGTTTCACAAGTCACCTATTGCATGATATAGAATGTGACTTAGTGTACTGCAATATTTTAGACATGTAAGTGTCTTCCTTTAGATGGTTCGCCAATTAACAATCATATTTATTATTGATTTGTTATTTCAGGAGAAAACTGTTAAGACTGATTTGGTTCCTAGTAGCAACGGAGTGAATGGAGTTCCAACAGGTATCCATGCTGAATCCAAAGATACTAAAGATGAAAGTGTAGAGTTTGGAAATCTGGACAACTCTCCTGGACCTGATACGCAGGTAACAATATTCATGTGCTTGAAAAGCTAATTATAATTAATTAATTCACACTTTATTGTATGTCATTCAATGTCTGAGACTTTTTGTTACCATCAATTAGCTGCTTATGAACTTTCAGTGTATTTCAGTTCAGCAATGGCATGTTCGATTGCGCAGTGATTTAAGCATTAGGTCTATTTTAATCTGTAGCCTGTAAGTTTGATATTACTTTAACTTGTAAGTTTGATTTTATTTTGCCAATTTGAGTATATTGATTGAGTCATAGAAATAAGTGTATCCAGTTTATAAACATAACAAAAATCCATAATACGTATGTTACACAACCATAACGGTATAACTTTTTAAGAAACTTTGATTGCCGACTTTACCTAAAGTCAGCTTGTATACATGTTAAGTGTGTTTAATTTCCCTCGTCACTTGTACACTACTCTCCTACCACCTAATTACAACTACGTCTTTAGGATGTATAATGAGTGATGAGAGAGTAACCATTGTCCCCACATGTGATACCCCTGGCAGCCTGATACCAGTGAACTCGCTAGGTCCCAGCGGAAGTCCGGCACCAATACCGGACCTCACTTCGTGTTACTGGAGGCTCCACCCAGCAGGGCGGTCATGCCCCCAAACCCGCCAAACCATAGAGGTCTTGATACCTCACACGTCCCCATACCACTACTGAAGACAAATCTATTATAATTGGCATACATTGCAACAGATCACTATGAGGGAAACGGGACAAAACAAATTCCTGTATTTCAGTACGCATAGTATTTACATGTTCAGCACTAGTTTCCTTCAACCTAATCCTTTGACCAAGCTGCCAGATGCTGATGTCCTTGCATTTTCAGTGTACACTGAACTTGTCCACCTACCCAGATTCTTCAATATTGCTTCAAGGACTCCTGATTGTCCAGCACCAATATGAGGCTGTGGCCATTAAATTCTGTCTCTGCCAGTCCATCCCTAGCCAGGGTACCATGCAAAAGTGCCACAAATCGCGACTTGGTGAGTGCCAGTCATGATTGGGAGTGAAGGAGTTGTCCATCTCCTGTTTCATGTGATTTGCGATACTCCATGAGAGCTTTGATTGGGCACAATGGTCTGCCTAGGGCTAGGGCTAGGGCTAGCATTCAATATGGTGAACTATTGAACGCTCGAGTGATGCAGAAGAACTCAATGAAAATATCCTAAGTTTTATTATTATACTGTAAGTCATGCATTTATTGTACAATAAAGTTTTGTTTTGGTTATATTGTAGCAGCATCAGCTGATCATGCCTATTTTGTGGTAGTTCATTTTATGTATTTAGGGAATTTTATTACGAAATATGACATTGTTTTACACTAAAATAGATAATTTTCTTTTTTTATTATTATTATTATTATTGTTGTTATTATTATTATTATTGTTATTATTATTATTGTTGGTTATTATTATTATTGTTTCATCATAGAAACCCAAAGCTAAGGCAGTCAGCTATTGGCGAGCTTTACTTATTCCGGTAAGACATATAATTAGTGTGTATATTTTATTGTACTACCAAGTAACCTGTCACAGAGCGGTGCTTGATATAATAACTTTTGTTAATTAGGCTTGCTGTAGCATTAGGTATTTATCTGTTCTTATTATACTCAACCACATGGTTTAGTTTCATCAGTTTCTCTCTCTCCTCTCTTTCTTACTGGCTTACTGAGCCTTTTTCTTGAGCCGTCGATTTCTTCTCCACCTTTCTCTATCTCTTCCTGCTTTTTAGTTCTTTGCCTTCTATCTTATTGTGGACTTACAATAGGCTTTGTGAACTATTGCCTTCACTTTTGAATGCTCTTTTATCTGTTCGTGATGATGCTTTACCAACCTAGCTAGGCTAATGAAATATACACTGTTGTCATCGTATTTACTGACACACAAGTGTATTATTACATAAATTATCACAGACATGCAAACACTCATTATGAGTGTCACATTTGTTTGCACTTGTTGCATGAATATGTCACCACTCCCTCTTGTAGCATAAATTTGAATAATTGAAGATTGCTACTATAAGATTAAGGTATTGTAAATAATTATTACTGTTCTTTGTGTGTTGTTGTTGTTGTTTTTTTTTCTTCTATTTATTAGCTTAGTAAACATTATGATAGTGTACGAAGTATGTGATACATATGTATATACATACAGGGTGTGGTCGAGTATGCTGTAGCTCTCTTCTTCAACAAGTTTGTGACTTATTCCTTCAACTTTTGGCTTCCCTTTTATGTATCTGTCACATGTGAGTGCATCTGTCACATGTGAGTGTATTGTGTGTCTGTCACATGTGAGTGTATTGTGTGTCTGTCACATGTGAGTGTATTGTGTGTCTGTCACATGTGAGTGTATTGTGTGTCTGTCACATGTGAGTGTATTGTGTGTCTGTCACATGTGAGTGTATTGTGTGTCTGTCACATGTGAGTGTATTGTGTGTCTGTCACATGTGAGTGTATTGTGTGTCTGTCACATGTGAGTGTATTGT
>WLWI01002427.1_pt1 | contig 16090 bp, 10 predicted proteins | sample 6701501 | NCBI WGS metagenome assembly WLWI01 (sample SAMN12718690, study PRJNA515312) | sponge metagenome | isolation source: marine sponge | host: Mycale hentscheli | place: New Zealand: South Island, Marlborough, Capsize Point | collected 2014-11-01
TCATAAGGATATGTAAAATTGACATACAAAAACAAGATAAAAAATTTACACAGAAGTAATGAGTTAAAAGTTCATCTAGTGTAAAACCAATAATTTAAGTTCTAACTTGTATGATCAACTTCAAAGTATCCCTCATTGTGGGGGGACGATCTTCAGGTTTTCATTTAGTGCATTGTTTAATAATAGCATACATTTCCCTCCAATCTGATTCACATCGCTGAAACAATGAATGACGTTTTTCTACTACTGGCATTTCCCTGCACACAACTTCCAGTAAGACTATGCCATAACTGTAAACATCCACTTTCACTGTCTGCTCTGGAGGAGCGACTAAAATATCCTCTTGAGGAAACATTTCGGGAGGTGTGTAAATGATGGCTCCTGCGCCAGCTGTTCTACTCTGACTTGCCAAGTTGGCAGGCCCAAAGTCTGATACCTTAGCTCTGAACATGTGATTAGGAAGTCGCTGCAGCAGCACATTGGGTGCACTGACGTTCGATGAACGATGGGAGTGACCTGCTCATGCAAGTAGTGGAGAGCATATGCTACATCACTAAAGATGGAGACCATAGTAGTGCGAGTAAACTTCTCTTCTCTTCATATCCAGTTCGCAAATTCATGTCCATCAACTCAAGTAGAATAATGGGAACATCTCTCTTGGCCTCAGTATCACTGTCAAACACTGCTCCAATCATTCTTACCAGATTTGGATGCTGAATACGAGCCAAGATACTGATCTCTCTCTTGATCATCTCAACTGTGCCTGAAATTTGTAGTAGTCTCTATGGGCATATTTGATAGCAACTCTCTCATTGTTGAACTCGCCAGAATATAAAACACCCCATGCGCCAACCCCTAGATATTGCTGTGAAATTTGTTGTACAACTGATCGATCAACTTTCCAAGATGGAATCAAATATTGAGAATCTTTTATCCAGGACTCATCATACTTCTTGAGCTTGGTAGAAAGTGTATCATATGAAACTAGTAATTCTTTGAATTCTTGTTCTTTTTCATGTAGAGCCTGTTCAAAAACTCGCTTGTGTTCTTCCATTTTCTTGGAAAGATCTCGTATCGCAATACCCTGCTTTTGAATTGTAGATTGTTGTTCTTGAACTCTAGCTGAAAGATTACTTTTTTCTTCTCTATACATGCTAATCACAGATCTCAACTCAGCGATTTCCATTTGAGGTTTTTCAAAGGAATGGTCATTTTTAGATAAAAACCACACCCACATGGCACACTCAAATTTAATGTCACACCCCAAGCCACACACATTATCAAGCAAGCCAATTCCGGGACCATTATGAGGGTCTTCAGGGACCCGGAACCATGGCACATAAGGGACCATCCAGACAATTTAGGGACAGTTGAGGCTTGCTAGGCTAACTTACTTAAGTAATATATCCCAGAATTTATCCCAACAATTGAAAGCTGCCAAATTAGCAATAAGAATATACTTACCAATACCTCTAGCCCAAACTGAAATCCTAGAAATCCCTCCACTTCTCCAATATAACCAACAATAGCCTTTATATGCTTTCTTTCAAATTTGGAATAATATACAGTAACTTGTACTGTGCTACAAGGTTTAAGAGCTAAACCAAATCTCAAAAGGCCCTTTGTGAATGCTTGAAACCTATCCACTGGTCTTTCAATTCCCTCCATCATTTTGAACTCCCTTTCTTGTAACAATGGAGCCACATTGTCTTTTTTGCAGCTCAAATAAACTGATGGATCTCGATATAGAAAATAGTCATATATAGATCGCTATTCTTCAATAGTTCACCACGATTAATAACAACCATAGAAGTTGAATAAGGCAATCTATTTTTTTCCACACAAATATATCCAACTTCATCCTTGAGTAAAATGAGGCCACCATCAGTTTTGCACAATAGTTTCTGAGTTGAACCTGTACAATTACACTATATGGTTGCCATTTGAATATATTTATTCCATATTATATATATATATATATATTATATAATATAATAGCACAGGTAACTATGCTATTCAGGAATAATAGCACAATCCTTTGCTTTATGAATGCTATTTATTAATTCTGAATAGCACAGATTACTCATACTATCTATCACTCACAAATAGTAGGCCAGCTTTTTTGTTTAATAGTTTTCACAGTAACTACACTGTATCATTAACTTCTTCCTGAACTTTGTTCTCAACCTATGGCTCCTCCAACTCTGTTGACCTAAATCTAAAACAAATAGAACTTCTGTTCTAAAGAATGACATAGTCTCCAACTAGAAACTACTCTATCTGTACATTTCCAAAGCTAGCGATGCATGCACATGCACTTACCTGCACTATTGGACTGAGCTATACCGTGGTATTTCACTTAGTTACTGTACTATTTCACTTCCATGTGCTATTTCAATCACACAGCGATTTTCCCTGCACATTTTTACTGGGCAATTTACACGCCATACTATTAACATATATATAACTAGCAAGTACCCAACCACACAATGGCGCTTGATGCCATAACTTTTACGAATGCATCAGTATGATGTATTTTTTTATTCGTTTTTATATCTTCTACCACTTGGTTTTGTTACATCATTTTTCTCTGCTCCCTTTCTTCCTGAACCCTTTCCTCTCATCAAATCGTTCTTCTTGAGTTATAGATTCCCTTTTCTCCCTTTGTCTACATCCTTCTGCTTCTGAGCTTCTCTGTCTTTCTATCCATGATTGTGGACTTAAGCTTTGTGAAACTGTTGTCTTTTGAATGGTTTATGAACTTTCGCCAGATCTTAGACAGGGATGCATTGATAAGGGGTGCTTAAGCAAACCTTTTTTACTTGTGCCATAAATAAATATCGGTGATTCTTCATTCTATTATTTAGCTATATAAAATGTGTGTGTGTATATATATATATATATATATATATATACACCATAGTTGCTGTGGTAACACCATTGATAATAAATATTATTCCCCTGTGTTATTCCCATCCAATAGCCTGCGGGAAAACTTATTTTTGTACCACAAAGAGACTCTAATTTGCACACAGAAGAATTTTGTTGTTGACAAAATAGAATCAAATAATTATGGTATATCGTGTATCATGGTTTTTAGCTACTAATAAAAATCTAGTTATTGTTTTTACTTGCATGAAGCTTTCTTTGCAAAAGGGTTCCATCCCTGTATTAAGAACTGACACGGAGAATTATTAATTGGAGTATAAAGTCTTGTCTTGTGAACCTCACTGCATCACAGGCCAGCAAGCGCTCTTCACACTTGTGATTGTAACTTGATTGTATTTTTATTTTTCTAGACATGACAGGACAGCATTTGCAGCCTGGGATGGCGCAACCTGCTGAGTGTCCGTCCAGGTTAGCAGTCAATTAGTTAGGTGTTGCGCAGCCGTTGTGAACTACCTTTTTTTAGGTTCCTTGAGGGCCTAATTATGAAAATAAAATAAATGCTATTTTAAATATTGGGGCCATGGATCATTGCTCAGTTACCATTGTTTTTGTTTGAAGGTGGCAGAAAGGGAACGAAATGCACTTAACTTATTGCCAGTGTCTTGGAATGACTCTCGCTGCATTAATTGGCCCTAAAACAACAATATCTGCTTTTTTGATTGGGTATTTTGCTCTGTTCAAAAAGGTAACTATGCTATAAAATAGTTAAACCATGGCAACTCTTGGAAAAGGAGAAAGGTTTCTTTGGATACAACTTTAACAACTTGCTTGCCTGCTATAGTGTAGCTAATAGCTATATATAGTGAAAAGAGATCGTCTATTTACACGTACCTGATGTAATATTGCTGCCTGATCTCTTTATATTGCTACTGCTCTTAGATTGCTCCGATTCCAAAGGTTTCTAGTTCTAGAACTTGACTCAAAATCCAATCTATTTCTTCATAATCCTCTGCATACATCTCTATATACCTACACACAGAACCATCAGAATAGGCATGAATAAACCATATGTATTACACTCCATCAGAAGTGATATAGCAAGATATTTTGCTCTCAGGCTTTATTTTCTATCCTCATAGCTATAAATAAAATAGCCTAGATTAGCATGCTCGTGAAATAAGCTTTCTCTGTCATATCCTACTTGAATCATGTAGTAAATAAATATATTTATTCCACCCTAGGTATCTTCACAATGATATTTTTAGGTAGACCCATGTGAAATAACTCAATATTTCACAGCTGTATTGCTCAAGCTCACCTTAGTAGTTATATTTTACAGCTACCTTTCGCTGGGGGTATGGGGAACCCCTACAGCCAACTCATGGCTGTGAGTTACCAATCCAAGTACAAACTACTGCAGTGAAGATATCAGGGTAGAATAAACCACTTATTACACTAGCAGAGTGATAAGGGCTAGATATTTCACTCTCAGTCTTTATTTTCACTTGCCTCCCCTGTAGTGAAACATTTTGCCATATCACACTCTGGGACTCATGTAATAAATATTATATATAATAATATATATTTACAGTCTATAATAATTACACAAACCCATATTATACTGTAAAAATCATTTAAAATATTAAAAATTGGATTATAGGGTTGCCCAAACAAATGGGAACTAGCAAAGCTCTAAAGAGTATGGAAGAAATGTCACTTTCCCTTTGTGATAAACCTATCCCTAAATCACTGCTTTAGTAAAGAAGTGAAAGACCATTTTGTTTAACATTTGCCATATAGTACCAAGCTATCATAGAAAGACAGTGATTTAGGGATACAGATTCACCACATGGGGCAAGTGACCATTCTTCAATATTTTTTTAAGAGCTCTGCTAGTTCCCATACTTTTTGGGCATCCCTGAATTTTTACTTCTTTACTTCTTTTTACTACTGGTTTGCACCCTTTCTTTTTTTTTTGTAGACATACTTTAAACCAACTGTTTCAACCACAATGTCATCAAAATCAAAACACCGAAACTATCTGCATCAACACAGAAAATAAGGTATTGCCAACGAATAAAATTTGATATAGTCTCAACTGATACTTTGACTGGAATAGCTAAACCAACTTTCAGTAAACACCAACAATATACTCTTTTTCAAGGTTTCCAGAGGAATGATTTTTCTGACGGGTAAAGTTGTTTCACCCAATATTTCAGTTGGCATGGGATAACCTTAAACATGGCAGCAATGGATAATTACAGAGACAGCCTGGGTTAGACAATTCATTAGTGTTCAAGTGTGGTGAACAAAAAACTAAAGGGGTGTGGACCTAGTATGGGTAGCAACATGACAGGATGATCATATTTTTAACCCAATAAGTGCTACCAATTTTCCTCTAGCCCAGCTCATGGAGAATATGAACATGATGAACATTATAAATGGAAAATGACACATCGATATTTTAAAGTATTTGTTCTTTCTGTTACTATAAAGTTCTGGTTTAGAAATTTGATATGGAGCTTCATTGGGGTTTCAATAACAATACAAGCAATTTTGAAGAAAAAAATCTATCTGAAAGCCGACATTTTTAGGTTTTTTTTTTACCGAATGTTCAAATGGGAGGAAAGGGTCAACCCTAAATATATAGTGCTACCACACTCCCTGATAAAAGAGTAATAGGAGAAAGCTAACACTTAGCTTGCCTGTTATAAAATACAAGTTACATAGCTAATAGTCATTGCAAAGAGACAGTCTAGTTACATGTACCTGATGTAATACAGCTGCTTGATTCCTCTATACAGCCACTGCTATTAGATTGCTCTGGTGCCAAAGCTTCTAGAACATCACCAAATTTCTATGTATTATCCATCTCTAACATACTTACACACACAGCCACCAAGTGAATTACATTCCTATTGGTGTCTACAAGCCACTATCAATACATGAAATACCCCTTCTTGTCTGATGACATGGCTACAGAAATGGGTGGAAGCATGAGTGACAGACACACTAGTTATGTTGGTCAGGTGATTACTTATAATCAAAAGAAAAGATATCTTGATAGGCTAAGTCACTAATTGGGCAAGCGAAGCGAGACTCTCACTAACGAGTCTCAATAGAGATTTTGGTATATATAAATATATATATATATATATATATATAAATATATATATATATATATAAATAAATAAATATATATACATATATAAATATATATATATATTAATATATATATATATATATATATATACATATATATGTATGGCAAAGTTCAAAGAGTTTAATGCATGTCCACCCCCGGAGGCTACTTAAAAATGTAAACATTAGCGCGGGCACAAGAAATCGGGAGAAAAGACTTTGAAATAATGATAGGAAAAGTAAAAAAACGGCAAAGAGCTACAGAGACAGAATGCGAGAGACTTTCCAGTTAGGTCTTCCAAAGTTAGCCGAGTTCATTTATTTTTTCAGCGGCGGTGGTAAGTTTACTTTGTTAATGCACTGTTCGTCAGACCTATACGCCTTACATAACAGATACTTGAAAATCCAAGTCCTATAGTCAAGTCACTAAGAGAATACAACGTAATGCTATATCTACTAGAGCTCTGGTATAATAGCACATTTTGAACGGAGTGTACTTTGGAAAGGCGACTAGCTAAAATGAAAACAGTTAGTTTATCGATCCTTACCCGTATCATCCTTGGAAATTTGATTGCTAACCCCTTGAAAATCCTTTGCCCAATAGTCAAGTCACAAATAGAACACAACGCAGGTCTTGCTGGTATATGCAGTGAACAAGTATGTATAAAAGTATTGTGTGTTGCTAAAGGATAGCAATAAACTAAACAAAAATATTTAACTAACAAAAATTTTAATTTCAGCTCGCCCACCATATGTGCTGAAGCACATCACTAGTAGTTACACAACTTTGCTGTTGGATAGTAAATTAATAGCTATACCAATAACAAACACATAACCTAGTAGTCACATTAAATTTTTCATACACCTACGACTGCCGAAGGTCATTTAAAAATTTGACTCATCCAATCTCTATTGCACCTCAGAGGAACAAATTCCCCAGCCACAACTACAAGTGATCGAGTGATTCCCCACTACAACTGTGCCCAAGCCACTGAACTAGGTAAAGGGTTTGCTAGCGAACAAAGCACGAGAAAGCGGAAGTGACGACAGCTCTGGGCGCGCAGACGCCGCAGGTGGTGGTCCCCTGTTGTTTTACGCGTGACTGCTGGATTTCTGCGGGTTGCAGAACGGGTTGTAGTTTTCGTCAAAATTCACAATGGCATTGTTCTGTGCTGCTTCATTGCGCAAATATTATAGTATATACAGCATCGCTCGTACTATTCTTTCTTATTGTGAGCAAAACATACATGTCTTAACAGAGAAGCCTGTGAAATTTACATTCTACTGATAAGCAAGGAGTCTTACATCTGCGATATAAATCGACCTCTAGGAAGCACTGAATAATATACCTCCACATGCATGAACATGACCATGTACACTATACAGCTCACTCTTACTGCAATAGGTAAGGGGAGTTTGTAAGCACAGCGCCTAGCTCTAGCCGCGCAGTGTAAGAGAAAATTGGTATAAATCGTCATAATTAGTCGGTGAACTTTTTCACGTTCGTTAGCTCTTGCTAGCTCTACCGCTGTAGCTTGCTTAGGAAGATATATGTCATGGCGGGAGAAAGGGTAATAGTACTGTTAGTAGTACCCCTACTGGTACGCTTATTATTAGTATGGCAGAACTCCCAGGAATGGCTAGGGAAGAGAATTGAAATTAGTACTCCTATCAACCAATGGATGAGAAGTGAGTCCCGTTGAGATTTGAACCACACATAAATGTATTAACTACTTCAATGTAGTCTGTCACAACTAATTGTCTGTCATACCAGTTATATACTGAACTGAAGAAAGACCAAAATAAAAAAGGAGAGGTGTTTATAAATGTACAGTGCATTCCGATTCCTTAGTTTTCAATTTCAATAAGTTGTCTTTGAACCTCATAATAGTTAAAAGGGTGTGTGGGATATGTACTATAAATAAACCACTGACCAGCTTCCCCTCCCAGGAACCTTTAATTTGGTATAAGCCATCACCTGAAAATATTCGCACTAAAACTGCCTATGATGAGATGGAGAAAAATACAATCTTTTTACATAACTAATTCTTCAAATTTATTTTATTGGCCGTATTAAGGATTAGCTATAATTATGCACCTTAAACATAGGTTGTTGCTGTTGTTTTACTTGAACTCCAACAAATATATAGTACCTGTACTTCATGTATACTCATATTTTTGCTGCAGTTAAGGAGGGCATCGCTCTCATGGAGAATGGGCTGTCTCCATATTCTGGAGACATATTTCATGAAGTAAGCATAGAATTGTGTGTTTTCATTTCCTTTTTAAGCATCGTAGGCCTAGCACATGGTGAGGCAGACAGGCAATCGCCTCACCCAGATTTGTATAAAACCACACCCACTATAGGACTATATACCTTCATTTCCAAGTTGACATCAAAAATTAATGAGAGTGTCAGTTGAACTAATTTATCACTCAGTGCTATTTTACTCCTTGGCCCCTGAGCAATGTTATTAAAGGAGTCTTTCTAGTTATATAAATGATTTGTTTTGTTGTTGTTGTTGTTGTTGTGGTTGTGGTTGCTCTGCAAGCAAGTGAGACTAGTGATATTCTCCCAGGTGTAATGTGTAAACCACACTATGTCTTGCCGATAAAATTGCCTTAGTCTCCTCAACAATAGATATCCTATTGCCACACCCACCTTGATATTCTACTATTGACATGACTGTGTGTATGATATCTCTTAAATATTTTTGTATTGTAAAAATTTTAAAGTTAATATTATAAGTGTTAGTCAATATTGGTGATTTATGTGAAGCACAAAAGGCATTGGAGGGAAAGCATTTCTCTAGTTTACCATGTATGCTCTAGCATGGCACTAAGACTAATGCACTTCAGACTTCAGTGAACTGCGGAACTTTACCTTAGCTTCAACAAGACGCATGTACATAAGTGTTGCTGATCAATGGGCTTCAGGACAACTCCTGTCTATTCATTTGTAGCTCATAGTATGTCTAAATATATAAGGAATGTGTGCACTGAGATTGTTGGATGAAATGATAAACGTACTGGTACGTTCGCCATTTGTGTGAAACTACATTCCTTTTTGTTTAGTTGTTGTTATGGGGCATGAAATTCACTAGATCTGCATTGCTAGGAACTCATATGCCCTTACATTCACTTGGTAATCTCCAAACTTTAAAAACACAGATATAATTTAAAAAAAAAAAAAAAAAAAAAAAAAAAACAGGCCTGAACTTATTTTATTTGATTCCACATTCTGAACAGTCATCGACCAACTAGCACCAGTAACCCATTCCGCATTCCTCCACTTGTTGGATTCTATTAATTAGTGACTGTGAGAGAAGGTCAGCATGAACATGGTCAGTGTTGTACAGTTATGAGAGGTGAGCATATAGGGAACACTTTTAAAGTTGTGTGCTGCAGAAGTAAGAAACAAGGGCATGCTATAGCTCTGCCCAATGAAAAGTGATGTGCATATATATATATATATATATATATATAAATTAATCGTTTCGTTTTTCCTGTCAATTCAATTTTTTGAGGAGGTCAATTTGATTTTTGTGTGCAATAAATACTTTATTGTGTGTGTGTGTCTTTATGTTGGTAGACACCTGGTGTTCTATTTCTGTTCAAGTTCCTCCTCACTGCTGGGGAAACGGTCGTGGGCCTGTTCTATACGGTACAGGGAACATTACTTGTCGATAGGTTTTATACAGATTAGATATACAAGTTGTTTTGTTGTTATTGTTTGTTTGTTTTTCGTCAGTTTAGTATGACTATTTTGTGCTCGTATTTTTGTTATAGTTTACCTTTAAATTCATGAATTGTAAGTTGCACTTAGTGTTTGTGTATTCAACAATTGTTCTCTTGTGGCGGCAGACGAATGACAACTATTTCGCCTTTGTTTGTTTGTTTGTTTTGTTGTTATTATTTTGTTCAGCTGATAGACTTCATGATAGCAGTGTGTGTTGCTGAGATAGCAGTCCTCCATCGCAAGACACAGGTAAGTGGCTCTAGGACACACACATGGCAGCACACAGTATCTGGAAATGTCATGTAAACAATTTTTAAAAGTCTTCATACAAATTTCTATGGTTCAGGCCTGAAGTGTATAAGCAAGCTTGTTATTTTTATAACTATCACATGTGCTTCTAATATGAAATATCATTTGTACCCGACTATCTCGCTCTGCTTTGCTTGCCAGCTGACTAATTTATTGGGGATTATTTTTTTAGGCATGTATAGTACATTAACAAACACATGTCAGGTTTTTGTGTGGTTACTTGTTGGACAACGTAACCTTTCACGTGAGATTATTGATTCATATAAAACACGCACACACACACACACACATTAGTGATGCTCTCCATGGCACAGACATGGTGGCAAGTAAACTATCATAGCAAACAGAAATCTGTTATAAAGTAACTTTCTTTGTATAGATTGCTAGCGTGGATATAGCACCAAAGGTGTGAACCCTCACTATACATTGCTAACTAAGAATGCAGTAACATAAATTATTTATTGCCACTTGGTTGTAAGGTTAAATCAGTTTCCCTATCCTGCTCTCTTTTTTCCTGAACTATCTCGGCTTTTCTTATCTCCCTCCTTTATTGTCTATCTCTCACACTTCTGAGTCCCTCAGTCTTATCGTGACTGTGGACTTAAACTTTGTGAAACATTGCCTTCTCTGTCGTACGTTCGCCTTCATTTTTTAAACCAATGTCGCCTTCTCGCCAATTCCACCCGCGTTTTAGTAGCCTTCAACTGAATATGACGACACTTTACCCATCAAGCAATGGCGACACTTTACCCATCAAGCAATGACTGAACTTTACCCAACAAGCAAATGACTGAACTTTACCCAACAAGCAAATGACTGCACTTTACCCAACAAGCAATGACGACACTTAACCACCAAACAATGACGACACTTTACCCACCAAGCAATGACGACACTTTACCCAACAAGCAATGACGACACTTTACCCATCAAATAGTGACAACACTTTACCCATCAAGTAATGGCACACTTTACCTGGCAAGTAATGACGATACTTTACCAAACTTTTTAAGCTCTTGACTTTTTCATGGACACAACATCATTGTTACTGACACACAAGTGTATATTTAGATAGCTTACAGTTAGCCCCACCAGCTTCATTGAACAGCAACTGACATGCACTTAAATAAGTGTAAAATACTTGGTATTTTAGATAGTACACACCGAAGTGATTGCATGATTTAATTTAATACTTTCACTATTTATTAAATCATTTCTTTATGCTATTTATATGAAAGGATAAACTGCTATGAGGCTAGTAGACCCTTTACCAACATTTCAGGCATAAATTGTTACTATTGGTCCGTTGTTTCCTGTATGTCTTTTACCTAGCTCGCAAAGCAGTCTGAAGAGAAAGATGGGTATGGTAAAGGGATAAAGAACTTGCTCATCAAGGAGGATCCCTACCTTCCAGTATTTATGGCTGCTGTGTAAGTTTGTTGTTGTTGTTGTTATCTATAGAATGTACTTGCTGGTGTTGTTTTGTTTGTTTTTTTGTTGGTGTTTGTTTTTTGTTTGTTTTTTGTTCATAAACCATGCAACATATATAGTAGTCCTTCATAAAACATTTGTGTGTGTGTGTGTGTGTAGCTATCTCCTGAATCCATACAGCATACTGAGTTGTGCTGGCTACTCGTCCATCTCCCTCACCAGCCTGGCCGTAGTGTGGGGACTCTGGATGCACTTGAAAGGTACTTCACTATTGTCTTTCACGTAATGAGAAATAAAACTATTTGGTTACTTGTATTGTTGCTTTACAAAATACCAATTGGAGAAGTGAACTTACATTGGAGTGTTGATATTTTTATAGTACCTTGAGGAACTTAATCAACAGATATGCTTGACTAGCAAGTACCCCGCCACACAGTGGCACTTGACATGTTGCAAAGTAAGAATGCAGTAGCATAAGTTATTTATTGCCACTTGGTTAAGGTTACATCAGTTTCCCTCTCCTGCTCTCTTTTTTCCTGAGCTATCTCAGCTTTTCTTATCTTCCTCCTTTCCTTTCTTCAGCTCTTTCTTCTTGAATCATAGAGTCCTTTCTCCTTTTTTTTGTGTGTCTATCTCTCCTGCTTCTAAGTCTCTCTGCCCTTCTATTATGACTATAGACTTAAACTTTGCAAATCATTTGCCTTCCCAGTCGTACTTTCTCACCAATTCCACCCGCTTTATAGCTAGTTGCAAATTAATCACCTTCTACCGAATTTGACTGCACTTTACCCATTCGATTGTTGATGATACTTTACCAAACTGTTTAAACTCGTGAATTCGTGAATACACACCGCCATTGGTCACCATTATCATCGTCATTACTGACACACAAGTGTATTATTATATAGGTTGGTTTACTTCTGAACTAAGTTCATGTAATGACAAAGTTCCACCATGTGAATTTAATGTATTGGCATCCCATACCATGTATAAGTGCACTCTAATACACCCTAGTTTTTATTAATATTTATTATTATTATTATTATTATTATCTATATATGTTTGTCAATAATGATAACAGTGACAATGACAGCGTGTATTCATGAATAATTCATTAGCTGAGCCTAGTTGGTAAAGCGTTGTCTATAAAAAATGAATAAAGCGTCATCGGTAATAACGCCAGTGATGTGTGCACACATTGGTCAAGAAAAGGAAGTGAGAGAAAGTGACGGCAACAGTGTGTGTATTGGAGCCAGGTTGGTAAAGTGTCTTCAGTAATGACGACAACGTCAATCAAGTGTATATTTATTAACAAAAGCTTTGCTGGTTTGGTAAAAAATGGTCGGTACCAACTATGAGTTGTCATGAACAAGGCTGGTCCTGGTTGATACAGTGCCATGAGTACCACCAACGACAGTGTTGCGTGTGTTCATTGCTGTGTGGGTCAGAAGAAGAAGAAAATAGAGCAGACAGATGTAACTAAACCAAGTGGTAGAGGATAGTACTGCTTCCTTGAAATGTTACTACATTTCTAATTTGCAGAAGTGAGTACATCAAGCGCCACTGAGTGGCAGGGTACTTGCTATTATCTATATAATAATACCCGTGACCGACGACGTACGTATTCATGAGCAATTCATGAGCTAATGAGCTAGAATGTGCAGACGCACAAATACTCGTGAACTCGCACTAAATTACCGGGTAAAGCTAGAGCGCAATGCAGAACTGGTTAGCAACCAAACCCGGCACAAAATAAATGGACAGTTGGTGGGAGTGGCAGAAAAACAGGAGCGTGGTTTTCGTGAACTAGCGCTGAATTACTGAGTAAACCAAGAATGCAGTTATAAAGAAGTGAAAGGGTTGGCTATGCTAGACTACCGGTAGGTGAATTCGTTTGCTACCTAACCTGGTACAACGATAAGTGGAAGAAGACGAGAGTGGCAGACAAACCGTGAGAGTGGGTAAAGTGTCGTCACAATCAGTAGCACATGATTACTATAATTGCAACAAAAAGCGGAAGCTTAAAATGTGAAAGAGAAGGCAAAAGTGGTTAATCGGTGGAATCGACAGGAAAGGCGGTGTGATAAAAAGGAGAAACTACGAAAGAGAAGGCATAAAGGGAACGATTAATATTGTACTAAAAAGCGGGTGGAATCGAATCGTCCAGTAATGGCGGCGTAAGTTTCAAAAGAAAGGTGAAAGTAAAAAAGTTTAAAGTTTCACTTAGCCTAAGTCCACAATCATGATAGAAGGACAGAAAGATTCACAAGCAGGAGAGGTAGATAAAGGAGAAGAAAGGGCTCCTTGATTCAAGAAGGAAGAGCTGGAAGGAAAAAAAAAGAAAGGTGGGGGATACAAAAATGAGATAGTTCAGGAATAAATAGAGCAGGAGAGTGAAACTGATTGTAACCTTAACCAACTGTAGAGAATGATAGCCATGGATAAAAGTAACTTATGCTACTGCATTCTTACTGTGCAATATGTCAAGCGCTACTGAGTGCCGGAGTACTTGCTAGTTATTATTATTACTGTTGTTATGTTGTGCTGTAGGATCTGAGTGTCTATCTTCTTTGGGTATTTCTGTGGCCATGTATCTGTCACTCTATCCAATAATGCTGGTCTTTCCTTTTACCATCATCACGTTCAAGGTGCTTGCACGTGTGTGTGTGCATTCATTATGTGTGTGTGTGTGTGTGTGTGTGTGTTGGAACCATGTTATTTGCATGAAGTTGTCTTATTAATTTATTAAGCGAAACTTAGTCATCTTTCCTTCTGTTTGCCCTACCTTGTCTATTCTCCTTTGCTCTGTGCAGCGTTCCTCATTCCCCGGTGTGTGTCGGTATTTGGTGTACGTGTGTGGCTGTGTGGGACTCCTCCTTCTCTCGTCATATCTGGTCATGGGATCCTGGGACTTCCTCTCAGCCTATGAAGTCATGTAAGAATCTCTACTGAGCACGCACAGAGGGGTGGGACCCATTGCATTGAGACGTATTAGTGCTCAATGTTGGTAAGGTGTGGCCCAGCTTCTCATGATTTGTACTCTCTTGTTATAATAAATTTGCTGCTTTAAGAAATACTATATTAAGAAGTATCATTGTGTTTAAAATGAAAACAGGCATCTCTTACAATGTTTTGTCCAGTAACACTTAACACCGTCAATTATCCCATTGGACATCCCATCATAACATTGGGATTTATCTCATTTAAAACTTTCACTGCAGCTAACTTCTTCTCTTCTCTGTGCGATGTTTATAGTCACATGACTGATACTCCCATCAATAGTGGGCTTCAACCCCCTCAACTAAGGTGCTGTTAGAAATACACGTGTTTGGCTACAATGGGTACCATACGACTAAAAGACACACCCATAAAAGTGGGTGGTGCCTCACTGACAATTGATGGCAAGCTGGGTAGTTATGAAATGCTCTTGAACTGGTTCTTTTAGTGAGCCAATTGCATAAGTAGTTCTAATGGTTCATTTATTTTGCTAGGAACAGACAATTAGTGATTAATAAGAATCTGATTGTTGGTTTAGTTGTTATGATATTGTTACTATTCCTCCCTCTGCTCTTCTCACCATTTCTTTCCCTCTCTGCCAGTCTTTCTGTACCAGACAACACTCCTAACCTGGGCCTCTTCTGGTACTTCTTCCTGGAGACGTTTGAGCATTTCCGAGTGTTCTTTCTTTGTGTCTTTCAGATTAACGCCTTCATCTATGTCCTTCCTCTCTCCGTCAACTTCAGGTGTGTAGCTGTGTTTCATTGATGAGATCTATGGTGGGAGGTTTGAAGCTAGGGACTGGGTTGTTGAAGGTGAACATAGATGGTAGAAATAAATGAAACCATGAAAGCTATATTAGTATATTGTTGGCCCGTGAAGGAATAGATTGTGAGGGTGGGGCTAGTGAGAGGTGTGGTTGGCAAGCGGCGGTTGGATTGGTGAGGGGGTGGGACTGGTGAGAGGGTGATTGGAGCAAGTGAGTAAGAAGATGACAAGTTAACGAAATGAGTGGAAGGGGAGAAGAGGAGATGGTGAAGTTAAAGGAATATAGAGTATAGGTGAGGGAGTTATGAGAAGAAAGAAGCACTGAAGATGAGTGGGTGGGGTGGAGAGGTTTAATGAGTGGGTGATGGATGGAATTAATTAACGACCGAGGCTGATAACAATTATAAGGGGCAGGGCTAAAGCTCAATGTATGAGGTTGGAATGGAAAAAGGAATGGAAGAAATGGTGACTGGAAACTTGAGCAGACATTAGTGCTACTTAGTGGACGTTAGTGCCACTGAGAAGGGCCAGGCATAAAATAGCTAATATTTAATATATTTGAATGTTTGAAGTGAACTAGTTCTAGTTATGTTTTCAGAGCTATTAGATATTGCATACAGTGCCGTCAGTGATGGATCCTCCATCTCTATGATTTGTTTCTCTGTGCAGTGATTACCCAGTCTTCCTGGCGTACATCTTGCTGTCCCTCATGTCTCTCTTCAAGTCCTATCCCTGTGTGGGTGACTTCGCCTTACCTCTGGCTCTCCTGCCACTCTGGGGCCACACCTTCAGATGTGAGTCACATGATCATGTATG
>WLWI01002429.1_pt1 | contig 16081 bp, 17 predicted proteins | sample 6701501 | NCBI WGS metagenome assembly WLWI01 (sample SAMN12718690, study PRJNA515312) | sponge metagenome | isolation source: marine sponge | host: Mycale hentscheli | place: New Zealand: South Island, Marlborough, Capsize Point | collected 2014-11-01
CAAAAAATAAATAATCACTATGACAACCATGTTTCAGGGGAGCATGAGGGAGGAAGCAACTTAGTACAGCAGAACTATGGAGAGATCCTTCAGATTGGAAATTACAGGAGTGCCTCTGCCTGCTCACGCTAATTGGGAATCGAGACATTAAATAAGTCAAGTGAACCAGTTGCACATTGCATGAACATAGCTAAACTGCTGAGGGCAGATTTCCATTTAATGTAACCATTAAAATAAAATCCAAACAAACAAAAACAAAAGAACAACTCTATAGTTACTGAGGTCTTCCTAGCCCACAAACACTACATAACCAAAATTCCATTCCATTTCCATATCTAACCACAAATTACTATCTATGTTTATAGACCACATCTTACTCTTATGGCTGTGTGGATCTCCTCCATTAACTTCCGCCTTCATATCCTCAACCACATGTCCATTGCAGATGGAGTTGCCCACAGTACGGTTGGGGGAACCCCCCACTCCATTCACCTCTGACTTGACTCCAGGAGGATCACTGTGGACTCCAACAGGAGGATCTTCTAGCTTGTCTACAACACTCTTTGCGCCTGGGAAAATAGATTATGTAAACACTTTTTAGAAGTCCCAGTACTAAAACAGTTAAGTCGACTGATCCTTTACCAGATAGGTTTGGGCAGATCTTGACCAATGGATCCTTGAATTTCTTGAGGTATCTGAGACTCGTCCTGTCCTTTATAGTGCCTTCCATTTGAACACACAGAGTCAGTATATCTGACACATTACTCTGAATCAACACACACACACTGTAAAAGTCGGGGTACTTTGAATCAACTTCAAATTGTCACCTTATTAGATGAGGTAAGGGTCATCAAGCTGAGAGTGCGGCAATAAGTTCTGCAATCTACAGAGAGAGGGTCCTTCAAGCATTCATTGCACACAGCAATAGCCATAGCATCATGAACCGACTCCTCCTGCAACACACACACCCAACATAAAGTGGGTGTGGTCAATAATAGCCAGAGAACATCATCATGGAAAAAAAAAGTTTTTGACCAATATTTCACATACTGCTGATCCAGGCAACGGTTGAGTGAGTTGCAGGATGAAGTCTGAGAGATTGTTGGTATCTATATTGGCCAAAGGAGAAGTGGGCGGAGCCTCAATGATCTTCCTCATAACTGGAAGATAAACGTCACTCAAAGCCACTCTTGAATTCCTAGCAAACAATGACCAATAATACATCAAGTATTGGATCAGGACCTTAGATAGACTGAGATAAAACTTGGTAATTGTGGCAGTATTCTCAGTTTGTAAATGGCAACATTAAAGTACCTCGCCACACAGTGGCACTTCATGTAACAACTTTCGAAAATTAGGAATGCAGTAGCTTAAGGTATTCTTTTTCTTTTTATCCATTCCTATTATCCTTGATTTAGTTACACCAGTTTCCCTCTCCTGCTCTCTTTCTTCTTGAGTCACCTCAGCTCTTCATAACCTCTCCTGTATTCAGCCCTTTCTTCTTGAGTCATGGACTCCCTTCTTCCTTCGTCTATCTCTCCTGCTTCTCAGTATCTCTGTCCTTTAATTTGATTGTGGACTTAGGCATTGTGAAGCTATTGCCTTCTCTGTCCATTCTTCACCAATTTCACCTGCTTTTTAGTAACAATTAATCATCAATTCTAATCACTTCGTTCCTAAATTGGCTTCCATGAAATGTGATGACACTATATCAATTCAGTGAGGTAACGCTTTACCCATCATGCTAAGCTCATGAATTATTCATGAATACACACCATCATCGCTGACACAAAAGTGTACTATTATATAGATTAAAACTTAATTTTTTTGTATGATTTGTGGACTTAAAAATGCTTGGTTTAAGCTTTTTTTATAATATTGGCTGTACAAACAATAAACACTGCTAGAGCTGATTAGAATATACCTGCCCAATGAAGCATAGGCCAGGAAGAAGAGCCCCAGGATGCTCCGTAGATCTGTTTCTTCCTCTGTGATGGGGTTGTACCAGAGGAGGATGAGCTTAGCCAAGAGCTTCCCACTCGAGACTCTCCCAATCAATAGAAGTTTACAGATTCCTTCACTGGCCACACCTCTCAATAGCGGGCTCTGTCACAACACCCCATATTTGGTAAAGGGACTTCAATACAGAGTACAACTTGTTCCACGGTCAGCCTCACCTCTCCATCTAGAAATACCACCATAATTGCTAGTAGCTTCTGAGTTATACTGCCTCTGTTTTCTTCCGTATCATCCAACTCTTCACCATCACCCTGGGCAATATAAAACAAGCTAAACAAGTAAACTATACTGGTCAACTGCAATTACTGCTATGAAGATAAACCCTTTACCCAACAAATTCTGTCATTCTCTTTTGTATTAATAACTGAAAACTGGAAATATGTCGTAAACAACAACAACAAACATCCCATTATCAATACACCTGTTTAACTCGCACCAACTCAGAGAGCAAGATATACGAGAAGTCACGCAATCAGACAAAAGATAGTTATGCGTGATATAGTGTGATTACCCCTCAGCGAGCATGCACGAGAGGGTTATAGTATCATCGTGTGTCTGTCACGCCCTGATCTTGACCATTACCACCATTGATTTAGGGATGAACGTACTCATAACGATGATTGAATACTTTTTATTGTGCTACCTTTCTTAATTTCGGGCTGTTTCTGTCTGTTTGTCAGTCACGCTCTGAATTAGGAGATGACTGACAATTAACTGTTTAATTAGGTATGTATGAACTTGCTCAGAATGTCAATTTAAGTTACAGTGCTAATTTATTTATTTAGGGCCTATTATTGAGAAAACACGAAGCAGTCACCTCTGCATAGATTATTATGTGGGTAATGCTCCCTCGACATAATCATGTGAGCAAATAGTCTTGGCCCATGGTAGTTTTGGTTCACACTGAACTGGAACTTCGTGTTGTAGTAACGACAAATGAGTGTCCTTTGCAGGTTTAGCTTCTCTTATGAGACAGCATTTACACATACTGTTTCATACTTTAATACCTGGTCAGGTACACATCAAACATAATGTTCTTTTGGTCTAAGAATTGATTTTATAGTAGCTAGCTAGTGTATAGTAACACTGAGGGCTTGCACCTTGTGGTACTTCATTTTTAATAGCAATTAGCTGCAGAATAAAATGCAGCAATTTCGAAAATTATTTTAAAAATACAAACCCAAATGACAGTAATTGGTATTAGTTACTCTTTGTGGTTTGTAGTAGATGATGATACTTACCTCTTGCTCTTCTTCTCCAGTGGCTCCGGTGTCGCTGTGGGGAGTAATGCTAAATGCATCAAACCCATAGACATGGAGCAGGTCAAATACAACCTTCAGAGCAGTAGCCCGCACCATGTCATGGTCCACTTGAGTCACCTACACGCACACACACACACACACCATGAACAATAAAAACAACAACAACAACAACTGCAAGATAAAGCCTTAAGGACAGGTATCTACTTTCTTTATGGGATATTAAATAACATAACAAGCACAAAATAAAGCATCACCAGCAAGTGTGAAACATCAGTGCTCCTACCACAAAACTGAGACCGAAAAAAACAAACTAATTCTGATGATTTGATAGTAAGCGTGTGCACAAATTAAAACAACTACTTCTACTAATTGTGCCAAACTTGTCGGTACATTGTGTTGTATCAAGGTAATATCCCTCCAAACAATGAGAATCAGGCAATAGCTGAGCATTGGTCTACTACACCAGCAAGAAGAGATCAACCACACGTCATCAACCAATACATGATCAACCAATATGTGATCATGGCTTGACTGTTTTGCTCTGGAGAATAAAATATAAAGACACCGACTTTAATAATTGTCAACTACTTCAGCTTGATAATGCTTTCAGAATCAATGACGTCTTCAAGATACACTGTTGGCACAGACAGATCCAGAAGAAGAAAGAAAGTCATGGCATGTGTTATTTTACCTGAACAAATAGGAGAATGTGTTTCTTTGCAATGGAGAGGTCCATGAGACAGGCTAGCCCCAGGCAATGGAGGGCCATGTCTCGAACATACGGATTCACATTCTGGATGCATGGGAACAGCTACACAACAACAAATACACAACAACAAATACACAAACAATGCAAACCCTCAAATGGAGGGGAAAAAAATCGAAAAAGTAAAGACACAATAGTAGTGTGGCAAGGAGCTGGGTTTGCCACATACACAGTGACAGCATCGTGGTTGCCATGGGTAGTGTATTGACATGCTATGTAAGATTACTCCAGTGATATCCTCACCACCTCCCAGTCAGTGACACCTACTGTACTATTCAACTCTCCCAACTGAAAGGGCTTCTAAAGTGAGCAATAACAGAGTAATCTCACAGTTTGTTTTTTTAAATAGTGCTCTCTTCTCCCTTGTGACAGGAGTTGGTGCCAGGTCAAGGGCTCACCAGTGAGTCAGACAGTGTGAGGATCACTGGGTTGTCCAGTGTACGTCTTCTCAGGCTCTTCAACAATTCACATGTCATTGTCAAACATCTAAACAACAACAACAAGCACAAATTGAATTATAAGACTTGTGACGCACACACACACACTGTAATAAATATATAATATATTATATTTAAACGAACAGAGACTGATTGCAAGGTAATTCTTCATCAAAACTGTGTTAGCTCATTCAATGTTAATCCACTTTAACTAGCATTAAAATTAGACATGAAAGGAACTTCTCACTGAGCCACATACAATACACATCAACAATACACATCAACAATACACAAGCATACAATACACAAGCACACAATACACATCAACAATACACAAGCATACAATACACATCAACAATACACAAGCATACAATACACATCAACAATACACAAGCATACAATATGCATCAACAATACACAAGCATACAATACACATCAACAATACACAAGCATACAATACACATCAACAATACACAAGCATACAATACACATCAACAATACACAAGCATACAATACACAAGCATACAATACACATCAACAATACACAAGCATACAATACACAAGCATACAATACACATCAACAATACACAAGCATACATACACTTATGCAATGCATTCATCGTACATTCATTCATGTGTACACATACCTAAGAAGTGTATCCACGTCATCATTGGCAAACGTGCTGGCTGGACTGGCGACACTGAGGTTAGAGTCCTCCTGGATGTGTGAAGAACTGGCACCTGTGCTAATAGCCCCAGGGACTGGCATGGATGGCTGCTGTTGCTCAGCGATGATCTCTGCCATTTTATCAATTCTATAAAAAATAAAATAAAATAAAATGAATAGAAAGAAAATAAATAAATAAATAAATAATAATAATAAATAACAACAACAACAAATAAATGTGGGAAGGGGATGAATCAATATAATAATACGATTGTCTGACAGTAATGATGATGATGGTGTGTGTACTCATGACAATTCATGAGCTGTAATGGCTCAGTAAAACATCGTCATTATAGGTAAAGTGTCTCCACCTTCATTAGAAGGTGATTAAAAAACGACCAATACTGTGGGTGGAATTGGCGAGAAAAGATGACTAAAGTTTCAAAAGAGAAGGCGACAGTTTCACAAAGCCTAAGTCAACAATCATGATAGGACAGGGAGATTGAGAAGCAGGAGAGATAGACAAAGGAGGAGAAGGGACTCTATGACTCAAGAAGAAGGAGTAGTCTTGCACGCCAGACCGGGTCAGGCTTGTGACACTAAAGGAAAAAGGAAAGGAGGAAAAAAAAAGAAAGAAAAAAGAAGAAGAAGAAAAGTTGAGATACCTCAGGGAAAAAGAGAGCAAGAGAGGAAAACTGATGTAACTAGATCAGGTGGTAGAAGATGATAATAATGAATAAAAATACCTTACGCTACTGCATTCTTAATTAGCAAACATGTATCAAATGCCACTGTGTGGCGGAGTACTTGCTAGTATAAATTGCATGTAATTCAACTTCCACAAGGTACTGTATCAAGTGAAACATAGTACATAGTGGCTTTTAAAAACTTCTGAGTATAGCACCAATTTATACTTAACTAGCAAATCTTGGGGCCAGTTTCACAAACAAATATCCACAAGACAATGTTAACCTGCTACTGTACATCTTTTAGAATTAAATGCTTTTCCCAACTGCCCCAGATCTCAATTAGAGAAAATAAGCCAAACTTATTTTTACACGTTCCATTAAAATCAATATCAATTGAAGAAATTTCACTCCTATAATTGTCAGCCACCGGATCACATAAAAGACTCATAACACCTCACCTGTCCAGATAATGTCTACCATGACAAAATCTGAACAGAACAACAACAAAAACAACCCTGACATCCTCTACACTCAAACAAAAAAATTAATGAAAAATAGGTTCCTACTTCACATACCTCTGGTGCTCCTGGGGCCAGATGGTCGTCTGTAGGCATAGTAATGGGGCAATAAGTTTGACAGGGACATGAGGATGACTCAGCACATTGCAGACTAAACTAGCAACTCGAGACCTGCAAGATCATAAAACAACAACAAACAACATAAGACAACAACAACATCCTACAATACTCTATACTAAAGACCAAAATCCTACAGGTGCTAGGATGACTATGAAATTATGAACTTGTTTCTTGCAGTTATCAATTTCAAACAACCAACCATTATAGTATCTGTAATCTCAAAGGTATAATGTATTACTCGAGTATGTCTGTAAGCCAAGTTGGAGGGATGGATACTCACCTTCCGTGCTCATCCGTAAGGTCACACAATGGCAACATGGAGCACAGCTGCTGGCCGACAAACTCAGACTGTGACTTCAGCGCCTCGTCATCTGTCTCTTCCAACACAACTTCCACCATATAGCTGTTGAATGTTTGTGCATGTGTGCGTGCATGCACAACAAAGTCTATCTGAAGTAGTCTGGACTCACGGCAAATGGTGTCTCGTGTAATAGTCAGGGTTTCATAGAGGTAGGGGCACCCTGGGATCCCCCCCCCCCCCAAAATTTCATGAAATAAATTAATAATATTTACTACTTAATGGTATTCTGTGGTTATGATTTATAATGGTATTCTGTGAGTTTGTTGTTTGTATATATCTAATAGTTGGTGAAAGTTCACTTCAGTTAATGGAGGTCCTTCAATTGCAATACACATTAGTCTTTCAAGATTGATGCCACTGATTCTAGACCTGAAACGATTTTTAATCAAATGGGTGTGGTTTCAGCAAAAGTGGATGTGGTCAAACAAACATGTGGCCCTCCTTCCTAAACCCCCCCCCCCCCCCCTTCCCAGAAAAAAAATCCTGTAGGAAACCCTGATACATAGTTGCAACTTGTTCAATACACTCTAGTAATGAACAAGATAGGCCTCCGGTACAAGCTTAATCACACATTCAACCAGAGCTTGGGTGAGCACTCGACTTACGCTCTGTAGTGTTTTTGGTTCGGTCAAGTACTGCTTAGCATAAACGGTACTTGATAAACAGAAAACTCATGTTTCCTCCAAGGACTGTAAGAGTGCTTTCAAACCTGACAAGAACACAGCACTCCCACGTTTCCTTTGGACTTAAATGACATTGTAAGAATACATGACAATAGGCACGGCTAGCCAAAATAGGTAAAGCGCATCAAATTCACCAGATAATAGTGCACAGTACAACCAGTAAAGTTTGGAAAGTAGCAGTGACATTAAAAAAGCAATAATTGCATATAAAATTGAAGTACGTTAGCTTCATAAATTTCGAAATTTGAAACAATTTTTGTTCACAACTAGATATAATATAATAATAGGAATTTTTTCTCTTTTTAACAGCCAATATTATTAATTATAACTTAACCCGGTGGTGATATAATAACACAAAAAGTAAACAGCAAGATTTCTGGAGGGCACGCTTACTGTTTACTTTGTTATTATATCACCACGGAGAGTTCGACCTCAGTTGACCCCTGAAGAGGACTTCGGCAAGAAGTCGAAACGTCGGGTTAAGTTATAATTAAAAAATATTGGCTGTTAAAAAGAGAAAAAATTCCTATTATTATAATTATTTCAGCCGAATGATTGAATCATAGATATAATATGTACGGATTAAAAAACAAAACAAGACCTGCTATACCCTGCCATGCTAGCATGCACAGGCAACCAGTGACACATAGTAAGGCTAAAGTTCTTGTACCTGTGAACATAGTCCGCAAACTCAGACAGAGTCGGCAGAAGTTTGTCAAGTTCATCTTGGGCCGCTGCCCCTTTCCTGTACAGGTAGCGACACAGGCAACTCCAGTAGAACACTTCCTCACTGAGCATGAACCCTCGGGACAGGAGGTTGGAAGATGTCCTAGGCCCCTCCCCTAGCTCCTCCCCTGCCTGGTTTAAACTGCTGTCCAGGCTTTCTGATGTATCACCCCTATTTGTGGGTTGGATACCATTAGAAATATCCATGACATTTCGCATGCTGGCCACCAATTCCTCTTCAGAGAAGTTGGCAAAGAGCTTCTGCAAAGCTAATTCGACAATCTAATAAATGTACAACAATAAGAGGTGGGCAATAAATAGGTTCAAGTACCGTATTAATAATGTTAGAGTCATATTTGTTTGTGCAGACATACTTCTGAAGAATGTTCCACATCCAGTCTAGCGAGAAGACTAAGGAAATCACCATCGTTGCACTCCAGACTCCACTTTCTCAAAAGTCCTTTCACGCATGCCTCCTGTACCTTCTCACTGTGGTCTCGTAGACCAACGTTCAACAGCTGAAGCACAAGCCAACAACACACGTAAAGTCACAGAATTTCAACAGTTTCAAGGATAGCAATAGACGAGTATATAAAATACCATGAACTCATTTGCAGAGTTAACATATTGCACCCAAAATTTTGCTTTGTTTTCTTTCATTAAAAATTTTTTTTTCCTGAATAAAAATTTAAAACCATCAGCAATAACTGTTTTATTATATACTTGATTCATGAAAATATCTTCTAAAACTGACGGAGTGTTCAACATTTCCTTACCAAACCAAGTCTATTGTGACCACTGTATTAAAATGGAGTTATGTATATAACACCTACATGAACTTACATGTACTCTTCTACTAATTGTCAGGTGCTTAATTTCACACTTGTTGGAGATCGTATGTTGTGGAGTTATGTATATAACACCTACATGAACTTACATGTATTCTTCTACTAATTGTCAGGTGCTTAATTTCACAATTGTTGGAGATCCACAAGAAGGCATCACACCGAATCTGCTCTTTGGTGTCGCTGGTGCGCTGTATCACAGCTAAAATACGAGTGAGGATGACGGAAAATAAAGCAGGTTACAGTTACAACACACCACACTCGAGGAAATTAAGAATTCAATTTTCTCTTTAAACTTAGATTCACTCATAATTTAAGAAATTCTCAGCCTTTCATCCCCTATACCACGCCCCTCTCCATTCATTATTCTCATCATCCTGTCAATAAAAGAGCTATTATCCAGCACACAATCCTCTCCATCACCCCCCCCCCCCCCCCCCCCCCCCCCCCCTCCCACATGACCCCCTTCAAGACCCTGCCTACATCTTGAGGGCTGGGTCGAATCACACAGGGGGTGGTCACCAGAAGGATTGGTCTCTGGCTTGGTTTCTGTCTTCTTTTCTTTGCCTATCATCCATCTCTAGGATTCCATCTCAATCTCATGTCTTTTGTGAATCCTTAACCTCCTTCTCTTCAGTCCATGCCTGATGTGAAAGGCCATCAGTATTAGTATTTTCTGGTCCAGGTCGATACACAAATCCTAGCAATCAATAACCACAGGTAAATATCTCTCATATAACTGATGTAGCCAGTGGTTAACTGCTGACACCACACTCAATGCCTCCAGTTCAGTTACTTAATATCTTTTTTCTGCTCTTTGGAGCTGTCTGGAGTAGAACAATACTGCCAGCATTTCTCCACCTCTGATCACATTAAGCACAGCTCCAAGTCCTAATGTGCTAGCATAAGTCTGGATATCTAATATATAACTACTATTTGGAACAAGTTGCATTGCACAGCTTACCAAAGGTCACCTCACAGTATAGGACCCTTCCCAACTATCCTCCCAATTAAAACTGATAACAATCTGTCAACATTTCCTTTATTCTGACAAGCCCTGTCTCCTAAGCACACTCTCTTGATACCTCTAATCTCTTTCTAGCTCTATAACCTAACCCAGAAACATTCAAACAATCACAGACCTATATGCCAAGCCTGCATTACAAGGGGTCAAAGGTGTCCTGACATTCTGCCCATAAACTAATTGATATAGGGAGAACCTTGTATATTGGTTAAGACATGGTTGCAGTGCAAAAGGGGCAAGAGTTGCTTCTAAGGTCCCATGCATCCTTTCCACGACCCCGTAGACTGGTAATGGTAGGGTGTGGTTCTAATCATGAATATCCCAATTTGCTAAGAAAGCCGTGTATGACTAATTATATACTACTATCCCAGCAGCTACTGCCTAGGCAGTTATATTCTTGAGTGGTGAGATATCAGGTCATCTGCATGCCATGAAGATAGCAGTCAGCAAATCAGCGAGCACTTCCTTTCCCTTTGGGAACAAACCCAACCCACAAAATGTGCTGCTAAACATTCGAAAGGCTAGGATATTACCGGCCTCTCAACATTTCTGTTAACTCAATGGCAGGTATCACAACTCCTACAATATCCTTTTTTCTTTTTTTTTCTTCAATAAATGGCCAAGTAAAACGTGCGTGCAGCAAAGCTCTAACCTTCCTAGCTGAAGGGTGGCCAGATGCATCATGGCAGGGACTGATACAAATAGGTTGACCTGCCACCTCTTTAAATTTTAATGATATTCATTGTTATATTCTGAACTGATACATTAGTTGGAAATTATTTGCATGATATTCATCAATATTTTACAGCGTTATCATAATGATGTTACCTAGATACCAGAATCAGTAATGTTCGCCCATTGTCAGTAAAGCATAATGACAAAAGTGCATGCATTTGCACTCAGTTTCTCCTTGAAAACTAAAGATTGCCCCCTGTAAGTTTTTTTTCTTTCTAAATCAGGCACTGGATAGGATAACTTCAAAACTACCCTACGCCTACTAACTGGTAACACTAATCTCACAAAAACCACGCCGCACAGATTCTACTCTGTGGTACAGCAAACCATCTTCTCAAAAATAAATTACTTCCCTTCACATTTGCTCAAACTTGGATCACTCAACACTTTCTTCAACTTCTCAATATCACTATCTCTCATCCTTTTTGGCCCACCCACTGCACCAATCACACTCCTCAAACTATCATCCTCATCAATAAAGCAATGCCCTATAGTTACATTCACCAAGCAATCATCTCAACACCATTCTTCATATTCCTCTTCATCCTTTGCTTCAACTGAAACCTCACCTTGCACTACCTTCCTATCATTACTAAGTTCCATAATAGTCTCACCCATTCTCATTGTCTTACCTAGGCCTCTCCATAGAAATCTTACTGATAGTTTGCTTGGAGACCAGAGAGATAGTGAGAGGGATCATACCCAAGTAACTGAGCCTGTAGCATGTACAGAAAAAGAATGTTGTAGTGTCTACTATTGTTGTTAATAGTAATTCAGACGACAATGGCAGAGAAGTGTCAGCCTAGCAGGTACAACATGCCAGCAGATTGCATTAAGCCCAGGAAAAGGAAGTAGCTGAAGTCCTGTTGTACTTGCAAAATCACAGCTGTGGGGAATAGTAATCGACTTCTGCCTATCTCTAAAGTGGGAATGATGGTAAGTGGCATTTATGATTAGCTTGCATTCACTCCCAAGTTGTGGTTGCCACCAAGTGCGGTTTAAACCAGAACCAATACAAGACTCAAAAGAAAAATGAAGCGAAACAGAACTTATACACAAAAAGCACACTCATGAGATGTTGCAAGGCCATTCATACAAAGTTGCCAATTAAAAATTTCATACACAGTGCTAATTAACAAACATATTCACTGCTATTTCGCAACAACCCACACACACATATGCACGTATGTTAGGAGTTGCGGTAGTGGTGCCTTTAGAGCATTTTTTATCTTGAAATCATCATCACAAAACTCTTTAGAAATGTCTTGAAGGATTTTTCAGGTCTTGGCGAAAAAAAGAGAACCTGGTTGGTATCAGCAGAGAAAAATTCCTTGACTTCCTTTTTTATCATTTGCTAAATCATCCACTGTGGTTGAGACATTCATAGGTAGGCTCAATGTGTCTCCAGAACAGCTTCATCATCATCTGAGATTGATTCAGCACACTGACTTAGTCTGTTCTGGATGTGCTGGTGGATGGCCATCTGGTCAGTAAGTTCTTCCTTTATTTATTATTGTGATGGTATGCACATCAGCCAGATGTTTGTTCATTGTCTCCTTCATTTTGGTGTAAATCTTTGTGACTGTCCCTATGCTTGGACATCAATTTCGTTACTGAGTCGAGGAGATAAATCGCTCAAACGTACTCAATTTGAGAATCTTATTAGAAGGAAAATAAAAGTGGTAGGGTTTGGCTGAATGAGGCTGTTAGCTGGTTGTGTTGAGCAAGTTTAAGAGATCGATGGTCTCTGAATTTAGCCATATTTTGAAGTATCCAGCTCAAAGGACCATTGTTTTAATGGTTGTAAATCACCAAAGCAGTGGGCGGGGCAGAAAAGAGAATGAAGATGTTGAGCAACTCAAAGGACCAGATCTAGCAATTATTATATGAACAGTACAGGAGCAGAGATCAGCGAGGTCAGATTAGTAAGGTAGCACAGCTGGCTGCAAATCAGATCAAAGAGCAGAGTATGCTCAAGTGACAGTCTAGAGATAGAGGCTCAGGCAAACACTATTTGCATGTTGCAGGGACTGAGGCACTCCACAATTAAGAAGAATGCAAGACTAATCTGCGCAACTAATAACGTAACAGTTCAGGATATAGAATTTTATTGTCAGCAACAAATGTTAAGCTAAGGCTATATGAAGAGAGAGAGCAAAGCACAATGTGTTTCAGTGTGTTTATAATGAATTGGTGCTCTACAGGTGTTTTCTGTAATGTAATTATTACTTGCTTGCAAACTTCCGGATTTACGCTATAGGGAGCTGTCTGTGCAGTCCAGACACTCCAATAACGGACAGCAGAGCATTGCCCCAACTTATCCAATATTTAGGAGAGTCTAGAGTATTAGTATGTTATACTAAACATTTCCTGGTCTAGTCATGGCTAGATAACTTTTATTGTACCACTTGTAGTGAAACAGTCACTACATTATTAGAACTGTATTGAACTATTACACTGTGTTATATATTATTATTATTTATAATTACATTTACCTGTTTATATTTTACATTATGGTTTTGTTGCTCTGTGTATTTTCCCATGTTATTTTATGTTTAACCACTCTTATCCTATTTCTAATTACATTCAAACTTTGTGTTCATTTACATTTGTTCAAATGTGACTGTCTACGGGAAAACCGGGCACATCGCGGCGTGCGTAATATCGAGAAAAGATCGATTGATTTCTTAAAAATGTATTGTTTCAAGCCGACGGAAGGGAACGGTTAGGTCTATTATAGCAGGAACGACTTAAGCTACGACGATAAAACTTGGAGAGCTCAATATCTGGACGCCGACAACTCCGTAAGTGCAAAAAAAAAAATTCGAAGGGTGCCGCGTTGTGCCTGGTTTTCCTATAGACGGTCACATTTGTATTGTATATTTTTATCTAAGTACTGTTAGGCTATGTAGTTAACATCATGGCGAGACTTTTCCATATTATTATATAATACTCATTGCATGAGTCAGTGTACGATACGAAGAGATATTTCAGGAGAACGTGTAAGTATTTTCATGAGCCAAAGCCACGAGTGAAAATACAAGTGTGAGATTATAAATGTGAGAGTGAAATGTCATCCCCATATTGTCATACGACGAGTATAATAAATAATGCTTATTGTACGTTGGATATTTCCTAAACAGTGTTTGCTTCAAAGCCTTGTTGTTCAGAAGTAACTCCGCTATACATCTAAAAAAATACAGTTGTCCAGAGCTATGCACAGGTGCACTGGAGAGTTCACTATGCAGCGTTCAATACGGGGAAATATTGAACACTTGTGTAATGCTGAATCCTCAAAGTATATAGAGGAATAGAAGTCACGTGTATGTGAAGGATTTACTACATACTAATTGATTATTTCTTAGAAGTGCCCAGTCTTTCAAGTTGCAAATAGCTTGCTATGACAATGATAAATTATGGCCTAATTGCTAGAGTTACGATTGCTGGTACTTCATGACAATAATTAAGTCCTTGATGAAATGGATATGTAGGAGTTTATACTAGCACTCATGGAAATTAGTCTGAGATAGTTACTGTATATGGACCCTTTATTAAAATGTTGTACATACAAGCAGGCTTATGGCCACTTGATTTTTTCTGTCTTCCTATTCTATTATTTATGTCATGCTTTATAATTCACCCAAGTGAATACAAAGTTCAGTTTTAGATGTGTTTGTGTGTGTGTGTGTGTGTGTGTGTGTGTGTGTGTGTGTGTGTGTGTGTGTGTACATATAAGCACTTGTAAACTCTTTCATCACATAATAGCAAATGAAATGAAGGTCCTATGGTTATGGTAAAAAACGTAAGATATGAATGTCATAATTTCTTTCTCAACCTTCTTTTACTCATTAGATGTATTCTCTCTCTTTCACAGGCTTTTTTTTTTTTAACAATACAGAATTAAGAATATTTGGTCGCCACCGGGAATCGAACCCAGGAATACATCTAATGAGTAAAAGAAGACTGAGAAAGAAATTATGAAGTGATAAATTAGAGGAGTAAAAAAATTCAACGAATAAAAAGAATCTTTGAAAAAAGAGAATTTTCGTTGGTCTGTTGAGAGTGAGACTGTAACATGGCAGTACCCCTACAGTATAAATACAGAATTGGAGTGTTTGTTTGCCGGCTGGTTGTCGTAGCTCAGTGGCAGAGCGCTTGTGTGTTAAGCAAGCGGTACTGGGTTCGATTCCCGGTGGCGACCAAATATTTTTAATTCAAAGAAAGCCTGTGAAAGAGAGAGAATATATCTAACGTTTTGAATGTCATGCAACATTACTTTAGCCTTCTGACTGCACGTTTAAGCTTGAATGCTGACTGCAGCAAGCAGGCAATCAGACACAGACTTAAGTTTGTGAAGATTATTATCTTATCAGTAAAGCCAGCTATTCTCTATTGCAATGTTTCTATAACTTCCTTGATGTTAGAGACGCTCTGATTCCATGAACTCACAGTGCAATGGCCGCCTTACAGTGCAGTGGTGAAGGCAGGCGAGTATTCAATGGCTGGAACCTTTACATCTTTTTTAACTCAGTTTATTAATTGGACATTTTTTTGCTCTACCATGCACATATTATTTTTCAGCAATTTTTTCCCTACAACCTTTACCAAAAGGCATCAGTTGAGACGGGTTGAGATGATGCATGGAAGTGACAGATATCAACTTCACCGTGTATTTTCTTTTAATTTTATTTTTCCCTTCCCTCCACCAGTCTGAGTAAATTATTTCTGATTCTGTTTTCTAGACTAGCTCACGCCCACTACTGAGTATATCTTATATGCTCATAGAAACTTGTTGTAAGGCTGTCAAAAACTCTGTGTGGTTCAGGTTCCGTCTAATTAGCTATCAGTGCATTGGCCCGATGTTATCGCTAGGATACAGTTGAGTTGGTTACCATCTGCATAAAGAAATGAACTATGTATGTGTGTCCTATGCGGTCCTGTTTTGATAGAAAACTTGCAGAATTGATTTACTATAGTTCAGTTCCCAATTGAGTAGGCTGGCTTGTGTGTGTGTGTGTGTGTGTGTGTGCATGTATGTGGGTGTGTGTGTATGTGGGTGTGCATGTGTGTGTGTATGTTTGTGTGTGTGTATGTTTGTGTTTTGTGTATGCAGTTGCTGCCGAATTAGATTCCTCTCTTTGTCATTTAGCAAAGTTTGTTTTCTCTGAGTTTGCTTCCAAAGCACAAGTATCACTTACCATTGACCCTTTCACCGGCAAAGTTATGGTG
>WLWI01002433.1_pt1 | contig 16070 bp, 4 predicted proteins | sample 6701501 | NCBI WGS metagenome assembly WLWI01 (sample SAMN12718690, study PRJNA515312) | sponge metagenome | isolation source: marine sponge | host: Mycale hentscheli | place: New Zealand: South Island, Marlborough, Capsize Point | collected 2014-11-01
AACATTGATGTCATTGAGGTTTACTCAAAGGAGAAGTTTTGATAATTTTACAATAATTAACTTTTCTGAGACTAAACAGGAGATAAAAATAGTTCAGAGGCCAGCAGAATTGATTTTAGAAACTAGTTGCTGCTATGATACTCTGTCAATATTCCAAGATAACGAGTAAGTGTGGAACTGAACTACATAAGAGCAGAAGCAATGTCTAGCCCACAAATGGTGACCTGGCCTTTGGGGACTGAATAGTTCACATAATATTGATCATATATATATATAGGGTTTAATTGGTACTTAGCCTTTAAATAAGACATCAGGCTAAAGATTCTTTTCCAAAATATTTAGCTAGGTGTTTCAGTCTACTAAGTTTGTTTATATAAATGAAATAAAGGAAATTTCATAATTTTAGCAATTTTTTTTTTTTAATTTCTGGAATTTTAGAAGAAAGTAGATTCTAAAGTCGGACATACTAAACCATTCCATACGGAACTAACATGTTCTAGTGACTGCAGGTGCTTTGACAGTTTTTTCTCTTGTGTCATAAAGTGTTTGCAATTTACATACGTGTATACTACACAAAACGAAAAGGCCATGACAACAGGGTGTGTGTGTATTTGTGTGTGTGTGGGGGGGGGGGGAGTTAGAAGTAAAAGGGTAGCATTAGCTGTTGTAATTTAATTTTTATACTCCAGTGTCCACATTGCCATAGAAACTTGCCATAGAGACATCCAGGGAAGGAACCATCCTTCATAATCAAATGACAGGTAATGGTGCATTTTAATCAAATAATGAGTAGCAAAAATTCTCCAATACTCATTAATGGAATTGAATAAGACTCCAGTTGGCGGTAGGTGTCCATACTACGCAGCAGCTATCAAAACTTAAAATCCCTGGACACACAAGCCTACTAGCGAGACTGCATGACATAGTTTGTGCAATTTCTTCTCCTTATAAATGACTATTCGTGTGAAGGCAAGTCCAAGACTCCACAAGATGGTCTTAATTGAATAGACTAAGGTAAACAACATAGTAAGAAGTAGACTGCTAGAGGATCTGCCACACACAATATGAGCACGCTGTGATGCGCAAACATATGGATCAGTTTATTCTTTTTAATTTTCAAAGCTAAATTAGGGGAACTAATGTAGACTTAAGAGTACTAATTAACATCTCCAAGTGATTAAAACAGCTGCAATCAGAACCAAAAACAAATAAATAAAACAAAAAGTAAGGAATTTGAAAAGTATTAGCAGCAGCAGCCACCCCTGCCCCGCCCATAAAATCTACACACACACACACATCACCACCTGGTCCTAATCCCATGATATAAACAGCCATCTCTTTGGTCAGACACATAACCTCTCCTCATTACATCATTAATCCACCTGAGTTGATGATCATAGGCCAACACTTCATTGGACCACCACAGCTGCTGCTGCTGTCACTAAAGCAGCCCTACAATAGCAGGGGAGCTCACTTCCTTTCCAGTTTGCACTTGTATCACACTTACGTACCCTGTCATTTTAGTAAGCTGCCTAGTGATGTAAATATTATTACTATGCGGCAAATGAAGGAACCAGACAGAGTTCATCTGCATCAAAGTTCATCTGCAGGGTTACCTAAACTTATTAAGTGGTGTATTAATTGAACAGTTCCCTAACCTATTAACCTTTACAGAGGTCTACCAGTTTTCCAATCATTGCATAATCTCTGAGCTTAGAAGCGTGCATGCATGGCTCGTTGCCTGGTGTTACTTCAGCAGTGCATTGGAACAAGTGAAATCATGGCAGCAGTTAAATTCATGGTCATAAACACAACAGGTTCATTGCTAAGAAAATTCTAAAGGCATCAGAGTTTAGTTATGGGAACTGGCAGGAATGTGATGAAAACAAAAACAAAAACACACTCATAAACAAGTTGTTATTGTTTTTTGCGTTTTGCAACTGCTTTTGACATTACATTGGTTGTCTTTGCTATGTAGAACACTGTAAGGCTATACTGCACTATGTTCCATTATTCAATACTAAAGGTTAAGTTGGACTGCCTCAAACAGCCCTCAAGCCTAGCAATCACAGTCAAGAAAAGTAGGACACATTTAACTTTTGGTGATTTCATAACACAATAATATGTTGTATTTAACTAACACGTAGTTTTATCATGCAATGAAATTATATTACAATGCCATTAATGAAAGAGTATGATTATCTGTGGCTAATCCAATCCTGAAGGAGAAAACAAAAACACAATATAATATTTCCATTTCTGTACGAACTTATAGTATCAACACGCCACACATTAGGTTCAGTAGGTGTCAATTAGCTCTCAAAAAGTAAGTGTACAGAACTGAAGTAATTTATCATATAAAGTACCTACGTATGTGAGTATTACGAGAAGTGAAAAACAAACAACAAAACAAAACCAACCAAAATTATGTCAATATAGCAATTTTCTAATCTAAAGTCTGAAGATTGTGTAGTACTAAGTACTAATATTTACTTTCATATCATGAATAAGTTACTTGGACAGTATATCCTGGCTGAGAATTTAGTTTTCTAAATCTTAGTAAAGAGCAAAACTACAGTCAATTAAATCAATGACCTAATAATAGTAAATTACTGCACCGGATTTCTCGTAGTCATTGTAACTAATGCCTTCCGGCTCTGCGTAGTTTCACAATGAAAAAAATAGATTACATTGTTGCATGTGATCTATGATTCTGGGGATCCATGGCAACCATGACACGTGTATGTGAAGTTGAACTATTGCAACCATGTTATTTAATACTAATGATAGAACCCTTATTACAACTATACAATTTTTAGAGTCAAGATACAAGTTATGTGCATATATGTGTGTGTCATGCGCATAGGGTATTCGTACAGCATAAGAGGTAATCACGTTACAAACACGAAAATAACTAAATCAAGCAAATATGCATCCATTCAAATTTAAATTATTCAGGATACTAGCATATACTAACACAGATGATTCAGGATACTAGCATATACTAACACAGATGATTCAGGATACTAGCATATACTAATACAGATGATTCAGGATACTAGCATATACTAACACAGATGATTCAGGATACTAGCATATACTAACACAAATGATTCAGGATACTAGCATATACTAACACAAATGATTCAGGATACTAGCATATACTAATACAGATGATTCAAAGAATGTCTGTTTACTTCACTAAAACACGCATTCACTACAAGAGGAAAATTCAAACCCAAGAAACTCAATTCCTACAGGCACGTGTAGGATTCCTATTTCTGTCTGCATGTGTGTACATGCTAGACTTATTGCCACTAATCTTCCGGGAACACTAGCTGACATACTATTCTGGTATGGATATCAGCAGTCCCAGAATGTCGGTACATATAAAGTAATAAAATTAAAAAAAACAAAAAACAAAACAAAAAAAAACCTCATGACTACATGGCACTTACATTTGTCATCTGGCGTGGGGTCATCTGTCTTCTTGCGATAAGCAACATTATCTCGATTCTATAATGAAAAAAGATGAGGTGTTCAAATTAGTGCTGGCATATAGATTTTCTATGTGTAGCTAAGTAAAACACTGTGAATTAAATATTAACAAAATGCTTCAACCAAGTCTGCAATATCTGTGATTGATTTGTAATGTGACTAATTCATGAGACAAGTCCCTCCACTAAAGAAAAAAAATAAAAATAAAAAACAAACAAAAATAAAACACCACAAACAAGAAAAAACAAACAAACAAACAAAAAATGAAACATGTTCGGGAGGGAGCCATAATCATCTCAAGAACTTACAATATAACAAGCTAAGAAGCACTTTCTGTCTAAACAAGTCACCTACTGTTGCAGATAGCAGTAATGTAGTGACTGTAAAACATGCATGTCCTCACTTTGGCTACCAATAATAGGCAATAAAAGTACATACAGTTAAATAGCTAACAACATCAAACATTCAATACTGAAAAACCAGCTGTTTTTTTTGTTTTTTTTTATCAGCTGCATTTTTTGTAAAACACCCACTCACTTTTGTTAATAGTAAAAATGGCTACTGGTGAGAAACCTGACTACAGTTGCCAATTTGTGGAAAGCTCTGAATGTATTCTTTGTGAGTCAGTAACAAAGAATCCCACTATTACCAGCTGCTGTGAAAACAGCTACTGCCAAGAGTGCATAGCTACCTACCAACAGAGAGGACAACCTTGCCCAACATGCAAGCAGTCAGAATTCTCTCTCCTGACCCAAAGCATGAGCATAAAGGTACTTGGAGTGCCCTGCAGTATGATGGAGAAGGGGTGTGACTGGATGGGGTCACCAGACCAGCTAGAAGATCACCTAGACCCAAACCTGGACAACTGCCAATATATAGACATTAAATGCCCTCAAAACTGCCAGCAGATAGTTCCCAGGAACAAACTGGAGCATCACATGAAGATGGAATGTGATAAGCGGGTTTTCAAATGCCGCTATTGTCCCTTTACAGGCAACTACAAGGAGATGTCTGAATTTCACATGTCTGCGTGTAGGTATGCTCCGCCTCTTAACGTTAGTGATATTTCCTTCTATGCAACCTCAACCGAAACCAACACTGACAATAATATCCTGCACAAGACAATAAGTCAACATATGAAAGAAATCCAGAAGACAGTGAATGAAACAAGTCAAGAAGAAGGTGAAAATTTCATGCAGCTGAATTCCTTGCTCATTGATGAAGAATCAAAATACGATGTAAATGAATCAGTGAGTATAGAAATGGAATTGGATAAAATGAAAAACAGTGTAGGAGAACTATCACAGAGTGCAAAAGATAAAAATGATGAGGGACAGAAAAGTATAATGGCAGAATTGGATAAAGAAGAAGGGATAAAAAGTGTGATGGTGGAAACAGATAAAGAAGAAGGGCTGAAAAGTGTGATGGTGGAAACAGATAGAGAAGAAGGACTAAAAAGTGTGATGGTGGAAACAGATAGAGAAGAAGGACTAAAAAGTGTGATGGTGGAAACAGATAAAGAAGAAGGGCTGAAAAGTGTAATGGTCGAAACAGATAGAGAAGAAGGACTAAAAAGTGTGATGGTGGAAACAGATAAAGAAGAAAGACTAACAAGTGTGATGGTGGAAACAGATAAAGAAGAAAGACTAACAAGTGTAATGGTGGAAACTGATAAAGAAGAAGGGCTGAAAAGTGTGATGGTGGAAACAGATGAAGAAGGACTAAAAAGTGTGATGGTGGAAACAGATAAAAAAGAAAGACTAACAAGTGTAATGGTGGAAACTGATAAAGAAGAAGGGATGAAAAGTGTAATGAAAGAAGAACTGAAAAGTGTGAAAGAGGAACCAGACCTGGTTGAACAGAGAAATGTTGGAGGAGAGAATACAATGAGCGGAGAGATACACAAAGGTAAAGACATTCTGACAGACCATAGCAAGAAGGCCGCCAGCAAAGAATTCAAGGCCAATCTGGCAAGGAAACTAAAACCGACTCTGGAAAATAAAATTATCGAGAAGCATAAAATGACGTGGAATGTGTTCCCTCAAACAAAGCAAGAGAAGAAAGAAACAGAGCAAGACACAAGCACAAAATTTGCAGAACAGAAAGATTTGAAAGAAGTGGAATCAAAACTGAGGAAGGAACTTCGCATGGAGTGTGACAAGGTGACAAAGGAGCATGAGTTGAAGATAAGAGAAGTAGAGAAGCAATTAGAAGAGCACAAGAAGAAGATTGAATCCCAAAGGCGGAGTATTGGTGAGACAGAAAGCCGTATCATGGAGCATCTCAGTCGATTGGAAAAGCCCAGTGATATAACGGAAGCAGATGCCAGAGAGAAATTAGCCGACCGAGAACTGCTTCAAGCAGTGAAGAAAAACTTAGAAGAACAAGACAAGAAAATATTGGAACAAGAGGAGAAACTAACCGAGCAAGGTACGAACGTTGAAAAACAAAATGAATTGTTGAAAAAGCTACGCACAACCAGCCTCAGCGTGGATCACACAAGTGACAAAGAGCCCCATGAGAAGAATCTGGAAAGGCAAATGGAGTCATTGGAAAAAGAACTAAAAGACAACTTTAAGGAGTTGGAGCAGAAGTACTTTGAAGTATCATCGTCTCCAGTGGACGTGGTCACTTCTACAGACCTGAGCAATATATTGTTTGGCATGAGACGCACGTTTGAAATGAAGGAATACACTGGAACACAGGCAGGCATCAGTCCCGTCATGTACACACACCTTTGTGGATACAAGTTCTGTATCAGCATCGGAAGTTTCCTGACCGGAGACCTGTTTGTCGAGGCGATCGCCATGCCGGGAGAATTTGACGAGCAGCTCAAGTGGCCTATTACGGCAGAGTTCTCTTTGAGGCTGGTAAACTGTCGTGGCGGTGAAGACATAACAAGCACCACCCCACCCTATTCCTGGGACAGACCTAAAATTAGCAAAGTCAGGTTGGGGTACTTTAAGCGTGTTAGCCCAAACACTTTCCTCCAGCACTGCGACGTCAAAGACTACCTACTGAATGGTACCTTGCAATTTATTATCACAAAAGTTAAACTTTTATAGCCACTATAACAATAATTTACTACAAAACTGTATCCATTCAAGTCATTATCTCATATTATAGTAATAACAGCCATAACATATTTATTAAAATTACATTAAAAACAACAACAACAACAACAAAAAACAAACCAAACCAAAAATTACAGCATACTTAAAGTGTAACCAGAATTCACTGGGTAAGGGAAGCTAATAGGTACAGGGTTTATGAGCCCAATGATAAACAACTGGTAAAGGGTTGTCAAAATCACGGCCAATAATCCCAACTGAATATAAATTGGTAAAAGGTTCCCTAAATAGAACAACAATGGAACACTGGAAAGGTCCTAACAAAAGGAATTAACACTTATGGAGTGACCCGTGACCTTTATCGGTGAGATAGCAAGTGAAAATTGAATTTACCAGTGTTAAATAATTACAATAAGTGAGATTCTCACACTCTAATTTACCAACCCCACAGTTAAAAGTTAGCATTTAATAAAATTAGATCATACAATGATATCACTCTGTAGTACTTGTCACCACATAGAGAGTGGAGAAGGAAACAGACAAAACTATAAGTAAATATTATTTACTAGCCATATTGCCACACTACTATGTGGTGACAACAACGCACTGGTGGGCAGTGGGCAGGAGAGTTGATCACACAATCTACACGAGTCATCAAATCGATAATGGGTGTGACTCGTTGAACCTTAATAGCTTATAGGCGTGCACAACAATTAAACTACTGGTTTAATGTGACATGCACTATCAGAAAATGACGTACTATATTAATATAATAATCTCCATGAATTCCTACAATACATATTTAGTTCCTCCTCCCCCTACCCCCCTCCCCCTATCCCCCTCCCCACTTCATTATCTTTCACGTAATCAATTCCAGCGTATCCTGTCCATTAAAGTTTAATCCCCCTACCCCCGAGCAATTCCATATGAGCTACAACTCCCCCAGTTGTACGTGCCATGTTTAGACAGGTACTTGGCATTATAAAAACACAGGCAATCTTTTAGGCAATACTTTTACAACATCAATTCTTGCAAAGGTATTTATTTATTGACTGTATCATTAGCTTCATAGAGCATTTATGATTTGGTAAACAGAATTCACTAAAACTGAAATCACTGTTCGGCAATATGTCGCAAACAAAAGCATAACCTTCATTCCAGTCATTCTGTAAAATATTGCACTTCATGTGATGTGTAAAGTGGCACAGGTAGAGGAAAACCATACAATGACCAAGAAAAACAAACACTACTAATACCAGCCAAGTAATTTCACATAATTAGAGGTAATTCATTTGGTTTCTATTGTGTATCACACTGTAGGTGTTCCTGTCTTGAGATCCGGAGTTTACAGCTAAAACAAGTTCAGCTATTGTTTATAATTCATGCCTGCAATAAATTGTTGAACAAAAGAACAATTTCTCTTTTAAGTTCTTTCTTACATAAGGCTGACAGGCTGGGAAAGGAAAAGCTCTCCTGGAGCACCTTGCAGCCTAGGATTGCCTGGTCCTTACAAGTCATTCATCACTTTATGCTGCGATTGAGAGGGTCTCAGTCTAAACCAAGGCTGCCTTACCTTGACTACTGAAATATCACATTTTATAGTCCTTCTGTATGTAAGAAAATCTCACTCACCTCACTCTGTCCTAGGCAGTTCCCCATCTCTGTCTTTCATAGAATTAAAAAGGAGAATTCAAAAGAATAGACTGCTTCTCCTGACAACTGGTCCAGAATATTAGCATCCAATACCAATTCACACTCTTCCTCAACTGCAACTAGGATTTCCTCTTTACACCAGCAACTGCGAGCACTTCACACAATGCTGCCAACTCTTATAGAGACTGGGAGCAACGACCCAACACTAATTAACACCAAATTAGCCAACCGTACAATCCAAACAATGGCACTCTATAGCAGCTCTCCACTACCAACCAGACAATGAAATAAGAGTCTGAAATGAAACTGGCCCTAGGGCCAAAAACACATTTCCTTTTTATACTCTGGAAGGATGCGGAAAACGCTGATATTAAATATCATAACACGTCAGTACTGAGGAAGCTATGACTCCTGCTTAAGGCATCTGATGGCAAAACAAACAGTCATTAACTGAACCTACCAGGCAAAGGCCCACAGCCCATGGGAACTGGCTGATCTGGCTTCTAACATATTGCCACAAGGGACACACACAGAAATAAAAAAAACTCGTTTATAAGTTTGAGACAACACAAGTGGTTTGTGCAGCCATAAAAGCAGCTAAAATGGTCACGACAGACACTTCTAGGCAACCCACCCACGGTATGAGCATTAGAACATATGGCTGTTCTTGTGTCTGCTATGGGTAGGAAGCAGACAATGCATTAGATGAGCTGTTGTGACATCTGCCGTAGAATAATAACAAACATCAGCTCAGACTACATTATACAATGGCATGCATACTAGAGCTGAAAAGGCTATTGTGTAAAGTCAACTGCTGACAAACTTATAACAACTAAGCAAATTGCAGCGCAGTGTTTAACACATCTTGTACCATGGTACATTCAAACTGTCCAATCAGATTGCTCAATTCGAGGTGAATATATTTCATATATTCATATATTTCATACCCACCTCCTAGGAGGGGAATAAGTAAACTGTCCAATCAAAGTTAGTTTTTGTGCATTTCCTATAGCCTTGAGCCATGGTGGTACAAGTCTGTTGCACCCTTCCATTCAGTCGGTATGTAATTTACGCTATCCTTGTACCATCGGCCCTGGGTTGTGTAAATCCCATACCGACCTCCACGTCATGGTGTAACCTATACTACTCTTGATAGTTGCCGTCTCCTGTGCAGGATAAAGGATCTTGTGTCGGACTTTCACAAATAAGGAATGAAAGTACAGTATCATAGCCAAGACTTTCTTAACTAGTACTATTAGGTGACACCAACTCTAGGTACTTTAACAACAACCACACAAACCAGCACAGCAAGGCTAGTTACAAGTGTTGAGCATATTTTAGTGCAGTCTGCAGCTGAACAAATAATAAATAAGTTCGATAAAAAATAAAAAAGATGAAAAATCAGCATAATGCGGCATCATAATTATTGAATGTTGACTGTTCAGGAAGTTAATGTTGATGTGATAGAGATTAAGGTAACGTGAAACCAGAAAGAAATAAACTTGTGAGCAAATGTTTTAGAGAACAATTCATAATGATGATGCAACATGTAAGATAATGATCACTCCAAAAGCTTGGGTACCTGATCATGAATTCGGAAGTGAACATAACAAAACAATACTTAATTAAGCAAATAGAACTATTTCTGGGAGTGGGTGGGCTGGCATTAAGATTAAATAGGAAACATTTTAAAATTCATAAACATAATCGTTTCATTCACAGAGTGATTCTACATTTATACCACCGGGGAGCAACATGAGTCCATAGCAACATGAGTCCATAGCAACATGAGTCCATAGCCTCCCAGGCATGATGTGTTGCGTGCATTCACAAACATTGTGTTTGACAAACACACTACTATCTCTATGTCAACACATCTCTCAATATGGACTCCCTCCTATTGCATTACAATTAAGACCCACACTGTTCTCACGACAACACAAGCATTGCTATGGGGATCAACAGAAAAAATTCCCAGTCTTAAAGTCAACATAATTATCCTTAGCCTCAAACACTTCCATTTCCTAAAATAGAAACGAAAGACATCATAAATTACAGCACATGCTCACAAACTACTTCTGCCCCCGTAACTATTCACGCAACAGGTGGCCTTAATTATCACAGCCAGCGTTTGAGAGCCTGCCCAGTAGAGAGATGCGTCCCAATGAATTGTCCAGCATACCGTGGCAATTAAGTGTAGCCGAGGTAGAAGGTATGCGCATGCCACAGACAACTGGCATGCCACAGAGAACAAAACCGTTTGAAGAATACTCGAAGCTTCCTACTTCTTGGCAGTTTTCAAGTGAGATGATGTTTCAGTGGATAAGCTTACAAACTAGCTCACAGGCTGATGAGTAAATAGACTAATGAATCAGTGAGAGAAAACGGAACAAAATGGAGAGCACAAGTTCACATATGTTGTTTGTTCTCAGTAGCTCTGACTAGCATATTTGATCATGAAATTTTAGCTGGGGGTACGCAAAACAAAAAGTTACCAATACAGAACATCAAATTATTCTTTAAAACCGCAGCCACCACTAAAACAATTCTTGTATGCAAAAAAAAACAGCCATCAATAAGCAAAAACAAATATACTTCAAACCACCAATACTGCCACTAAAAAAAACTTTCTACATAACTGCATCAGAAAATATTGTTATTTTTTCCCCCTATCATTAAAGCAATGGCAGGGATAATGCACACACGTAAATACTTCAGTCTGTCAGACATGCCAGACAGGGCTGATTAATAATGATATATTTGAACAGTAGTGTTGCCCAGGATGCATTGGCAACGAGTGCCAACCAGTGTCAGGTACTAGACCATTTTGGCTAAGGAGCGTTGGAGGTATTTGGAAGTGTCCATTTGAACTGTCACTCCCTTTCCTTATACTACATTCTACATTGCGTTATCATCCGTTACCTCCCCCCCCCCCCTGTACAAACTGAGACATGGCCGACATTGGATTTGTCAGAGGCATATTGCACACTCTCTGATGGAGCTGCTAAAGCAAAGACACACTGTGAACTAGTAGCCGTGTAGAGGTTAGATCAGTTCATGCGAAACTCCCACTAAATTTTTGTAATTACCATCCATACTATATTTTGAGAAATGATCTAGAAGTTACAAAACAATCAACAACAACAGCAACAAATATCACAACAGTACATAGCTATTATTCCAAGCAGCGCAGAATTTTGCATATGCCAAGTTCTTTGTCTATGACCTGCACTGGAGTTGTGGCAGCACACCGGCCATGTTTAGAAGACAAAAGAACACTACTTTATAGAACAGATAGGATATCCTACTTTCAATTTCCCCATACAGCACGTGTGTTTGTCCTCACTTAATGAATACAACACAAAAATATTGTTCTTCCTCACTTCTAAGATCTTGCCCGTCCATTGTTTCCATTTATGTACAAGAACGCTTCACAAGCAGTCATTCTTGTCTCATGAGAAGCTTTCAATGGTAAGACTTACACCAGTGGTGTCGCTCCTATTCAGTGAGTACATATCACATGGACATTCCTCTATTCTAATTAGTGCAGACTATAAGCGATAATACGTGCACAAAAAGGACAAAGTGATGATCCGGGCAATGTGGTAAAAGCAACTTAAACTAAGGGCCACTATGTTGACATACAACATAACAGATAATCACTTGCATCCAATAGACAGGAAAAAGTTAAAGTTAGCATCCTCTAACTTTCTCTCTCTCTTTTTTTTTTTTTTTTTTTTTTTTTTGGCATTTGAGCAAACCACTTTTGGCAGCACATGCAGTCATGGGTAAAAAATGGAGGCGGGGCTGGAGTAAGTTGTGAGCCATTTGCCAAGTATAACTAAGCATTCCTAATATGCACATGACTAATGCACAGTTTAGAAAGCTGCACAATCCACTTAGTATTGATTACTATTAAACTAACCCATTATTCCATACAAGTTGAGATTGGAGAGCTATGGCACTATTGCACATGGACCATTGCCCACAGGCTATGCCATGTCATTGCTGGTTTCCTTCCAATTTGCTGGCCTTGACACGTACTGATTATCTTCCCTACCCTAGCTTTATTTCTGTAAATTTCTACAGTTGTAAAGCATGTACTCAATCCACTCAAAAAGTGGTTTGTATCATTTCTAACATTCACTGAGGTACACGGTATTAGTTACATTTGGTGAATTTTTATTTCTATTTTTTGGTGATGCATATAATTATACCTTATGCTAAGTCTAGAGATTTGAGCATACAAGGTAGATTAGGTACACTCAACCTATGCGGACTGACACTCGTCCTGACATGCATACCAGACACGCTGTTTACAAGGTAACAAGGTAACATGTTATTTCTGGCATCTTGTAACAACAGTCTTCAACAGTAACTATTCCCATTCAGTTTCCATAACTACACAACTCTCTCTCTCTCTCTATGAAGAATTGCTATACTTTCAATTCGAACTTTAACAAAGAGCCACAACAACAACGGTGCTAATTTGCAATGAATTGCTACACGTATATATATTTTAAAACATGAATTAACACTTCACCATATTGTATGTTTACAGTGGGGGAAAAAATGAAAACCTTAGATTGCCACACACACCAGCAACACTGACCTTAGGCCACAGCAAGCATGAAATTAGCAGAACAAACGGAAGGATGACCATTAGAATGTAGAAGAACCATAACGGAGGAAAGGCATTCATCAGAGACACAATCTCTTCCATAATCGTCATGACCGTTTTTTTTTTTTTTTCTCGATACACACTGGAGACAATGAAATAGGGTTTAAAGCGTACGCGTACGAGGAACAGGAACTTTACCTCAAGACCCTCCGGTTGCGATTCAATTTGCACTCTTGAGGATTCAATATGCACTCTTGAGGATTCAAATCCGAGTACCGTATATTATTGGACGGGTTGCTCAGCTGACTGCTCAATAACGCAGTTTGTGGGCGGTTATAGTAAGTAGGCGGAGTCTGTAGGAGAGTGGCATGCACATTACACGACCCTTACCTTCAATGGCTCGAAACAGCGAAAAAAGATACGCGGGTTTGAACCGCTTTCTCGAGGCGAAGAAGAAAGGTTAATATGATGAAATATGTGGAAGCTTTTTATTTATATATTTAGTAGACAAAGAAATTGAAAAGAAAAGACCAGCATTGGTAACATTACCAGATTCTCTATGCTTACATGAATCAAAATATTTACTTTTTTTATTTTAGTACAGATTGACAACAGCACAAGAGGTGAAGAAATGGATTCCTAGTATAACCAGGGAGATAGAATATTTATTACAGGTGAATTGTAATAAAAAGGGGCGGAATTGTTTTGATGAATGAGCTATATGATTTTAGACTCACAGGATAGATGTGTGTGTGTGTGTTTTCCTGTTGTAATTTTAGTCATCCCAATGCTTATCTGAGTTATAAAACGTTACTTCTTATGGGGTAATAGATGTTTTGTCTTTGCCAATAATGTTCATATTCTCCCTATCAAATGTTATTGGTCAATGTTAATGGACAGATAGAAAACTTAACTTTTCACAATGCCATGGCATTTTGAATTTACTGTTAGGTTCGAAACCTCAGTGCATCTGAACTAATGATACATTGAAGTCTGCTTGTAATTAGTTGTCTTTAAGCCAGCTATTAGATTTTTAGGTTTAAATGCAGAATTAATAGTTATAAAATGAGGTAACAGTGTCACACAAATAGCTTAAAAAAAAGGAGCGAGTAATAATTCCAACTGCAATGTGACAAAAGTCAGGGATGGTGGGCAATCATGTGATTCAATGTAGGGAGCAGTATAGTGTACTGTCAGCATAGCCTAAGATTTGCCTGCTTTTTCTTGATAACAGAAACAAAACGTAAAGAGTAACGTTAGGCTACTGTCCTCGAGATTCATTGTGAATGACAGATAGAAGACATGCATGCTGTGGGGGGGGTTAATTATTATTAGCTAAATTATTGAGAATTGTGGTTAGCAATTAGCATACTCAATGGCATAATTCAGTAGTATTAATCACGTAACAACTGTAGCAAATCTCTGGATCACATGCGTCTAGAAATTACTCAGACTCCAAAATAGAAGAATTTAAATTGCGTGTGGATGAACTGAAGAAAGAACATGGTCAGTTTGTCAGCAAAGTTAAAACTTTAGATCCGACTTATGAGGATGTCACTCCTTGGGAGCTAAGGAGTTATCGCCGAAAAAGATCAATGGCTAGTAGAGAACAATCCATGAACTGTTCAAGTACTGGAGTTTCTTCAGGATTGAAATCTTGTGACAGCTTAGCTTGGGGTTCAAAGCAAAATTACAAATTTGCTTCTGGCACATCGCTGTCAGATGTTTCAGTCAATGCTAAATCTACTTTAACTATTCCAACAAAACCCACGTCTAGCATTGAATTGCCATGCTCTTCCTTGCAATCACACTGTCAGGCCTTTTCACCCTCTGACAATCCGTTGAAATTGGATTATTCAAGTTCAGATGAGGAGAATGGTAAAGAAATGGAGTCTTCACAAAAGAAATTGAAAATTGTTTGATTTTCATGTTTTTCAACTTTAAAATTAAATTTTATCTAGCTAACTGTGTATTGTTAATCATTTCATTACACCACTGCAAATTCTGAATTATATATTCACTTTAACATCACTAGTAATGTAATCACCATCAACACTGTAACTGTTCGAAACAACAGTGCGCAATAATACGCAGCTTCTCATAAATTACCCAGTCATCCACAGCAGAGTTGAACGCCTTGACTTTGCCATTGGTAGCAGCCATAGCTTGTAAAACCATTTTTATCCTTGTCACCAGAAAATGTAGTGATATGAGCTCGTGAATAAAAATGAATCATGGATAACTAGCTAATACATACAGGGGAAGAAAAAAAAACCCATGGCAACTAGTATGTAATGAATATGATTAACAGTTAGATAGTTGCTACAAGAAAGCAGAACTCTTGATAATGTTTGCAGCTTTTGCCTACAACCAGATTTAATGAGGATGAAGTAGGTAGTGGTTGACTCAGATTTGAATTTTCTAAGTGTGGGGCTGTCAACTAGGACGAGTAGCTAGTTCGAGTTATAATAGTGTTGTTTTGTGCACCCTCATGATTTCAAGCAGGAATGCCGATTTCTATATGGTAGAGAACATGAAATTGTGATGTAAAAATTACCAATGTTAAGAAAAGGGGAAACTTCGTGAACTTAAAAATTTTCACATGTATGTCAGATAAGTAAATATTTGCATAAATAATACACTAAATGGCTCAACAAAAACAGTTAGTTATACTACACAAATTTAAATGAGACTACTGAAGCCTTAGGCTGGTCAATTATCATGGAAAAAAGTTTAGAATATTTTCCATATAAAAAGATTTTTCCTTGTGAGCAAAAGCTCCCTAGCATAAAATATCTGGCTGACTGTGCTTAAAAAAATTACCATTCTAGTTCAAACAATAGGAATTAGTAGACAAACTGACAGTTCATATAAAATTTTCTTGCGTTACTGTACATATTTAATTGTATTCAACCTCGTGAATATTAATTGTAAAAGCGGCAAATCGGTGTCTGAATGAATGATAAGGTCTAGACAAAAGAACAATAGCAGAAGCGAGTTCGGTACTCTGATGTGGAAAAAAATAAGTGTTGAACAATGGAAAAGACTTTCATCTATCCTTTGAGAACTTAAAAAAAAAAAAAAAAAAAAAAAAAAAAAGGCACAGTACCAGACCTCGCATTTGGCACCCCTGCGGGAGATCCTGCTCCTGGTAAACAGATTCCTAAAGGCAATTGCCAAAGCAACAGCTCCCCCAAATATTTATGATTCCTCCTCCAGTAATCCAG
>WLWI01002434.1_pt1 | contig 16068 bp, 17 predicted proteins | sample 6701501 | NCBI WGS metagenome assembly WLWI01 (sample SAMN12718690, study PRJNA515312) | sponge metagenome | isolation source: marine sponge | host: Mycale hentscheli | place: New Zealand: South Island, Marlborough, Capsize Point | collected 2014-11-01
GGCTTGTCAGTGCCATCCTCGTCGAGATTGACGATGAATGGAGCAATGCCGACAAGCGATATATCGTGTGGAACGACAATAATGACTCAAACTAAACCGAAGTTACAGACGTAGGGTTGCACAATCTCAAACTCCGCTTTTACTCTTGCATAAACACCGATGAGACACCGACAATAGGGCTTGAGAATGCCCCAAAAGAGGTAAGACTATTCTTGGGCTTCGCCGTTTGCGATGGATCTGAGAGATTGATTCAGAACGGCAATACACAATCCAATCGATAGGAAAAACCAGAAACATCCAATTTCCTAAAATACCAACTGGAGAATATTTATGACTAAGCGTGTTGCCATTATTGGCGCCGGACCAAGTGGTTTGGCTCAATTGAGAGCATTTCAATCCGCCAAAGAACAAGGTGCGCAAATCCCGGAAGTCGTCTGCTTTGAAAAACAATCAAACTGGGGTGGGTTATGGAATTACAGCTGGCGCACAGGTCTCGACCAATATGGAGAGCCAGTACACTGCAGCATGTATCGCTATCTCTGGTCAAATGGCCCCAAAGAAGGATTGGAGTTTGCGGATTATTCATTTGAGGAACACTTCGGCCGCCCCATCGCATCCTATCCGCCCCGTGCTGTTTTATTCGATTACATCGAAGGGAGAGTTAAAAAAGCAGGCGTCCGACACCTAATTCGATTCGATTCTCCAGTAAGAAACGTGTCTTATGATGAAGACAGTGGCATGTTCAACGTCACCGTTCAGGATCACGCAAACGACGTTGAGTACACCGAAAATTTCGACTATGTCATCGTGGCGTCTGGGCACTTTTCTACCCCCAATGTTCCCGAATTCCCCGGTTTTGAGAGTTTTAACGGCCGCGTACTCCATGCTCATGACTTTCGTGATGCGTTGGAATACAAAGATAAAGATATTTTGATCATCGGTACATCTTATTCCGCAGAAGACGTTGGTTCGCAATGTTGGAAGTACGGCGCTAAAACGATTACCGTCTCCCATCGTACCGCGCCAATGGGCTACAAATGGCCTGATAATTGGCAGGAAGTGCCGCTACTCGAAAAAGTCGAAAACAACACAGCGACCTTTATTGACGGCACGCAAAAAGAAGTGGATGCCATCATTCTTTGCACGGGTTACTTACATCACTTTCCATTCATGTCAGAAAACCTCCGACTAAAGTCGAATAATCGACTTTATCCTGTCAGCCTGTATAACGGCGTGGTTTGGGAACATAATCCAAAGCTAATGTACCTCGGTATGCAGGACCAATGGTTTACCTTTAATATGTTCGATGCTCAAGCTTGGTATGCGCGAGACGTGATTCTGGGCAGGCTCAGCGTTCCGTCTGAAGAAGAAATGCATGCGGATATTGATCACTGGCGAGAAGTGGAAGACAACATTGAAGACGACTACGGTGCAATTGCCTATCAGGGCGACTATACCCTGAAGCTGATGGACATGACGGACTATCCACCTTTTGATATCAGTGGGGCAGTTCAAGCTTTCCTTGAGTGGAAAAAGCACAAAAAGGAAAACATCATGACTTTCCGCGATCACGGCTACAAGTCAGCGCTCACAGGCACCATGGCGCCCGCTCACCATACTCCTTGGAAAGACGCCTTGGACGATTCCTTAGAGAGCTATCTAAAAACTGACGCTTAACACGAGTCAGTTTGCAATACGCTAAGAGGCTCCCTTACGCGGAGCCTCTTTTTTCCGACGCCACTAATTCGGTACTCACATTGACATCAACCCCGCTTTGTTTGGCGCCCTCATTCTTTCTCTTAGAGCCGTCTTTTTTAGCGCAATCTCCCTCAAATAGCTTTCCAAAATAAATGACTCAAACCATTAGGTTTGTGTCAGAATTCACGTCGACGGATAGATGCGCCTGACATAAGACCAGATCAAGAAATGAGCACATGCCCGCAGAGGCGATAGCTAAGAGATAGGCTCAAAATGCGTTGTTGAAGATAGACTAAAAACAGTTATTCTATCGGTATCAACTGCACTTTTTGTCCATTTTTGACTCGTTTTTTCGTTCCTCCCGACGCGATGTTGGCTCTTTCAAAATCGCAAGTCTATGTAGACTGGTTTGGTGCAATCATAGACACCGGCGTCATAATAATAATTAAGTTTCGTTATCGCATCACTAGCGATTTGTTTTTGATCAGATCACTCTAAATTCGCCATGTCCCCTTATCAGGAACCCAAACCTTCCTTGTCTTACCTCCGAGGGGTTATCCTCGTGATCATGGCCGGTGTCTTCTGGTCAACCATGGGAATTGGTATTCGCCTAATTGAAGAAGCTAATGTTTGGCAGATCTTGTTTTATCGATCATCTTCACTGGCTTGTTTCCTATTTATCATCATTACCTATCGTTCAGATTATCAACCGATCAAGACCATTAGACGCTCCGGTATTGCGGGAGTCATCGGAGGAATTGGGTTAGTAATGGCATTTTCAGGGGGCGTCTACTCCATTCAGGCAACCACCGTTGCCAATGCCATGTTCCTATTCGCTTCAGCCCCCTTTTTCGCCGCCATTCTTGGACGCATCTTACTAGGAGAAAAGGTTCGTCTTGGGACATGGATTGCCATTGTTATTGCGCTGATTGGCATTGCAGTCATGGTAAGGCAAGGAATCTCCGTGGGCCATTTCAAGGGGAATGCCTCGGCTTTACTATCGGCGTTGGGCTTTGCGATATTCACCATTGCCTTACGCTGGAAAAAACTCTCTGATATGTTGCCTGCGGTATTTCTCGCCGGCGTATTTAGCACTATTCTTTCTGGCTTAATCTGCGTGTTACAGGACTATTCTTTTTCATTACCGATCAATGACATCATCATTGCGGTCGCCATGGGCATGTTCCAAGTCGGTCTCGGATTAGTCATTTATACGATGGGCTCCTCCGTCGTGCCTGCTGTTGAGCTCACACTGCTCTCCATGACAGAAGTACTACTTGGACCTGTCTGGGTCTGGTTATTTCTCGCCGAAGTCGTCAGCATTAACACACTCATCGGCGGTGGGATTGTGCTGATTGCAATCACGTGGAACGCGTTAAGCGGCTTACGGCGAAAACCGATCCCTATACTGTAAATTTGTGCCACAGGTGAAAAAGAGCCGAAATCATATCCATGACATATGCTTGGTGAGTTAAAGAAAACATCTAACACGCACCCAAACAACGCCGAAAGGTGAGATTCTTTTCTCAATTATTCCCACTTATCCTGATTCGGTTGCATCGAACCTATGTCATCGTTATGATCCTAACCCAAAACAGACAGAAAAAGGTTAGCGCTCTATACCTCTCAGTATCTCTCGAGAATAATCATGGACATACATACATGGCCATGGAAGTACTGAAAGGCTTCGACTAGCCGCCAAATAACCAACGCATCTGAATCTCTCTATCACTCTCAGAACAGCCAAGAGCGATGCACATGCAATTTTTGTGGACGATCCTTTTATTTACATTTGATTGACACAACGAATTAGAACTCATGACCACCAATGCAATTGCCGTCAATGGCGTTGATAAAATATACGGCAGCGGTACCAACGCCGTTACCGCGTTGCAAGACATCCATCTTGAAATAAAAGACCAAGAGTTTTTCACCTTACTTGGCCCCTCGGGTTGCGGAAAAACCACGCTATTGAGACTTATTGCAGGTTTTGAACAGCCCAATCGAGGGGAGATCCTTTTATTTGGCGAACACATTGAAGGCCTAGAACCAAATCAGCGGCCGGTTAACACCGTCTTTCAAAACTATTCATTGTTTCCTCACATGACAATATCGGAGAATATCGGTTTTGGTTTAAAGATGCAGAGAGTAGACGACGCCCAGATTAAGGCTACCGTTGGTGAAATGCTTGAATTGGTAAAAATGCAGGAATATGGCGGTCGAAAGCCCAATCAGCTTTCCGGTGGTCAGCAGCAGCGTATCGCGCTAGCAAGAGCGCTGGCACCTAAGCCAAAAGTACTGCTACTGGATGAACCGCTTTCTGCATTGGATTTAAAGTTACGCCAAGCCATGCGGCATGAACTCAAACAACTGCAGAAAGAAACAGGTATTACCTTTGTTTTTGTTACTCATGATCAGGAAGAAGCAATGAGTATGAGCGATCGAATTGCCGTGATGTCCCAAGGAAGAGTCCAACAATTAGATGCTCCTGAGACCATCTACGAGACCCCTGAAAATCGATTTGTTGCAAATTTTATTGGTGATGTGAATTGATTGACGCCACACTAACTAAACGCCAAGATGGCAAGCTCATTTGCGCTGTGGGAGCCATGGAAATTATTGCCAAATCCGGTCGGGATTCAGGAGAACTTGTCCCAGGTCAAAACATCAAGCTCGCTGTTCGCCCTGAGAAGTTACAGATTAGCAACCCAGGCCAAGGCAACATTGACGCCATTGTGACAGATTCGATGTACATTGGCACAGATCGGTTTGTTACCGCGAAATGCACAAACGATATTATCTTGGAAGTACGGTTGCAAAACAGCAATTTTCAGCGCACACCACCGACTGCTGGCGACCACATTGGACTTATCATACCAGCGGACGCTGCGGTCTTGCTCAATGATTAAGCACGAACCTTGGTCGCAAAACATGATCCAATGTGCCACCCAAGATACGATTAAGGTAAATCATAATGGCGTTTAATTTACCAGCAAACCCCATGGCCCGTCGCTGGTTCGGTTTGATGCCAGCGATGCTGACTATTTTCGTCTTTATGGTGATCCCTATCATCATACTTGGTGTTTTCTCCTTCAAACCCGCGGACCCCTATGGTGGTGTAGACCCAGGTTTTAGCCTAGAAGCATGGGTGCAGCTATTTTTTGAGCGCGATCTAGACGACTCACTCATTTTCGAGCCGGTCTATTTACAGATTATTCTTCGATCCATTTTTCTAGGTCTACTCGCTACTTTGGCCAGTTTGCTCATGGGGTTTCCGGTTGCTTGGTACATCGTGCAACAGCCTACACAAAGTAAAGAGACTTATTACTACTGTTTCTCGTTACCATCCCTTTTTGGACCAATCTACTGATCCGAGCTTATGCTTGGATTCTGATCCTCGGTAAAGATGGCATGATTGAAAAACCGCTATATGCCTTGGGTTTAATCGATGAATCCCTAGAACTGATGTACGGCAATCTGGCGATTGGTGTCGGCTTGATTTATAGCTACATTCCGCTGATGATTCTGCCAATTTATGCGAGTTTGGAAAAATTAAACATCAATTTGATTGAAGCAGCGAGAGATCTATATGCGAACCGATGGACGGTCATCCGGCGAATTGTGATACCACTGTGTTTACCCGGAATCGTTGCAGGATGTATATTGGTATTCGTACTCAGCCTCGGTGATTTCATTTCCCCTTCTGTGCTTGGCGGCGGAAAACGAATGATGCTCAGTAATTTAATTCAATTTCAATTTTCATCGGCACGAAATTGGCCCTTTGGCGGCGCATTGACTATGTTGTTACTATTAATGGTAGGACTTGGTTCTTGGTTCTACATGAGAGTCGCTGGAAAAGACGGAGTAGTTGAACATTGACGAATTCAACCATGACTGATCAAACCCCCCAGGGCCATAGAAGCCAGAACAATAGAAAAAGGGCTCGGAGTCCAATCAACTGGCTAAGGGGATGGAGCCATCTATTTTTCCTTTACCTATATGCGCCCATCATTGTCCTCATTATCTATTCCTTTAACGACAATCGTATTGCTCAGGTCTGGACCGAGTTTTCAACCAAATGGTATGTCAAAGCGTTTACCAATGAAGATATTCAACGTGCGATCATCAACAGCCTAAAAGTCGCGTTTGTCGCAACCATTGTTGCAACATTATTCGCCACCATGGCAGCACTGGTACTTTCTCGTCCCAAGTTTCGTGGTCAAGTGATTAGTAACGCCATTATTAGCCTCCCCTTATTGGTACCGGAAATTGCGACTGCGGTGGCGACTTTAAGTTTCTTCGCTGCCATCAAGTTTCCTCTGGGCCTGACGTCCATCATCATTGCTCATATCGTATTTTGTATTCCCTTTGCATTTATGCCTATTCGCGCTCGGCTCGCAGGCATGGATCAGACTTTGCAGGAAGCGGGAAAAGACCTTTATGCCAATGAATGGCAAGTGTTTTATTACGTGACTTTACCAATGCTAAAACCAGGAATTATCGCTGGGGCGATTTTAGCGTTCATTATTTCAGTGGATGATTTCATTATCTCCCTCATGGTCGCAGGTGCGGGTGCAACCACTTTGCCGCTGTATATTTACAGCATGATCCGTTTAGGCGTTTCGCCTGAAATCAATGCGGTTTCGACCGTGTTGTTCAGCATTTCCGTATCGGCAATTGCCGCATATTGGCTTATCTCAAGACAAACAGAGGATAAAACTCATGTTCACTAAACACTATATTAAGAAGGCTGTCGCTCTGACTACCGCCGCATTATTAGGCAGTGCGGCAAATGCAGATGGAGAACTATTTTTCTACAACTGGGTAGACTACACCCCTCCTGAGCTAATCAAAAAATTCGAAGACGAAACCGGTATCAAAGTTACTGTTGACACTTATGATTCAAACGAAACTTTACTTGCCAAATTGAAATCCGGTGCCACAGGTTATGATGTGGTTGTTCCAAGTCAAAACTTCGTAACCATCATGGTCGCCGAAGAGATGCTCGAAAAAATCAGCGTCAAGGAGATGTCCAATTATGACAACGTTGATGATCGCTGGAAAAACCCCACTTGGGATCCAACTCAGGACTACACCGCTCCATGGCAAATGGGCAGCACCTCATTCTCCATCAACATGGAAGGATACCAAGGTGAAGGTAATTCATTAGGTGAATTCTTTGAACCTGCTGAGTCCATGCTTGGCAAGATTCAGGTTTTTCGCACCCCCGACGAAGTTATTCCACTGGCATTAATGTATCTCGGTTTGGAACAATGTAATGAGAATCCAGCGGACATGAAGCAGGTTCAGGCATTGTTACTGAAACAAAAACCTTTCGTAAAAACCTATAACTCAGAGACCATGGTGGCCAACCTCACCAGTGGTGAAGTTTCCATGAGTAGTCACTGGGACGGTTATTCCATGAAAAATCGTTTGGATAGCAAAATGGAATCGCTGAAATACGTTCACCCAAAAGAAGGCATCATCGGTTGGTTCGACAGCATGGTAGTACCAAAGGGTGCGCCTAACAAAGAAAACGCCGAAAAGTTCATCAACTTCATGATGGATGCGGTAAATGGTGCAGCACTTTCCAACTTCAACCGCTACGCATCCCCACTTAAAACTAGCGCCGTTGGAGAACACTTGGACCCAACCTTGAGCACAGCGCCAGAAATCAACATAGACCCTAGCGTCCCTGTTCACTTTAGCGAGACCTGCAGTGCAAAATCCACCAAACTTTATGACCGAGTTTGGACAAAGCTTCTTCAGTAGTGATTTAGCGATTGGTGCAAAAAAAAGACGGCTTCGCCGTCTTTTTTTGTTTTTGTTTCTTTTGTCCCACAGATAAACATCGAGCATCTCGATATGTTTCTACCATAACAGCATCCCGTCTTGGTCACACCCATTCCAAGTGATGTAACCACTACGAATTTTTTTGCTTTTCTCCCCGAAATTCCGCAACCATAAGAAATATTTTAAGTATTTCGATAAGGGCCGTTTATAATACGCACCTTAAGTAAAATACGTTGTTACCATTTTTAGACCTTAGAAACCCAAGACAAATAAAGGCCGGGGAATTTGAACTCAGGCGTGTGAAGGAGTTTCCAAAATTAGAGTAGAGAGTCAGGATGTTTTTTGATCGTGTAGGACCCGGAAGACAGATTCCGGAAGATATCAATGTCGTGGTCGAAATTCCACAGCACGGAGAGCCAGTAAAATACGAAGTCGACAAGGAGTCCGGGGCAATATTTGTAGATCGTTTCTTGGGAACACCGATGCGTTATCCCTGCAACTATGGATACATTCCGTGTACCTTAGGCGGTGACGGAGATCCGTCCGATGTTTTAGTGGTCTCTCCATTGCCACTCATTCCAGGGTCAGTTGTACGCAGTCGACCTGTCGGCATCCTTCACATGGAAGATGATGGCGGTGAAGATGCAAAAATCCTGGCCGTGCCAGTCGACTCTTTGACCCGACTTTATCGCGAAATTGGTGATTATCGAGACCTTCCTGAAGAACTACTGGATCGTATAGTTCACTTTTTTGACCACTATAAAGATTTAGAACCTGGCAAGTGGGTGAAAATTATAGGATGGGGGCCTGCAGACTCGGCGAGACAGGAGATATTACTTGCCATTGAGCGATACAAAAATGCATCTGTTGTCGATTAGTGCATGATGTTACCGTCAACTTTTTTTATCAATCCAGTGTATCGGTAATGCTATCAGTCTTTATCCAAAGCACGGGAAGAAGAACAACTACTTTTTAAAATTACATCCATGCCTCTTAACAAACTTCAAACTCTGGAAATCAAAGACGCACAGGTTATCTTCAGAAACGTATGGGAATCACTGATTGCCGATTTTGGTCAAGATAAATTGCAGTTTCCAAAGGAACTCATTCTACTTGGTGGTGCTCCAGGTTCCGGCAAAGGAACACAGACAAACTATATCCTGGAACTGCGGGGTTTGACCTGCGCCCCCATTGTTGTAAGCAGCCTACTAAATTCACCAAAGGCCAAAGCATTAAAAGATGCGGGGCAACTAGTGGGAGATAAGGATGTCATCAATCTAGTGTTCAGGGAGCTTTTAGTCGAAGAATATCGTGACGGCGCATTGCTAGACGGCTTCCCGCGTACCCAGATACAAGTAGAGTGTCTCAAGATGTTAGTGGACAAGATTAAGTTTCTATACGGAGAATACGCAGACTCGGATAAGGCAATTCTATTTAGGCGACCAACCATTCACGCCATGGTTTTGTTTATCAGCGAGCAAACCAGCATCAGTCGGCAATTAGCCCGTGGTGAAGAAATCATTGCCGATAACGCAAAGGTCGAAGAAACCGGAGTCGGGAAGAAAATGGAAGTGCGGGAGACCGACGTGTCTCGTGTAGCCGCGGCATCAAGATATCAAGTTTTTAAAGAACAAACCTGGGATGCCCTGAAGTCCCTAAAAGAGATATACCACTACCATTTCGTCAATGCAGAGGGTGAGATTTCCGAAGTAGAATCCAACATCCAGAAGGAGCTTCAATATCAAAGCTCACTAGAACTAGATCCTTTGTCCTACGAATTGCTGGACCCGTTACCCATTGCTCAAACCCTATCTCTCCATGCCCGACAAGGGCTGGTTAAGCGCCTTGATTGTTACGCGCTGTATCAGAGGGAGATCTTTGAAAGCGTTTTATCGATTATTCAGGAAGTGTTTATGCCAATCATCGCACGCCACGCAATCACCGGTGGAGCGAGGATCAGCACGGAAGACAAGATATTCGAAAACCCAGACGCATTATCAATGCTGATTGATATTTTTTCGGAGCGTGGGTTTAGCGCTACGGTTGAAAAGCAGGTGGTAGACATACCAACATCCATTGATTTAACCTCTGGTGAAATTGCCTGCAAAAGTAAAAACATCTACCGAATACAAATTGGCTTCACGGGCTCTGCCATACGGCGCGGCTAATGGGTGAGGCGCTACACGCTCATGCGCACTTAATCAGCAAACAGGGATAGATAACCGGGGTAATAGACAATAAGTGGATTTCCTCAACAAAGCAAAATGGATAACGCTAATTGGTTATTGCAGTGCCTCTACGCTGGTACCATCAACACTCATTTCCCAACAATTATCAGGCACTGAATCCCCTGCAAGTTGAAAATCGTTACAGCTCAGCACATAGTAATGATACTGACCACTTAGGAATCCAATCCCGCTGACAATGGCGACAATAATGAACAACCCCATTTTGTGTTTCATCGTTGTGATGCCATCCACTCCAGGAATAATTGCTATCACTAGGTAGTAAGCGATATAGGGCAGCGAAACCAGCCCAGTTGCCAATGACATAACGAACCGCAAGGTCAAAAAATATGGTGACGTGGTTTGATGTAGTACGATCTCGAGTAGTAACCAAGCCGAAGGTAAGATTAGCAGTAGAATTTGACACCAACCGAGTCTCGCTTGTTTGAATTCTGATTTTCTAAGAACAAATGCGCTCAATAATATTGCGATGGATGCCGCCAATATAATAAACAGATGGTTATATAGCACAGTGCCATAAACACCGAGATTAAATGCGATGGACCAAGCTGGAATAGCGAGCCCTATTGCTGCGACAATCAACGTACTACCTTGTCTTTTTTGACCTAAATTTTCGGTATTCATCAACACAGCCTAGGCAAAATCTAGTATCAACTGACCTGCCCATCCATGGTCGCCAAAGCGAGGTATTGATCAGGTCTACGATCTCGATACACTCCCCATGTTTCGCGATGATATTGAATCGATGCCAAATCAAAGGTATGTGTCAACACGTCTTGCTCTGTTCGGTTCGCGATCTGCACTTTGTTTCCAAGTTCATCACTAATAAACGATGAGCCATAAAACGTCATCTCCATATCGCCGTTGGTCGTGGTTTCCACACCAATCCGGTTCGACGCGATCACAGGCATGATGTTCGCCGCCGCATGCCCACACATGACATTCTGCCAATGGGGCATAGAATCAACGGTCTGGTCCCCAGGCTCACTTCCAATGGCCGTGGGATAGAGCAACATCTCCGCACCTTGCAATGCCATGCATCTAGCCGCCTCTGGGAACCATTGATCCCAGCAGATCCCTACTCCAATTTTCGCATAACGCGTATTCCAAACCTGAAAGCCCGTGTCCCCGGGGCTGAAATACTGCTTCTCTTGGTAGCCAATCGCGTTCGGGAGATGAGTTTTCCGGTAAGTCCCCATCACCGTCCCATCAGCATCAATCACTGCAACGGAATTAAAAAAAACAGAACCTGCTCGTTCAAACCAACTGACTGGAAGTACCACAGACAACTCCTTGGCAAGTGCCGACATCCTTCTGACACCCTCACTGTCCTCCAAAGTCGATGCGAGCTCCAAGTGTCTAAAGTCCTGTTCAATACAAAAATACGGCGTCTCATACAACTCTTGTATTAGAATAATCTCAGCCCCTGCGGATGCGGCCTGTCGAACCAACGATTCAGCTCGAGTAATGTTTGATTCAATGTCCCATAAACACGCCATTTGAGTAGCTGCTACGGTAACATTTTTGGTGTTCGTCATAATTTCTGTCCGAGGTAAGACCCTTGATGATGCTCAGATCATACCTTTTAAATTCAAAGCAGGAAATCCAAAACAGGGAAAATCACTGAGTAGTCTAGAAGAAATATGAATACGAGTCACAATCAGTAATCAACACAGATCAACCGTTTTATAACACGACCACTATATTCAATAACAACAAGACTGACCAGTTTTAGTATACTGATCAACCCCACACAACGAGATCGAATGATGGAAGAATTGGGCATTGCAATGAATGCGGCAACCGCAAATACACCCGGGGTTCAGCTTTGGATTAACTGGATGATGGGGCTGATGCTATTTTCTATTGTGTTTGCTTGGAAGCACATAGCGGCACGATATGTGCTGGGAGGAATGTTCGCGGTTTTCGCACTATCTTTGTTGATTTTCAACCTAACCGCAAACGTTCATCTGATTGGCATTGCTCACTTATTGGTTTGGGGGCCACTTGCTTATTATTTAATCAGAAAACAAAGCTTGTTAAGGCCAATCCGTACTAAATCACTTTACGATCTCTGGATATCTCTAGTGGTCGTCACCATCGCTATTTCCCTCTTTTTCGACGTACGGGATATCTTACTCGTGCTATCAGGCCAAAAATAGTGAATACACTACCTCAGTATCTTCCTATGGGTAGATTCGACTCTCTTTCTTTTTGATTATCGCAGCAATCTAGTCTCATTGATTCTGGTTATGACTAAAAAGAAACATGGGCCACAAATTTGGTTAAAACATTTACCGTGAATTCATAGCTTAGCGCCATCATTACCTCTGGAGAACTTCGAGGGAATTATTAAGCATCGGTAACTCGGTTACCACTCCGTTTCGAACGAAACCATCACCAGATTCAACGAGGACCTTAGTACCCGCACTCCAATTGCCTTTTTCGATCATTGCTAATGCAACATTGTTCTCGAACCTCGGCGACCAAATAGCCGTGGTAACTTTCCCTATTGCTTCTGTGCTTTGAGCTCCCTCCTTTCTGATTGGCCAAGGGTACTGACAAGGTGGGCAGGATGGTCCGTCGAAGATGATTCCGCGAATTCGACGCTCTGGGCCGATCTTCGCAATCGCCCGCAGTGCTTTATAACCAATAAAATCAACGGACCCATCGAGTGTACAGTATTGATCCAGGCCGCATTCTAGCGGATTATTCTCAACGGTCATTTCATTACCATAAGATAACAACCCACCCTCTACTCGCTCAATCAAATTCGGCGATCCTAGTGACACATTAAATTCAATACCCGCTTCCCAAAGCGCACTCCAAAGTTGGACACCCAAGTCGGGTTTATCGAGGTAAATTTCAAATCCACCCTGCTTACTGTAACCCGATCTCGCCACCAACAATTGGTGCCCACAAAAGTCCAACCATGCAAATCGAAAAAATCGAATACCCCTCACCGTTTTTCCAAAAACCTTAGCCATCAAATCATCAGCTTTCGGTCCCTGAACAGCCAGTGGCCAAACATCCGGTTCAATAATACTCACATCCAACCCCATACCGACAGCCAACCCCTTTGCCCAAAGTAGTACATCTGAGTCTGCGATGGACAGCCAAAAATGGTCATCACTTAGTTTCAGAATGATCGGGTCATTTAGCATTGCTCCTTTGTCATCAACTAGAGGCGCATACAAGCATTGACCCACGGCAGCATTCGATAAACTCCGGGGAGTCATAAGTTGGGCTAACTTGGCCGCATCTCGGCCTCTTAGTTCAACTTGCCGCTGACAACCCACGTCCCAAAGCTGCACGTGTTCCTTGAGGTGCCAATAATCTTCTTCGACGGTTTTTTCAAAACCTTTGGGTAAGACAGTGTGATTCACAACCGTATAACCGGACACCCCAAGCGCTTCGACACAAGGAGTGTAAGGGGTCGCTCTAATACGACGAGAGACATTCAATTTTGGTGCTGACATCGATTTAGCCCCCTACCTTGACCACCAGACAGAATAAGAATACGGCGCCAGCATCACGGGCATATGATATCGCTTATCTGGATCAATCATAGAAAAACGAATAACCACTGTGCGCATCACTGGTGATGATTGCTCGGATATCGCTTCAGGGGGTGCCTGTGGATTCTCTTGAGGAGCAACCTGTGTCGAAAAATAGGCGGCGCTGTGAAAAACCAGTTCGTATTCTTCTCCATCCTGCCCCATCTCTTCGTCACGCTTTAGCACTACTAATTCAGAAATACGCCCTTCATTATCTGTCTCGATGTCGAATAGATTTATTCGACTCCCATCTGAGCCGATGCGAAACAACTGGCTGCGAACGCCGATGGCGGAGACACCGTTGATGGAATCTAGTATGTGGGAAGAAATAATGGCCATTTCTAATTACGCGTTATAAGTTGTATCCATGCAATGATTCGACCTATTATTCCACCGGCTCCGATACTACCGATGAAGTTCTAACCGATCGGATGTTGCAATCCATCAAAAGTGTCACTCAATAGATGCCTTGTCTCTTTTACTCGTCGTTGCCAAAACAATGGGGCTAATATGCCCCACGGTTTTAACATTGACACAGGCAGTTTTTCCACTGGCAAGAGCCCTTTGAATCGCTGGAATAACTTGATCCCGGGTTTCGACTAGCTCACCATGACCACCAAGTCCTTCGAACATGGTATGAAACGGAATATCTCTAAAGTCTGTAGCAAAATGACGTCGATTAGCGAACAACCTTTCCTGTTGCTGGGAAATGCAGTCGAGTCCGCCATTATTGTCAATCACCACCACAATGGGCAATGCCTCCTGAAACGCAGCCTCAATACTTGATCCGCCGGAGAGAAACGCACCATCGCCACTGATAACTACCACCTGACTATCGGGGTGAGTTAGCTTTGCTGCCGTTGCAAAAGGCACCCCTACTCCTAACATACTGAAAGTACCGGGGTGAAGGATGTTGCCCAGTTTTCGCCCTTTCCAGCCCGCAATATTCACCGCTATTTCAGACCAAAAATGGGTATTGCCACCATCAATGACCAACCAATCATCGTCGTTCATTGCTTCTTGAACGTCCAGAGCAAGTTGCAAAGGATGAACTTTCCCATCCTCCAATTGCGGAATATCTGCAATGGTCTGCTCCACCCATTCGCCTCGTTTTTGCCGGTTGATGTCAAACCATTGGCGTTCAAATGGAGACAAGGTCTTTAAAGCGTCAAGGAACGCGCCGGGATCACTAAGCAAGACATGATCCGCGGAGCGGTTAAATTCAATTTCCTCATGAGAACCATTCACACAAATCACCTGGGTGGATACGGGAAAGAACGGTGCATTACCAAAATTCATTTGATTATCCAGCCGAGTTCCCACCATGATGACCGCGTCGGACTCATGCAAAGCAAACTTTGATGGTGCATATTGATGAATGTCTGCCAGTCCCATATAAGATTCGCATTCTTCACCTAAGAGTTTTTGATGATAAGGAACATTAAAGACAGGAATGCCGAGCAATTGCCCAACGTCTTCCAACTTTTTCTCGGCGTGGCTCCACCAAACACCGTGGCCTCCTATCAGGATTGGGCGATTCGCTTGCTTGATAAGATCAAGTACCGTAGATAAATCCTCTGGACATGGCCAGGCCCTTGGAGGCGGCTTTGCGCTACGATCATAAGGGCGCTCATCACGCATGGCATCTTCTTCGAAAGAGCTGAACATGATGTCAACAGGCACGCTCAAATGCACTGCACCTAGATACCCACCAGTGGCAACTTTCCATGCGCGGTCGACACATTCAGAAATACGCTCACCATCCGTGATCGACACACTATACTTAGTCAGTGGTGCAGCAATGGCGACGTCATCGATTTCCTTGAAGCCACCACTTCCTTGACGCTTTAATGTACTGGAACCAGTAATAAAGATCACCGGAGACCGCTCCCCCCAAGCCTCCATCATCGCTGGGATCGCGTTGGCAAACCCTTCTGGGCCAACCAGGCAAACCGCAGGTTGACGCGTGATACGCGTATGCCCATCTGCCAAATGCCCCGCCACCTGCTCATGGGGCGCGTTAATCACTGGAATCCCACATTCCATGAACCCCTCCAAAGCTGGATTACAAAACCCGCCACTTAAGGTAAAGACCTGAGATACGCCTTTTTCCTGCAACGCCCGAGCCAACAACATACCGCCTCGTATTTTCATGTCTAATCCTGGTTAAGATCAAAAAAGCCCAAATTGATTTGCGCCATCTATTTCAAATTAATCTCCGTTTAAGCAAACGCATAATTAAGGAGCCCCTAGGGAAATCATGATCCAAGGTATGACAAGGGGAACTGTAGTTTAGCTTGCACTAAAGCTATACAGCAAATATTATTATTTTCCATGTACATACATAAATACTATATTGGATCGTCAATTAGCCACAGAACATTGCTATCATGAACCCCCGACAACTAGCTGCCTTTCGGGCCACGATGCGCAGTGGCTCCATCACAGGTGCAGCAAAACTGCTATTTATCTCTCAACCCAGCGTAAGCAGGTTGATTGCGGACCTTGAAGTTGAGCTCGGGTTTAACCTATTCACCCGGACTGGGCACGGGTTGGTAGCGACGTTGGAGGCTCGGCGCTTTTCCCAAAGTGTGGAACGTATGTTCATCGGACTAGACAAACTTAAAGAAACAGCGGAGGCGATAAGGATTGTGCAACCCTACGTCTGTAACTTCGGTTTAGTTTGAGTCATTATTGTCGTTCCACACGATATATCGCTTGTCGGCATTGCTCCATTCATCGTCAATCTCAACGAGAATGGCACTGACAAGCCT